>Ga0163144_10002461_pt1 | contig 42714 bp, 33 predicted proteins | sample OliLak19BULKMAT1_FD_123175 | JGI IMG/M metagenome (GOLD analysis project Ga0163144, IMG submission 123175) | Freshwater microbial mat bacterial communities from Lake Vanda, McMurdo Dry Valleys, Antarctica - Oligotrophic Lake LV.19.BULKMAT1 | ecosystem: Environmental > Aquatic > Freshwater >...
CGTCTGCCCCCCTGGATAAAAAGCTCCCTTCGCGTTTCCCGGGGACAATAGCGACCGCAGGTCGCCCCCGGGGAGCGCGAAGGCAGCAGGCTGATGGAGAACGGAGTTTTTCATCAGCCTGCTGGGCCGGGACGCTATGCGCCGGTGACGACGGCAACAGTCCGCCCCACCGGCCGCCGGCCCTGGTGTCGCGCACCGCGGTGCAGTTCCGCCGGCGAAGCGACCGGAAGCCCCCACCGCTTGACCACTGCGCTCGGCGGACGCACCGTGCCGCCTTGCGCGGAGTCCGCGCCCACCGCAGGGACGACCATGGCCAAGCAGAACGCCCAGTACGACGAGGGTTCGGTCAAGACGCTGGACGCGCTCAGCCACATCCGGCTGCGTACCGGCATGTACATCGGACGCATCGGCGACGGCGGCAACCCGGCTGATGGCATCTACGTGCTGCTCAAGGAGGTGGTCGACAACTCGATCGACGAATTCATCATGGGCGCCGGTCGCAAGATCGAGATCCGGCGCGAGGACGAGACGGTCAGCGTGCGCGACTTCGGGCGCGGCATCCCGCTCGGCAAGGTCATCGACTGCGTCAGCCAGATCAATACCGGTGCCAAGTACAACGACGACGTCTTCCAGTTCTCGGTCGGCCTCAACGGCGTCGGCACCAAGGCGGTGAACGCGCTGTCCGAACGTTTCGAGGTAATCAGCTTCCGCGACGGCCAGTTCAAGCGTGCGCTGTTCGGGCGCGGCAAGCTCACCAAGGAGGAGGATGGCAAGGCCAAGGATCAGCCGAACGGCACCTACGTCGAGTTCGCGCCCGACCACGAGATCTTCAAGAACTACAAGTGGCATGACGAATTCATCGCCAAGCGGCTGAGCTACTACTGCTACCTGAACGCCGGTCTGTCGATCGACTACAACGGCCAGGTCTTCCATTCCAAGCATGGCATCAAGGACCTGCTCGCCGCCGAGATCGGCAGCGAGACCGTGCACTACGACCTCTTCCACAGCCGCGACGAAAAGATCGAGTTCGCCTTCACCCACACCGGCACCTACGGCGAGACCTACTTCAGCTTCGTCAACGGCCAGTACACCAACGATGGCGGCACCCATCAGGCCGCCTTCCGCGAGGGCCTGCTCAAGGGCGTCAACGAATTCGCCAAGAAGAGCTTCGCCGGCGAGGACGTGCGCGAAGGCGTCATCGGCGCCATCGCCATCAAGCTCCAGGACCCGGTGTTCGAGAGCCAGACCAAGAACAAGCTCGGCTCGGACGTGCGCACATGGATCGTGCCCGCGGTCAAGGACGCGGTCGAACGCTGGCTGCACACCGATGCCGAGGCGGCGCGCAAGCTGATCGAGAAGGTGCAGGCCAACGAACGCCTGCGCACCGAGCTGCAGAAGATCAAGAAGGAGGCGCGCGAGCGCGCCAAATCGGTGGCCCTGCGCATCCCCAAGCTGCGCGACTGCGAGATCCACTACCACGACGGCGAACCGCCCAAGAAGGCGCGTGACCGCCGCGACGAGACCACCCTGTTCATCACCGAAGGCGATTCGGCGGGTGGCTCGCTGGTGATGTGCCGCGACGTCGCCACCCAGGCCATCTTCACCATCAAGGGCAAGCCGCTGAACTGCTTTGGGCTCGGCCGCGAGACCGTCTATCGCAATGAGGAGCTCTACAACCTGATGTGCGCGCTGGGCATCGAGAACGGTCTCGACGGTCTGCGCTACAATCAGGTGGTGATCGCCACCGACGCCGACGTCGACGGCATGCACATCCGCAATCTGCTGCTCACCTATTTCCTGTCCTTCTTCGAGCCGTTGGTCCGCAGCGGCCACGTGCGCATCCTGGAGACCCCGCTGTTCCGCGTGCGCACCAAGCAGCAGACCGTGTACTGCTACAGCGAGGCCGAACGCGACGCCGCCCAGCAGGCGATGAAGAACCCCGAGACCACCCGTTTCAAGGGCCTGGGCGAGATCAGTCCCAAGGAATTCGGCCAATTCATCGGCGACGCCATCCGCCTGATCCCGGTCGACATCCAGACCGTGTCGGACGCCACCGTCCCCGCCGATGCGCACACGGTGTCGGACATCCTGCAGCGCTTCATGGGCAAGAACACGCCGGAGCGCAAGGCGTTCATCGTCAGCAATCTGATCTACGACCCGGCTTGACCTCCAGCGCCGTCGCGCCCTCGCACCTTCGGACTTCCCCGCATGACCTTCCTCGAACCCCTGATGCGCCAGAACTTCCTGGAGTACGCCTCGTACGTCATCGTCGATCGCGCCATCCCCGACATCCGCGACGGCTGCAAGCCGGTGCAACGGCGCATCCTGCACACCATTTTCACCATGGACGACGGCAAGTTCCAGAAGGTCGCCAACATCTCGGGCGAGTGCATGAAGCTGCACCCGCATGGCACGCCGTCGATCGATGACGCGCTGGTGGTGCTGGCCAACAAGGGCAAGGTCACCGGCAATCCCGATCTCGGGTATTTCATCGAGAAGCAGGGGAATTTCGGCAATCTGCTGACCGGCGACAACGCCGCCGCCAGTCGTTACATCGAATGCCGGCTGACGCCGCTGGCCAAGGAGGTGCTGTTCAATCCGGCGCTGACCGCCTGGCTGCCCAGTTACGACGGACGCCGCGAAGAGCCCGAATCGCTGCCCGCCAAGATCCCGTCGATCCTGCTGCTCGGCACCGAAGGCATCGCCGTCGGCATGGCCACCTCGATCCTGCCGCACAATCTCGGCGAGCTGCTCCAGGCCCAGATCCGCCTGCTCAAGGGCGAACCCTACCGCGCCCTGCGTCCGGATTTCGCCACCGGCGGCGTGATGGACGCGGCGCACTACGACGATGGCAAGGGCTCGGTGAAGATCCGCGCCCGCATCGAGGCCGATGGCGACAAGCGGGTGGTGATCAGCGAACTGCCCTGGGGCGTCACCACCGAGGCGCTGATGGCGTCGATCGAATCCGCCGTCGACAAGGGCAAGGTGAAGATCGCCAACATCTCGGACAAGACCGGCGAGGACGTGCGCATCGAGCTCGACCTGCCGCGCGGCGTCGGCACCGACGAGATCATTCCGCAGCTTTTCGCCTTCACCGACTGCGAGGTCGAGGTCCATTCCAACATCGTAGTCATCCGCGACCGCAAGCCGGCCGAACTCGGCGTCCGCGAGATCCTCGACGACTGCACGGCGCGCCTGCAGCACATCATCAGAGCCGAGCTCGAACACGCCCTGGTCGGCCTCACCGACAAGCAGCATTGGCTGACGCTCGAACAGCTCTTCATCGAGAACCGCGTCTACAAGCGCATCGAGACCCAGACCACCGAAGAGGGCGTGCGTTCGGCGGTGTGGAAGGGCATGGACCAGTTCAAGGAACTGTTCGTCCGCGCCATGGTCGACGCCGATGTCGACCGCCTGCTCGAGATCCGCATCAAGCGCATCTCGCAGTATGACATCGACAAGAACCGCAAGGACATCGACGACATCGTCCGCGCCATCAAGGAGTGCAAAGCCAAACTCAAGGACCTGGTCGGCACCACCATCGCCTGGCTGGAGCACCTGCACGGCAAGTACTCCGGCCTGTTCCCACGTCGCACCAAGGTGAAGGCGATGGAGGAGATCGACGAGAAGTCGGTTGCGCGCGCCAACCTGCGCCTGGGCTTCGACGCCGAGACCGGCTTCTTCGGCACCGCCGTGCGCGCCGGTGATCGCGAGCTGAAGGTCAGCGAGTACGACAAAGTCATCGCCATCCTGCAGAACGGCGTCTACCGTATCATGGCGCCACCCGAGAAGACCCTGCTCGAAGGCAAGGTGCTGATGCTCGACCGCTTCGATCCGGAAAAGGGCCTGACCCTGACCGTGGTCTACCGCGACAAGGCCAAGATCCCCTTCGCCAAGAAGGTGCACATCCAGGGCTTCATCCACGACAAGGAATATGAACTGATCAAGGAGCGCGCCGGCCGCATCGACCACCTGTCGACCGCGCCCGGCGGCACCTGCACCTGCCACTATGCGCCGGCCAAGTACCAGCGCGTCGCCGAGTCGGTGACCGACCTGGCCAGCATCGAACTCTGCGGCGTCAACGCCCGCGGGACGCGCATCGGCGACAAGCCGACGGCGAAGGTGGTGGTCGACGCCAAGGCGCCGCCCGCGAAGTAGGAGGCGCTTTCACCCCGTCTGACCGAGTTCCGCGATCACGGCGTCGAGCCGGCGCAGCAACCCGGGATGCACGGCGCGTGCGCGCGCCGCATCGGCGACGCCGCGCAGATACCACAGCGTCCCGTCGCGACCGCCCTTGAAGCGTTCCCACGCGGTGGCGCCCAGGCGGTGCACGTCGGCCAGCGTGCAGGTCGCGTTGTGCAGCTTGTCGGCCAGCGACAGGCGGATGGCAGCCTCGTCAGCGGTCGCCAGATGCGCGAGATAGGCCAGCTTGCGCTCGCGCCACGGCGGCTTCTCGGTCGCGAACGTATCGCTGACCGCGGCGACCAGATCGGCGACGCGCCCGCCGAAGGCGCTGCGGATGCGCTCCAGGGTGGCCAGTCCGCCCTGGTCCTCGGCGGCGTCGTGCAGCAGCGCGGCGATGGCGTCGTCTTCGCCGCCGCCGTGTTCGAGCACCAGGGCCGAGACGGCCATCAGGTGGCTGAGATACGGGATCTCGGTCCCCTTGCGCCGCTGATCGCGGTGCAGCGTCGACGCCAGGACAAAGGCACGTTCGAAACGGTCGCTGAGTGCGGGCATGGCTGGGCAGCGTAGGACGCCCGACCGGCCCGACCAGGGCGGCGGTGGCGCATCCGCCACCAGCATTCGGTTGGTCGCGCTGGCCCGCCCCTGGCCCACCACCAGCACCCCCATATCGTCCCCGCCCATGTCCACCGCTGCTTCGACTGTCGCCGATCTCAGCCACGATCCCGCCGCCGTCGCCGCCCTGGCCGAGTCGGTCTGCGGCGGTCACGAGGTCTCAGCCGCCGAAGGCCGCGCCCTGCTCGACATCGCGCCCGGCTCACTGGCCGCCGCCGCGCTGTTCGCCGGGGCACAGCGCATCCGCGATCGCTTCCTCGGCCGCACGGTGAAATGCTGCTCAATCCTCAACGTCAAGGCCGGCAACTGCTCGGAGAACTGCTCGTACTGCGCGCAGGCGTCCGGCGTCACTGCCGACTACGAGACGCACAAGTGGCTGCCTGATGCCGACATCGCCGCCGCCGCCGATTCGGCAGCCGCCAATGGCGCCCAGGCGCTCGGCCTGGTGGCGGCGTGGCGCGGCGTCAAGGAAGGCGCCCAACTCGATATGGTCTGCGACGCGGTCGAACGCTTCTCGCAGAACGGCAAGGTGCGCGCCGACGTCAACCTCGGCATCCTCGCCTCGCAGCACTGCGCCGACCGCATCGCCGCCGCCGGCGCACGCGTCTACGGCCACAACCTGGAGACCGCGCGCAGCTTCTTCGACGGCATCTGCTCGACCCACACCTTCGCCGAGCGCATGGAGACCATCCGCTACATCAAGCAGGCCGGCATGGGACTGTGCTCAGGCGGCATCATCGGCATGGGCGAGTCGAAGGACCAGCGCATCGAGTTCGCCGAGCAGCTGCGCTTCGTCGAACCCGACATGGTGCCGATCAACTTCCTCAATCCGATCGCCGGCACCAAGCTCGGCGACCGTCCGCCGCTGCCCGCCGACGAGGCGCTGATCAGCTTGGCGGTGTTCCGCTTCATGCTGCCCGACCGCAACCTGATGGCGGCCGGTGGCAAGGAAGTCGTGCTGCAAGACCGCCTCCACGAAGTCTTCGCCGTCGGCATCAACGCGGTGATGGTCGGCAATTATCTGACCACGCTGGGTACCGCTCCCGACTACTGGACGTCTGCGGCGGCGCGCCATGGCCTGAGCCTGGTCAACGAGGAGGCGGAACCCGAACCGGGCTGCGCTTCCAGCGGTTGCGGCTGCCGCTGATCCCTGGTGACGGGGATGCCCGGCGCAACGCCGACCGCACCGTTGCAACCCGCTGCCCTGACGGGTAAGCCGCCCGCCGTCGACCGCGGAGATGTCCATGGCGTCCCAATGCTTCCCCCCCTGCCGGATCCTGCTGCTCGCCAGCGTCATGCTGGCATCGTCGGTGCTCGCCGGCGAATCGCGCCAGGGTGTCGACGCCCTCGACGCCGATCGCGTGCTGGTGAAGTTCGGCGATCTGCCCATCGCCCTCAGCCTCGCCCACCTCGACGCGCCAGCCGATGCCGCCGACCGTCAGGCCTGCAAACAGCGGCTGTCGGCCCTGGTCAAGGGACGCCCGGTCGATGTGCAGTACCAGGCCGCCTTCGGCACCGACCGCGATGGCGGCGGCTACGTCCACCTCATGGTCATCGGCGGCGACGTCGCCGAGACGCTGATCGGCGAGGGCCTGGCGCGCTACAAGGCCGGCAGTGGCGCCCCTGCGCTCGATCGCGCGCTCAAGTCCGCCGAGGACGGCGCCCGCAGCGCCAAGAAGGGCCTGTGGGCCAAGGCGGCGCCAACGACCGTCGCCGCGCGTCCAGGCGTTCCCGCCCCGACGGCGGCCACCGCGGCCAAGGGCGACTGGGCCGCCGAGCTCAGCGGCCGCTACTACTACCGCGCCGACGACCGCGCCCTGGCCGGCGTCAATGCGCAGCGGCTGATCTATTACAAGGACGAGGCCGCCGCCAAGAAGGCGGGCAAGCAGCCGGCCCCGGCCGCGCCCAGCGTCGCGCCCGCCGGACCGGCCACCCTGGCCGCCGCCGACTCGGTCTACGCCGTCGGCGAAGACCTCTACCGCACCGCCATCAGCAAGGGCAACACCGATGCCCGCGACCAGTTCTACGAGCAGGCCTTCGCCAAGCTCAGCGAAGCGGTGCAGCTCTACGGCTCCCTGGTCGAGAAGGACGAGAACAACGACGCGCTGGCCGAGAAGCTGCGCCGCGCCATGCAGTTGCGCTACGGTGCGATGAAGCAGCGCCGGCCTCATTAATCGTCAACGCCTGGAAGCTCCGCCATGATTTCCCGCCTCGCTCTCGCCTTCGCCGCCGTACTCACGCTGGCCGCCTGCTCCGTCGGCGGTCGCACCACCGCCGCCGCCACCGGCACCTGGGAACGCGTCAAGGCCGCCGGAATACTGCGGGTCGGCATCAAGTCCGACACGCCGCCGTTCGGAGCCGTGGACGGCAAAGGCAATTATTCCGGCTTCGATGTCGACATCGCCCAGGCCGTGGCCCACCAGCTCGGCATCGATCAGGTGGTGTTCGTGCCGGTGACCTCGGCCAACCGCGTCGAGAAGCTGCTCGGCGGCGAAGTCGATGTGCTCGCCGCCTCGATGACCATCACCCGCACCCGCGAGAAGAGCGTCGATTTCTCCATCCCCTACTTCCAAGATGGCCAGTCCCTGCTGGTGCCAGCCGCCTCGGCGATCACCAGCTACCTCGATCTCGGCGCCAAGCGCGTCGGTGCCGTCGAGGGCTCGACCAGCGTTGCCAACATGCGCCAGGTCGCGCCCGAGGCCACCGTGGTCGGCTTCGCCGACTTCCCGGCGCTGATGGACGCGCTGCGCACCGGCAAGGTCGACGCCATCACCTCGGACTGGTTCATCCTGCGCGGCCTGCAACTGCGCGAGAAGAGCGCGGACAGCGTGCGCCTGGCCGGTGGTCGTTTCAGCACCGAGCCCTATGGCCTGGCCGTGGCCGAGAACCAGTCCGACTTCCGTGACGCCGTCAGCGGCGCCATCCAGGAACTGTGGGAGAACGGCGGCTGGCAGACCATCCACGACACCTGGTTCGGGCCGCGCACGCGCTTCGCCAGCGACCATCGGTTCACGATCACGCCGTATCCGAGGTGACGCTGGGCGCAGTGGGCAGCGCGCAGGATGCGCCACGCCCCTGGTTCCGGTGCGCCGGGCATGGCGTCGCGTCCGTTCGGCTACCCAGGCTTCACGACGACAGCAGCGGGCAGGCCAGCAGCACGACGCTGGCAGATCTCACTGATCATGCCCCTCGACCCGCGCCTCGCCTGAGGCCGGACCCGCGTGCCGCACCGGCCCCTGCAACCCCGGCCACGGATCGCCGACCTGTCCGCGCTGGCGCAGCCAGCAGTCGATCAGCACCAGGGCGGTCATCGCCTCGACGATGGGAACGGCGCGCGGCAGGACGCAGGGATCGTGGCGTCCCTTGGCCTGGAGGTCGACGTTGTTGCCGGCGTCGTCGGCGCTGTGCTGGGGCTTCAGGACGGTGGCGGTGGGTTTGAACGCTAGGCGCAGGTCGAGCGGCATGCCGTTGGAGATGCCGCCCTGGATGCCGCCAGAACGGTTGCTGCGCGTGGACATGGAGCGGTCGCCGGCGTCGCCTTCCCAGGCGAAGGCGTCGTTGTGCTGGAGGCCGGTGAGATCGGGCCCGGCGAAGCCCGAGCCGACCTCGACCGCCTTGCACGCGGGCAGGCTCATGAACGCCTGGGCGAGCAGCGCGTCGAGCTTGTCGAACACCGGTTCGCCGAGACCCGGGGGCAGGCCGCGCACGCACAGGTGGATGACGCCGCCCAGGCTGTCGCCGGCCTTCTTGGCGGCGAGGATGGCGGCTTCCATCTGCCCGGCGTGGGCTGAACTGGGACAACGGGTGGGATGGGCGTCGACGGTGGAGCGCTCGACGCTCAGCGGATCGATGGCCGCACGGGCATCGACGGCATGGACGCGCTCGACCCAGGCGGTGATGCGCAGGTCGGGGAAGCGCGCGGTCAGCACCTGCTCGGCGACGGCACCAGCAGCGACGCGGCCGACCGTCTCGCGCGCCGAGGCGCGACCGCCGCCCTGCCAGGCGCGCAGGCCGTACTTGGCGTCATAGGTGAAGTCGGCGTGGCTGGGCCGGTAGATGTGATGCCAGTCCTTGTACGACCCCGAACGCTGGTCCTGGTTGCGCACCACCAGGCAGAGCGGCGTACCCAGGGTCCGGCCTGATTCCTGATCGATGCCGGAGAGCACCTCGACGGCGTCGGCCTCGTCGCGCGGGGTGACGAGCTTCGACTGCCCCGGCCGTCGACGCGCCAGGAAGGCCTGCACTGCGGCGAGGTCGATTCCGTGTCCGGGTGGGCAGCCGTCGATGACGCAGCCCACCGCCGGTCCGTGGCTCTCGCCGAAGGTGGTGACGCGGAAGGCCTCGCCGAAGGTGTTCCCGGGCATGGGCGCATCGTCGGGGGGAGGCGGGGGAGTCCAGGGCGCACGCGGGGCGCAGTCGTCGGCCAACCCGCGCGCCAACCAGCCCTCGCGGTCGGCTGCGCGTCCATCACGCAGCCATGCTCGGCGCTTCGCGCCCTTTCGTGGCTGTGCTCGGCGCCTTGCGCCTGTGCTCCGCCACTGCCGGGATGCGTTTGCGGGACCCTGCCCGCAAACGCGTCCTGCGCGTCGATGCTGCCGGGTAGCGTCGGCGGGGCCCTGCCCGCCGACGCGACTCGGAAACCGCTCCGTGGGTGCGATGCACCGGTCATCCGCCCGCGACGGAAACGGCTGGGCCGACCAGTCGGGTAACCGTCGCGGACCCCCGCTTACGCAGGTCGCCGACGACGGCGACCCGTGCCGGTAGACCGGCACGCCCCGCGCACGGCGCGGCGTGCTGACGCTCCCAGTGCGCTGCCCAGGCGGTCATGACGAGACGCTGGGCCGGAACCTGGTCGCCCGATCGGACGATGCTGGGCCAGCTCAGGGATGCGGGACGATTTCGATGCCGTTGATCTCAGCGGCCTGGTCCTTCGAGACGAAGGTGATGTCCAGGTTGCCATCGGCCACGGTGACGGCGACCGACTTGACCAGGGCCTTGTTGGCGCCGCCGGCTTCTTTGAAGACGTCGAGGTCCTTGATCTCCTGGCCTTCGACGGTGACCGAGAAGACGCGCTGACCGGCAGCGGTGATGTCCTCGAAGGTCTCGGCGAAATGCAGGCGCACGGTGTACTTGCCGTTGGGCACGGGCCAGGTGAAGCCGGACATGCCCCAGTGCTCGGTGCGGTAGAGCGCGGGAAATGCGGTGTTGGCGATGGCGATCGGGCCGCGGTCGACGGTGTCGCCGCCGACGAAGCCGGAATCAGCGAGCCACGCGTTGCCTTCGGCGTCCTTGCCCGCCGCATCAGCGCCGGCGTCGATGCGGATCGCCTTGCCGGACTGGGCCACGGTGGGCGCCGCCGACGGAGCGGCAGGAGCGGCAGGAGCGGGAACGGCACTGACCGCGGGCGGGGCGGCGGGCTTGGCGACCGCGGGCGGCGCGGCGGGGACCGCTGCCGGCTTGGGGGCCACGGGCTGGGGCGCGGGCGGCGCAGCAGCGGCGGCACGCGGCGGCTCACCGGTGCAGGCGGCGAGGGCAGCCAGGGCGGCGGCGGTGGTGAGGTGGCGGATCATGGGTGAAGACATCGCGGTGTTCTCCTGGTCGCGGGGCGCGCCTGTATCGGCGGGCGAATCACGAATACCAGCGAAACGATGCCGGTCAGGGAGTATGACTGACCGCGGAATGGTCAGTGAGTTAGCGGTATCAAGCGCCAGTGCACCACCGTTTCGACCGCCTCGCCGATGGCCAGCCGACGCGTCGGCGACGTGAACTCCAATTCCAGGCAGCCAGCGGCCGGATCGGCGGCATCGGCATCACGGTAGATCTGCGCGCGCTCGCCCGGCTGGTAGGCGCTGAGCGGGCCGCCCTGGCAGTCCTGTTCGAAGCGCATCCCGTCGGCCTGCACGCACCACAGCCGATCCGCGTCGAGCCCGATCTTGCCGGGCTGGGCGAAGGGTCCCCGCGGCACCACCACCTGAAGAGCATCGACCGCCAGTCCTGGCCAGAGCGGTTCGCGCATCGCCACGTAGCCCACGCGCAGCGTCGACCCGGCGACGCGATTGCCGCCAGCGGACTGCGGTAGCGGCACCTGGCTGATGCTCCACACCGCTACTGGCAGATCCGCCACAGCCGTGGGCACCGCGACCCGCTCCAAGCGGTTGCGGATGACCACCTCGGTGGCGTCGCCCAGGCTGATCTCACGCACGGCGCGCAGGCCGTACGCAGCGAAGACCGGCGAGACCAGGCGCAGGGTGCGGCCGTCGACCAGTTCGCTGGTATGCGGCTGATCGAAACCAGCGGGCGGCGGCCAGGCGGTGCCGATCCACGCCGGCCAATCGCGCTGCGGCCACGGCCACAGGCGGTCGCCACCATGATTGGCCCACCCCCCGGGCGCCGGCGCCACCGCTGGTTCCCACAGCGCGTTGGCGCCGCCGATGAGGCCGTAGCGGACGATGCGCGCGATGCCCGGCACCACGACCAGTTCGACGGTTCCATTGTCGAGGCGCAGCGCCGGCCCGGCGCGATGCACCACCGGCGCGATGCGCAGCGGGGCACGCGCAGGAACCGCGCAGCCGGCCAGCAGCACCGCTACCACAACCACCATCGCAAGCGCGCGCATGGCCGATTCATCGTCAGGCGAAGCACGCCGACAAGGCCCGGTTGGCAGATTGGCGGATTGGCAGGTGCGCTCCTGCGCCGTGCCTGACCGGTGAACGCGGCCGCGGCGTTCACCGGTCAGCTACCGGCCATCCGCCATCACCTGGGCTTCACTTCACCTCGCTCGGTGCGCTCAGGAACGAACGCAGCTGCTTGCCTGCGTCGGTGAGTCGCCCGAGCTTGATGCCCTTCCACGGCGGCCGGTCGAAGCCGTTCTCGTCCCAGGTCTCGGCCGGCGTGGGCATGCACACCTGGCAGGCCTGATCCCAGATCGCGCGCAGATCGCCGGTGGTCAGCGGGTTGCCGGCGACGAGGCCATCGGAGGGGAACAGCGCGCGGCGCAACTCGGGACCAGCGCTGGCGACAGCGAAATAGATGGAGCGGTTGTACTGGTAGGCGTCGAGGGCGGCGTGCATGTGCTGGTCGCGCGGCAGGCCAGTGCCGAGCGCGCATTCCGGCGGCTGGTACAGCGCGTAGGCGATCACCAATGGCCGGCCCCAGGCATCGTTCCACGCCTTGGACGAGCCGCGCTCGCGCAGGTAGTCGTCGCGCGTCCCAGCCACGCCGATCAGCGTCATCAGCTCGGCCGAGCGTTCCGGCATCAATTCGGCCAGCGTGTGCTGCTCGCTGGTCTCCCACTGCTTCTGGAAGGTGGCGAGTTGCGTTTCGTTGGCGGCGGTCGCCGGCGGCAGGGTGAAAGCGAACTCGGTGAAGCTGGTGTACCAGGTCTCGCTGAGGAACGACCGCGTCGCCGAGTTGCCGGCGTTTCCTGACAGTGCGATGGTGGTCGTCCACAGCGGATAGCGCCGCGCCTTGCCCCAGGGAAAGGCCATGATCAGCGGATCATCGGCCTTGGCCTTGGGCTGCGGGAAGCACGTGTGCCAACGCGCGCCGCCTTTGGGCGAGAAGGCGCGCACGGTGACGTCGTTGGAACCGATGCGCAGAGTCTGACTGCCTTGCTCGTAGAAGGCGGTGCCGCCGAAGCCCGGAATGCCGCGCTGGAACATCACGGTGTGGTTGCCGATATCCTTGCCCAGGGCGAGCAGGCCGGACTGGATCGACTCGATGCGCTGGCTGGTCTGCAGCACGCGGGCGCGCTCACGCACGGCGCCGATGCCGAAGAGGATCAGGCCGGCGAGCAGCGCGACCACCAGCAGCACGATCAGCAGTTCGATGAGGGTGAAGGCGCGCCTGCGGCGCGCCGCGGATGGCTGCTGGCTGATGGCTGTTGGAGCGGCCAACGGCGGATCGGCGCCGCCTGCTGTGAACCGGCAAGCCACTGCGGATGCGCGGTGGTCGCGACCGGCAGCGCGCGGCCCAGTGGCATCCGTTGACGTGCGCGCGTTCATTTCGCCCCCACCACCAGCGCGACGTTGTCGCGGCTGGCATCGCTGTCGTTTCCCGACGGCGCGTCGGCTTCCGGCGCCGTCGCATAGTCAGTGCCGTTACCCGGCAGCCAGCGCATGGCGCCGTCAGGACCGGCGCTGACCAGGCGCACCACGCCGTCGGACAGGATCGAGCACAGCACTTCAACGCCCCAGGCGTCATAGATGGCCAGGCCACGCAGGCGGTAGGGTTTCCAGGTGCCGCCGTCGCGCAGGTGGCCGGGCCGGAAGCGGCTGGCGATCGGCGTGCCTTTCGACCAGGCGCGCGCGCTGGCGACGAAGTGCTCGGGCAGATCGTCGGGCGGCGTCGACAGCGCGTTCAGCCGGCTGAGCTCGGTGCTGGCGTTGCCCACCGCCAGCAGGTAGTCGAGCGCCACTTTGTTGGCCTCGGGGCCGTCGAGCGAAGCGACCAGATGCTTTTCGTCGGGAAAGGCGACGCGGTCATCCGGGTCGGCGATGCGCACCGTCTCGGTCGCCTGCTGCTTGAGCCGGCGGTAGCGGGTGATGTGGCGCTGGGCGGCGCCCAGCACGGTGGCCGCGTCGCGGCGCAGGCCGTAGAGCAGCGGCACCTTGGCGTCTGCGCAGCGGTCGTCGGCGAGCAGCAGGCGGTCGGCCGACGATCCGAGATTGCCGGGCGCCACCCCGGTCAGGGCGACCAGTCCGCCGGTGGGCAGGGCGCCGCCGCCGGCGCGCACGAAGGCGGCCCGCGGAGTACCGGCATCATTGAAGCTGGCGGCCAGGGGATGCTCGACCGGACTGGCGGCGCTGCCCTGCTGGGCGCGGGTCAACTCGACGGCCTGACGCACCGTCTCAAGGATGATCACCGTGCGCTGGCGCTTCTGGGCGCGGTCGAAGGCGCCGATGCCGGCGATGAGCATGCCGCTGAGCACGACGATGATCGCCACCACCACCAGCAGTTCGACGATGGTGAAGCCGCGACGGACCGGGCACCGATCACCTCGCGGTTTCAGGCCAGCAGTGTGCTGGAGCACTGACGCCCAGATTCTTTGGATGAGCAGAAGATGTCCGATCGTCAGTGCTCTGGGGGGTGCGGGGGGCGAAGCCCCCCGCAGCAACAGCAAGCAGCCCGGCGGAGCCGGAAGAATGGCGACGGTTCCGGCGGAGCCGGGCTGCGTATCCATGCCAGCCTCTCAATAACTCTGCGGTGGGGTGAACAGGCGCTGGATGTAGCGGATGGTGCCGATGTAGTTGCGCGGCTCGGTCGATCCCTGGACACCCTGGCCGTTTTCGATGAAGCGCGAGCCATTGATCGGCACGCGCGCATGCGGCGTCGCCGCCGGTCCGCCGCCGGCCAGGCCCATGCTGTCGTCCATGTAATGCTTGTTGTCGCCGCTCGACACCGCCGCGCTCCACTCCACCCGGTACCACTGGCGCAGCTCGCCGGCTGCCAGTTCGTTGAACAGCGCCTCATCATTGCGGAAGCGCGCCGACTCGCCGTCGCTGAGCACCTCGCGCCAGTCGCGGAAGCCGAGCGTGCCCCCCGACCCGGCGGTGATCACGAAGGTGGCGCCGGCCGGGCCGGCATGCAGCGGGCGGTCGGGTTCGGCGCCGGTCTCGCGGTAGACGCGGAACCAGGCCAGGCCGACCGTCCGCCCCTCGGGGGTGGGATCGCCGGCCACCCAGTCGCGCATCGCCGTCAGGTTCGCCGGGTCGTGGCTGGTGAAACGCGTGGCGTCGAGAGCCGGCAATGGATCGGGATTGCGCAGCATCGGGATGCCGAAGTTGACCGGATCGCCAGGGTCGCTGGGCATGGCGTTGGGCGCCATGTTGGGAACCACCGCGTATGGTGGCCGCTTCATCACCGACATCGGTGCGCGCTTGATCGTGCCCGGCGCTGGCCAACGGCCGGGGGTGAAGAGCGCTTCACCTCCGCGGCCACGCGGACCGATGCGATTGGTCACACCGAGCGAACGTACGTCGATCCAGCCCCAGGCCTCGCGCGGCTCCAGGCAGGCGGTGCCGTCAGCGCTCATCGACGCATAGCCCAGCCGCGAGGACTCCTGGATGAAGGACATCCCGGCGTGCAGCATCAGCCGGCACTGCCCGGATTGGAGCATGGCCCGGGTCTCCTGCGCATCCGTGCGCATGCGCGCCAAGAAGGCGTAGGCGAGCACGGCCAGCATGGCGATCACGCCGGCGATGAGCAGGAGGACAGCGCCACGACGGGGAGAGGCGCTCATGGCAGAAGGTGTGCACGAAGCGCGGACGGGGCCGATTCCCTGCACGGTCGGGCGATCGTTCCTCTCGCATCGATGCTCGGCGCTACGCGCCTGCGCGTCGATGCTGACGGGTTGCGTCGTCGGGGCCTTGCCCGCCGACGCGGCGCGAGAACCGCTCCCGCAAGTCGCCGACGACGGCGACCGTGCCGGACGACCGGCACGCCCGGCGCGCCTCTCGGCGGCATGCTCGACGCTTCGCGTCTGCGCGTGCCGCCTGCCGGGCAGCGTCGATGGGGCCCTGCCCATCGACGCAGTACCGCGCCGGGTTGCTGACGCTCGCAGCGCGTCGCGCGGCCGGCCGTGCGGGGGCGGCCCCCCGCACCCCCCGAGGGTGGGTCGTAGCACGTCTGCACACGTCGGACGATTCATGTCCACCCTCTCATCCGTCCAAGTCGCCGCCGGCAGCGCCAGCACGCGATAGCCGCGCGCCGCGCAGGGTGGTGCCGACGGCGGGGAAGACGATCTCCAGCGAACGCGTCGTCAGCGGGTCGCCGAGGCGCACCACGCACAGATTGGTGATGCGCTGGTACTTCATGTAGCGCCGGATGGAGGTCTCGACCGTCGGCCACGCTTCCGGTTGCGTCGGCAGCAGCGCCTGCGGCTGGTCGAGCGCCTTCATCAGGACGTGGTGCGAGGACAAGGCCTCGGCGTCGGCGCCACTGTTGCCGCCCATGGTGCGGTTGAGCGCCAGCACCCGGCTGATCCCCAGGTGGGTGCCGAACAGATACGACCCGCGGGAGACCGGCCGGTTCTTGGACGAGAACACCCGCGGGTCGCCCTGATTGACCAGGCGCCCGACAGCGCCGAGGTTGTTGCGGTCGCCGCCGGCGAGTTCGCGCAGGACGCGCGCCCGCGATCCATCGGCGCCTTCGTAGAAGTCGATCAGGGCGTTGGCCGGGACATAATCGAGCCAGCCGTACCAACCCAGGCCATTGGCCAGGCCCTTGTGTTGCACGTTCAGCCAGTTGGCCACCGGCAAGGTGCTGCCGGCATCGATCGCACCACGCACCACGTCGACGCTGCGCGGGCCAAGGGTCACCTCGGGAGTGGTGCCTCCGAAGAGACCGTAGTGGCCGAAGATGCTGCGCTCGTTGGTGTCACCATTGCCGTTGGTCTTGAGCGAGCCGTCGCCGCGGTACCAGGTCTTGGGATCGTGCGCTAACCAGCCCTGGTCGTAGCTGCCGGTGGGTACCGCCGCCAGGCCGGTGGTCCACGACTGCGCAAAGGCGGTGAACGGCTGGGCGCGGGCGGACTGCGCGCCGTCGGGAAAGCTGCCGGCCGGCATGCCCAGGGTCGGCGACGTGCGCAGCGTCTGGCGCAGCGGATCGACCGCGTCGTCGAGGTCGTTCCACGAATCGAGATCGTCGAGCGCCAACACCACGCCGGCCGCCAGAAGGCGATTCTCCAGCGACAGGCGATTGCAGGAGGTGACCGTGGCGGTGGCGACGCGGAAGCACGAATAGACGGTGATCACCATGAAGATCGACAGGGTGATCGCGATCAGCACTTCGAGCAGGGTGAAGGCGCGGCGACCAGAATTGGATGCAGTCGACGTGCGAACGCTGGTGGCCGACTGCCACCGCCGTCGCTGCCAGACGCCATCAGCGATCAGTTTCCCGTCTTCAACTGCCTGCGAGATCATGGCTCAGTTCCTCAGTCCGCCCTGCACGCGCAGGTCGTAGAAATTGAATCGGCAGACGGTGGAGGCGCGCATGCGCACCGAAGTCGGCACGATGCCGACCTCGACCTTGGCGAAGTCGCTGCCGCGGTTGCTGGCCAGGTTCGGGCTGGTGGTGAAGGCGTTGCGGTTGGCGCCGTAGGCACCCATGAAGATCATGCGGTTCGCGCTCAGTCGGGTGTCGTTGGGGTCGCGGAAGGTCGGGGTGAGGTCGCCCTTCATGCTCGGCACGTCGGGCGACTGGCCGGTGCGTGGATCGCTCTCGTCGCTATTGCCGAGGTCGTTGAGGGCGCCGACGATCGGCAGGTCGCCGATCACCGCGCGGCCGCTGGCCGGGTCGGTCGATGGGAAACGGAAGGCGAGTACGCATTCCGGATTGCGCATGCCGTCGCCCCAGCAGTTGGTGCGGAAGAAGCAGTCGGACTGGAAGCGTTCCGGGGTGCGCTGCACGAAACGCGCGGTGAAGGCGCCCTGCCCGGCGGACTTGTACTGGAAGGGCGCACAGGCGAAGTGGCGGCTGGCATCGATCGACGCGCTCGGCGCGGTCTCGAAGTCGACGTACGACTGCCAATCCACCGCCCACACCACCAGTTGGCGGCAGCGCTCGGCGGGTTCGAAGGGCGCGGTCAGATTGAAACGGCCGCGGGGCGCCAGCGCCGGCTGGGCGGCGCTGTCCGAGATCGGTACCGGCAGATCGCGTTCGTCGAGCACGCCGTCGTTGTTGGTGTCGAGCACGCGCGCCGGGTAGTCGGCGAACGTGGCATCGGTCGAGGCGTTGTCGCGCCAATCGACGATCTCGTTGCCATCGCTGTCGCGGTGACGGCCAGGCAATGAGAAGGGCGTACCGGGAAAGCGGATGGCCTCGGGATAGCAGGCGCGCCACTGCGCGCGCGGCGCCGTCGTGCCGCCCGGAGCGGGCAGCACGGCGGTGATCGGCGGCGACCACAGGTCGAGCTGCACCAGGGGATGATCCATCATCACTTGACGGTTGAGCGGACGCGGCGCACCCCAGTTGTAGGGACCGGCGACATCGGCATGGGCGATGGCCAGGCGCAGCGACAGTTCATGCCAGGCCTGGACCACCGGCAGGGTGATGTCAGGGACATCGGTGACGCTGTTGCCATCGACGGTGGTGCCGCCCAGATCGATGCGGAAGCCGGCGATGGTCGGATCCTCGCCCAGCCGTACGCGATCGACGCTGGCGCCCGACCGGAAATAGTAGTGGGTCAGGCAGATGGCGGCGTGGGCGAGGAAACGCATGGCCTGGACGTGGCGATAGCCGGTCACGGCGTCAGCGCAGGAATCGGGATGGGCGATGATCCACGCCTGCACCGCGGCGATGCTGGTCAGCGAGAAGATGCTGTTGGGATCGCTGGCGGCAGCGCTGGGCAGGCCGACGCGGCGCGCATACCACAGCGCCGCCAGCACGTAGGCCTGGGCAGCCGCCTGCTGCTGCACATTGGTGGCATTGTCGTTGAACGTGGTGCGCGCGCTGCGACCACCCACCGCGGTCAGGTAGGGCAGGTAGCCCATGCGCAGAGCGGCGCCGCCCCCTGGCGGCTGGTAGGTGATGTTGTTGTTGGTGATCAGCACCTGGGCGACGTCGGCGTCGAGCGAGCCGGCGCGGAAGGCATCGCCGCGACAGAGCGCGTCGTAGGCGATCAGCCGCTTGCCCGAGGCATCGCCGGCCTTGCCGAGATCGTTCAGGCCGCGGGGGATGCTCTCCTGGCCATGCGTCGGCGGCGAGGGGTAGAACTCCTGGTACGGTCCGACCTTCACCGAGGGGTGGTAGAGGATGGCGTTCTGCTGCGGCAGGCCGACCACGCCGACGATCAGCTTGCGCGATTCGTTGGCGAAGCCCTTGTCAGCGTCGGCCACCGCGCCCATGTCGATCGAGGCGGTCTGGGTGGTGGGAAACACGTAATAGAGATGGCCACCCGCGTCGATCAGCCGGCGGATCTCATCATCGTCCGAATCCAGCCGTGCCGCGATGCGGTCGGGAAGCGGTTTCATGCCGACCTTGTTGCCTTCGAGATAGCACTCGAGATCGGGCGCCCAGGCGCGGTAGGTGAGGTGGGTGTCCCAGGGGAAGACGCCTTCCTTGTCCATGCCGCGGGCGTCATCGATGGCGGCGCCCGAGCCGCCGCCCCGGTAGGCTTCCATCACCTCCAGCGCCTTGGCGATGGCGAGGATCTTGTAGCGGCTGTTGAGCTGGGTGCGCACCCCCATGGGCAGCAACATGAAAATGGTGATCACCGCTGTGCTGACCAGACCAAGGGCGAAGGCGACTTCGATCAGCGTCAAGGCGCGGCGTGACATCAGAACTCCTCGGAGTTGAGCAGGCCGACGCGGTACACGGCGATGGCGGTGCGATGGCGGCCGTCCAGCGTACGCAGGCTGAGATGGCTGGGCTGGCCCAGGCGCGCAGCGCCGACATCGATCAGGCGGCCATCAGCCCCGACCACGTAACCGGTGATCGGCTGGTTGAACCACGCGAGCGGCGTGGTGAGCGGCTGGTTGCCGACATAGATCTGCACGTTGCGGTTGAATTCGTGACGGGCGATCTCCTGGTTCCCCAGCATCACCGCCGCGTAATTCGGTACCTGATCGCCGACCAGGCGCACCCCGTAGCTGCCGCGCAGCGGATCGGGGGCGCGCTGCCGCGCCTGCTGACGGGCGTCCTGCACGCAGCGGTCGATGCGGTTGACCGCGTCGCTGAGCTTGCCGCGCCGCACCGCCGGCAGCACGGCGATCGCCGACAGTCCGGCGAGCAGGATCATCACCGTGATCACCACCAGCATCTCGATGGCGGTGAAGCCGCGACGGGGCTGGTCAGTCACGCCTCGTCCTCCAGCTCTCCAGGTTGTCGGCGTCGCTGGCGGTCGCGGCGCCGTTGAACACGTCCTTGGTGTCGGGCCCTGCCGACCACACCCCGAAGCCGGCGGCGCCGTAGGCGTCGACGGCGTAGGCGATGCGCAGCGGCTGACCCCAGGCATCGATGACCTGACCCTTGGCATTGAGATTGCGCGCCGTCACCGAGGGCTGCGCCATCAGGAAGAAACCGCGATAGCCGGATCGGTAGACCAGATGGTCAGGATCGCCCGGGCCGGTGATCGCCGGTCGTTCGAGATCGGGCTCGCCGTCGAGGAGGAAGTCGCCGTTCCAATCCCACATCCGGTAGACGGTCTCCTTGCGCGTCGCCGGATCGAACACCGGCCAGCCGCCCTGGGGCTGGTAGTGGGTGACCGCGGCGGCGACGGCATCGACCAGCGCGGCGGTGGCCTGCACCTTGGCCCGGCTGCGCAGATGGGTGATGGCGGGAATGGTCGCAGCGGCGATGGCGGCGATCACCGAGATGACCACCAGCAATTCGATCAGCGTGAATGCTGCGCGCAGCGCATGGCGATTCCAATGTCCCTGAATGTGCATCGTGATGGATCCTCGCCTATGGCCGAAGCTCAGACTGCGCCCGCTCAAGAACCCGGACAGACGATTATCGGACGGAAAATAACGGGATTTTTCTCGGCGCTTCCGTCGCGAACGGTCAATTGATAACCGCTCGATCGCGGTATCTCACCGCGCGAATCCGGCCCGTCAGCATCGCCGTGTGGCTGGCTCAGCCGCAGGCGGAATGACGCAACATGGAGATACGCGTGGGTGGCTGCGATCTCACCGATCGTCTTGATCGCACCCGGCAGGTGCATCAGCCGCGGACGCGCTCAGGGCGCCGCGCCGGTCTCCCAGGCGCCGATGTCCGGGGCGCGGCCCGCGAAGGGCAGACCGACCGGACGGCCGGCGTCGATCAGCGGACTGCCGGCGCGTGGCCGATAGAAGGGGAAGGGCTGGTCGCCGGCGCGCTCCAACTGCGGGTCGACGATGCGGTTGCCTGACTGATGGGACCACTCCGGCAAGGTGCCGTTCCACACCACGTTGTCAGCGATCTCCAAGCCGATGGCGCTGCGGGCCCCGGACACCACCAGGAAGGTGCCGACGTTGCCGATCACCAGATTGTTGGCGAACAGCAGACCTTCAACCTGGCTGGCATACTCCAAGTGGAGCGCCAGCGCATGGGCGGTGCGCTCGACCACGTTGTTGACCACGCGCAATCCACGCACGCCGCCGGCGCGGGGAGCCACCGTGACCAGGGCCGCGGTCTGGCGATTGCCGGAGACGACATTGTTGCGGACCTCGATGTCGCGCACGTCGTGGTCAGACCACACCACCACCGCGCCCAGCGAGGCCGGGTTCTCGATGTAGTTGCCATGACAGCGGCCGTGCGACAACGACATCCAGATCGAGGCCAGCAGGGTGTCGTCGCGACGGTTGTCGGGATGGCGCAGGACGCAGTCGCGAACGGTGAGCGCTTCCGCCTCGCTGCCGTCCTCGCTGTTCTCGAAGCGCAGCGTGGTGTTGCTGCGGATGCGCGCGATCACGCTGCCGGCGTGGCAGTTGCGCAGGAGCAGCGCCATGTCGCTGTTGGGGCGGTGCACCAGGCGGATATCACCGTCGCGCAGCACCAGACCGCGGAACCAGCCACCGTTGCAGTACATGACCCCGAAGCCGGTGCGCCCCGGTCTGCCCGTGCTGCCGCATTCATCGATGTCGAGGCCGGCGATCTCGGCGCCGTCGAGGGCGCCGATGGTCAGGGCACCGGTGCTGTTCCAGTTCCCACCGGCCCGCGAGCAGTCGCGGAACCGGCAGTCGAGCACGCGGATGCCGCGCAGCCAGGCTGCCGGCGCCTCCGCGCTCAACGCCAGCTGACGACCATCGTCGATCTGCACGCCGACCGCGCGGGTGGCGGTGACGGCGAGGTCGCGGACGGTGACGCGGTGGCGGCTGACGCGCAGGCCACCACGCAGGGCGCCCTGGCGCCCATCGATGGTGAAGCCGGCGATGGTCTGCATGCCGTCTTCCGGCGTGGCGCCAGCGCAGATCAGCAGGAAGCCATCGCCGGTCCCCCCCACCGTGCAGCGGTCACGTCCGGCGCCGATGAGGTTGACCCCGGGCGGGATCTGCACCGGCCGCGCCAGCAGGTGCTCGCCGGCGGCCAGTCGGATGGTGTGGCCGCGACCGGGGGCCACCCGCGACACCGCATAGTCCAGGCTGCGCCAGGGCGCACTGGCGCTGCCGCCACCGGGCTGGTCGACACCGCGCCCATCGACATGGAAGACGCCGCCGGCAGCGGCGCTCTCGCCAGCGGCGACCAGCGTCCCGGAGTCCTCGGCGCCACGGTTGGCGAAGCGCACTGCGCCCTCGCTGACCATCACGTCGGTGGCGCTGCTGGCGACGGTGACGCGGAATTGCGTCCCCAGCACCTCGATGCGCGCCTGAGGAGTATCAATGCCAAAGCGGGCGGCGGCGCTGCGCTTGGCCACCGCAGCGACCACCGCCCCGCCATCGAGGGCAGGGCCGATCCCGCCCAGTCCATCATCCACCAGGCGCAGGCGGGTGCCGGGTTCGAGGTCGAGGCGCGTGCCGTCGGGCCAGGTAAGCGCCGCCCGCGCGTCGGTGCCGGTGGTGAGGCTGGCGCCGACGACCAGCGTGCGTTCGGCTGGACCCGCCAGCGCTCCGTCGACGAGCACCACTTGCCCGGCCGCTACCGCCAGCACCACGCCCAGCGTGCGGCTCGCCGGGTCGGCTACGCTGCGACCCTGCTGCCACCAGGCGATGCCGACCGCCAGCGTCACCAGGGCAGCCGCCGTCACCAGGACGGCCCACGGACGGCGCGCTGCCACGACCGCGCGCCGCCGGCGCGAGCAATGCTGGGCCAGGGGACCGTTGCGGAAGGCGCTGGCGAAGGACTGCGATGATTCCTCGGCGCGGATGCGTTCGAGCACGCCACGCACCACGTCGTCGGCGCCGTGCGCGTCGATGGCCTGGGCGAGTTGGCCTTCAAAGGCGATGGCTGCGCGCAAATCGCTGGCGGCGGCGGCGTCGCCTTCGATCACCGCCACCAGGGCGAGCGCCCCGGCCGGGTCGATGGTGCCGTCGCGCCACGCATCGATCAATTCATGCAACGGCCGCTGGTCGTCCGCTGCCGCCGCCTGAGGTGCACCGTCCTGCCCGTCGCCGCTCATCCCCCGTCTCCGTGTTCGGTCAGGGTGCGCTGGGCGCACTGCGCCAGCGCCAGGCGCAGGCGATTCAAGCGCATCGAGATGCTGTTGGCCCGCGCGTGCAGGCGGGCGGAGATCGCCGACACCGCCTCGCCCAGGAAGTAGCGCCAGTGCAGCAGTTCACGGTCGTCGGGGCGTAGGCGTTGCAGGCACTGCTTGAGGGCGCTGACGCGCGCCTCTTCGACGCGAGCGCGTTCATCCTCGTCGGCGTCATCGCCCCGGCCGAGCAGCGCCACATCGACCAGAGCGGCAGCAGAACGGCGGCGCACCTCCTGACGGCGCAACGAATTGCACACCTGGTTGTGGCAGATCGTGCGCAACCACGGCCACAGGGGTCGGCTGAGATCGAAGCTGGCCAGGGCCTGATAGACGTTGAGGAAGGACTCCTGGACCAGGTCGTGGACCTCCTCGGCATTGGCGATGTAGCGGGCGACGTAGGCGCGCATGCGCCCCTGGTAGCGGGCGACCAGCACGGCAAAGGCCTCACGGTCGCCCGCCTGCGAGCGCGCCATGAGGTCCTGATCAGGGTCGATGACGACGGCCATGTGAAGTACCTACACCGCACCCGGGGCGATCTCACCAATAGGAGCCCGGGACCCGATGAAATCGGGGCGCCCACGTCAACCACCTCAGGTCGCGAGGGCGGCGGGGCCGCGACCCGCGGACAGAGGTACCACATACACTGCATCACCGTCTTGGTCTCGCCAGGGCGTCACTGTGATCACTGCCGAGTAAGCACCACGTGAGTGGCAAGTGGCGAGCTTTCGCGCCTGGTGCAGGCGTAACCCAAGGCAGGAAGGTTAACTCCTTCAAAGAGTCTTTCACCAGTGCCAAGCAGGACCGGCGAAATAGCGATGTGCATCTCGTCGATCAGGCGATGGCGAAGATACTGTTGAATGACGTTTACGCCGCCACCAAGACGAACATCCTTGCCCTGGGCCGCTTCGCGAGCTTGCGCCAGGGCAGAGGCAATGCCTTCGGTAACGAAGTGGAAGGTCGTTCCCCCGTTCATGACCAGCGCTGCGCGTGCATGGTTGGTCAGCACGAACACCGGGGCGTGATAGACAGGATTCTCTCCCCACCAACCTCGCCAGCTCTCATCTGGCCAAGGTCCGCGAACTGGCCCGAACATGTTCCTGCCGAGAATGTTAGCACCGATGTTCTGAAAACCGCGAGCGGCAAAGGCATCATCGATGCCCGCCTCTCCGCCATCTTTACCGAACAAGTGCTGCTGAAACGTTCGTGTGGGGATGGCCCAGCCATGAAGCGAGGTGCCGCCCACGCCGAGTGGGTTATTGATGTCTTGGTCTGGGCCAGCGCCGAATCCGTCGAGTGAGATGGTGAAACTTTCTACACGAAGCTTGGACATGGTGGTTCTCTGAGATGGGAGTGACTACGAAAGATGGCGTGTGACGCCAACCGGTACGATCACGCCGATCATATCAGTATGTTGGACGCTCGCACCGATAGGCCGTCGCCGTAATCTGCTCATGCACTACGCATCTTGCGGACGCCGGGAGCAAGCATGAGCAGACGACGCAGATTTTTGTCATTCCTTTGATTGCGAAGGTCGGCCGTCAGGAACTCATCACAGTAACTTGCCATCACCACATATTCCACGTCGATGCCTTCGTTATCAAGCTGTGCCGAGTTTTGGCCGGTAATGCCCTTAGATTGCGCCCAATCAGCGATTCGGCAAAGCCTAGAACAAATATCGCGGATCATGTAGCTGTCCTTCATCGCAAATCGGTAGGAATCCGATTCTGACCGGCCCAAGTCCTTCAGGTATTTGAAGACGCTGTACCTGCCGATTTTTACGGTGTCGATCAGCATCGCCTCATCCAATGGCGTCGCTGACGGGACATTGTGCTTAGTGATCTTCATTGCGTGCTCGTAGGTTCTCACCATTACTTTATACCTATCTCGACTATCCTGATTGCTGTAACGGTCTTCGATCACCGTCCGACGCATCTCTGGCTGAGAGATGAGTTTTGCCAGCGAGCGCGGCTCGCCCAGGTTACGACGCATCCAGACCGTTGCCGTCGAGTCGATGACAAAGCTCTGCGGCGTTCGCCGTAAAGTCGCAATTTCGCGATTGAGACATTCCGTCGCAGAAGTGCCGTAGTAAAGGCGATCACCGAACGACTGAAGACGAACAAAATGCTTCTCGATCCTATCGGGCTCAGCCTGCGAAAACTCTGAAAAATAAATATCGCCAACGATGATCCGTGACTGTGGGTCATCGAGCCGAGTCGAAAAAACGGGGTTCCACGCCGAGGACAGATCGAGGAAGTGGTACTTCATGGATGAGCCAAGTCCGGCATCTCACTCCTAGTCGGTGCGATCATGTCGCTTCTATCGATACGTTGGCCGCTCGTACGCATAGCCTAATCCCAGTCGCTAGTACCGATAGGCCATCGCCGTAAATCCGGGCCGTCACGCATTCTTCGTACTGGTACGAGCCGCGTTCTCCGCATCCGCCACCCGCCAAAGATACCAACTGGCGACCGAGGCGTACGGCGACCAGCCGGCGCCGAGGCGCTCAACCTGCGCCGGGGCCGGCAAGGCGCGCAGGCGATAGGCGAGTTGGACGCCCTTGCGGATGCCGAGGTCATTGCTGGGCAGCACGTCGGGGCGTCCGAGCCGGAACATCAGGAACATCTGGGCCGTCCAGGTGCCGATGCCCTTCACCGCGGTGAGGGCGGCGATGATCGTCGCGTCGTCGAGCCTGGCGAGGCGTGCGACCGGCAGCGAACGGTCGGCGATGCGCGCCGCGAGATCGCGGATGTAGGCGGCCTTCTGGCCCGACAGGCCGACGGCGCGCAGGTCGGCCAGCGGCAGCGCCAGGACCCGGGCCGGGGTCGGCGTGCCGCCGAGCCGGGTGACCAGGCGGCCATAGATGGTGCCCGCAGCCTTGCCCGAGAGCTGCTGATAGACGATGGCGCGGGCGACGTGCGCAAAGTGGGTGCCGCGACGATCGGCGGCGAAGCCGCACGGCCCGATCCGGTCGATCACCGCGGCGAAGGCCGCGTCGCGGCGCAGGTGGTCGAGGGCGCTCTGGTGCGGCATGGGGGCGAGTGTCGATCGCCGGAGACGGGGGCAAGGCACCGTGGGATCGATGGCGATGGTGCCAGCGGGACACGCACCCACGACGTGGATGCATGGGGTCAAAGGCAGAAGGCATGACCATCAGCCGCAGAACTCGCGGATCGCGCGGATCTCGCAGATGCAACAGTTGGCTGCTGATGGCTGATGGCGATATGCGGTTGGTGGTCGGTCTCTGTCTCCGTCCTGTGAGACGTCCTGGAAGTGACAGGTACCGGGTGCGCACGCTGTTGCCGTCCCGCGCTGGCCGCTCGGGCGAAGCGCGCTACGGTCCGTCTCATCCGTAGGAGGCCCGTCATGCGCCTTGTCCCCATCGCCGCCATCGCCGCCTGCCTGTTCCCCGTCGCCTGCGCGCTGGCCAGCGAGGCCCAGGACGTCCTGGTCTGGGTGCCCGGCCACTGGGAGGCTGGTGCGCACGGCGATCAGCGCTGGGCCGACGGCTACTACGTCCGCGGCCTGGTGGTCGACCCGCCGGCAGCGCTTCCCGCACCACAGGCCTTGGCGCCAGCCTTGCCTTCGGCGGCGCCCGTGGCCCTTCAGGCCGCACCGCCCCAGGTGGTCCACCACTCCTACGATCGCCCGGTATGGGTCCCCGCGATCTCCTACGGTTTCTCGATCGCTCCCGGCTACGGCTACGGCCACCGTCACGGCTATGGCTATGGACATGGTTACGGCCATGGCCATTCGCACTACCGCTCTCGGTTCGCCTTGTCGCTCGGATTCAACTTCGGATATCCGTACTGGTGAACCGACGCGCCCCCGCTGAGCTGCGCTGTGCCGCGGGTTGAAGCAAGGGTGTTGGACAGGGCCCGCGAGAAAGCTGCAACGATCGACCGAACCAACGCCGCAGCGTCGTCCAGCGCCCTCAACGCGGCAGTTGGGCCACGATGCCAGGCGGCGACGGAGGGAGATTCCTGGTGGAACGACCGACGGAGCCAACGCCGCAGCGTGGCCCAAATGCCGCGTTGCGCCCTCAACGCGGCATTTGGGCCACGATGCCAGGCGGCGACGGAGGGAGATTCCTGGTGGAACGACCGACGGAGCCAACGCCGCAGCGTGGCCCAAATGCCGCGTTGAGGGTTACTTTTTCGGTTCGTCGGGCTTGACGCCCAGGGTGTCGAAGAGGTGCTTCTGCGCGTCCTTCTTCTCGCGCAGGAGTTCCTCGAACACCTGTTGGAACGACATCCCGGCCCAGGCGATGGCGCGCGACAGCAGCGGGCCGATCGGGCTGTGCGGTTCGGTGCGGGTGAAGAAAGCGGCGACCTCGGCCAGCCGGGCCAGCGCGGCCTCGCGGTCGGCAGGCGCGCAGGTGGCCGGAGCGGCAGCGATCGGCGCCGATGCGGCGGACCCGGCGACGACGCTGCCGTTGGCGGATGCGGCCACCCCGACAGCGCCGGGGCTGGCGGACGACGTTGGCGGCACCTCATCAGCGATTTCCGTCAGGCGACGACGCAGCTTCATCAAGCCGTGATCGGCACCATCGAAGCGATCACCGACCACGACGCCGATGGCGTCGATCGCAGCCAGGCAGGCGGCGAGATCGCGCGGCGCCTGGGCGGCATCGGCGGGTGTCAGCAGCGGGCTGATGCGCTCGGCCAGCCATTCCAGGGTCGAGCGCCGGCCGCGCAGCCGCGCCGGGTGCATGGTCTCCCACCACGTCGTCATCATCTCGCGCATCAGACCGAGGCCGGCAGCCAGACCGGCCAGGCGGTGGAACTGGAACAGGCAACGGGTCAGCCACGACACCGCCTGCATGTCCTTGCCGTGCTTCTCCAGGATGGTGACGCCGTCACCCAGCGCCTGGCGCCAATCGACCGCGCTGCCGGCCACCGACTGCAGCGACATCATCGCGGCATCCAGGCGGACGTATTCCGCGGCCTGCATGCGGCCGTCACCGCCGGTGGGCAGGTCGCCGGGGATGGGTTGCCTGGCGAGGCGGGTGAGCGAGTCGGTGTCGAGCATGGCAGCGTCCGTCAGCGAGCGCGCCCGGCCTGGCGCGCGCGCGCGGTCAGGTCGTGGAGCAGGTTGCGCAGGGTGAGATCGGGATCGTCGAGCAGCTCGCGCAGGCCCACGTCGCCGCCGGCACTGGTCTGGGTGAGTGCGGCGGCGAGCAGGTCGACGACGTCGGGCTCGGCGGGATTGGCCGCCGGCGGCAGACCGCAGGCCGGCCACAGCGTGGCGAAGGCGCGCGCTGGCGTGGGCATGGTCCAGAAGGCGGTGGCGGCGGGCAGGCGGCCGGCCAGGCCGGGATGCAGCACCACCAGCGGCAGACCGCGGGCACCCGGCCGCAGCAGACGCAGCAGCATCAGCCAGAAGCAGCAGTGCACCTGGTGCGGCATCGGCGCGATGCGCAGACCGATGCTCTCACGATCGGCACAGGCCCGCTGCAGCGCGTCGACGATGCGGTAGCGCCGGCGATCGGCGAACGACCCGATCAGTCCGCTCCACAGATCGTGGGCGGTGGCACCGGCGAGGTCGGCGAGCAGGCGGCGTTCCTGGGCGCCGACGTCGACGGCGCCGCCGAGACCAGCCAGTTGCTCGCGCAGTTCCGGCAGGCTGGACGCCCAGCCCGCGGCCGACGCCTGGTAGACACTGTGGAAGAAGGGCACGAACAGCGCCGGCGCCAGGCCGGCATCCTCGCCGATGCTCTCCGCCGGCAGGCCGGCGAAGACCGCGAACGGGTACTGTCGGCCGACCTGATCCTGCGACGGGAACAGCGCCACCGCCCACCAGGTGCCCTGATGCGGGAACAGCGCGAACAGCGGACCGGACGTGGTGAAGCCGCCCATGCGCTGGGCGCCGCGCTGCGGATCGAGCGCACCGGCCAGCCACCAGCGTTCGATCGGTTCGACCGGAGAGGCGTCGCCGCCCAGGCGCAGGAATTCGCCGTGGAACGGCAGCTTGCCGAAGCAGCCGACGCTCCACGTCACGAAGGTCATCGGCCCGGTTTCCCGGTGGTCGGCCGTGCCGGGATGACCAGGGCGCGGAAGAAATCCTTGGCCAGCAACGCCTCGAACGGGCTGCCCTGGACGAGCACGGCGCTGGACTTGAGCTTGCGCACCGGCGCGTTGTCGGCGAATTCCCATTCCAGTTCGATGGCGCTGCCCACGCGTCCGGGGTTGCCGCCGAGCAGCAGGCGCAGCGGGCCCCACACCGACCCCGACCAGTCGCGGGTCAGCCAGCGGTCACCGGCCAGCGCCACCGAGATCTTGGCGCCACCGGGATCGCCGGCCTTCCACGGCAGCACGATCGAGTTGTCGGCATTGTCGTAGTAGCCGCCCTTGTGCGGACCGACCGCGATGCTGATGTCGTTGGTGCCCTCGCGCAGGATCAGCTTCATCACCACCTGGGCGTTCAGTTCAGCGGTGCCATCGGCGTAGAGCGCGGCGGACAGCGCGCGCGCTGCCGGCAGCAGGCGCTGGTAGTCGACCTCGGTGATCACGATCTCGCGGCCGCCCAGGCGCAGTCCGGCGAGCACGTCGATGGCGGCGCTGCGCGCCCACAGGGCGCCGCGCTTGGGGCTGAAGAGTCGCGCCAGATCGGCCAGCGGCACCTCGGCGGTGGCCTCGGCAGCGAAGGGGAAGCGGCCGGCGCAGCCATCAGCGAACGGCTTGGCGACCTCGGCCGCCCACAGCCGGTCCTGTTCGCCGCCGAGTTCGCTGGCGAAGGCGGCGCGCAGGGCGTCGAGCAGGTTGGCGAAGAGCTGCTCGACGGCGCGCCGCGATTCTTCGGGCTCGGCGCTGCGTGCGGCCGTGGTGAGTTTGCCGGCGGCCGCGTTCAACTCGCCGATGAGGGCGGTCAGCCGGGTGAGGTCGCGCGTGCGTTCGCCGGCGCGCGTCTCGCCCAGCCAGCGTTCGAGCACGCCCTGCATCTCGAGCACCGCGACCAGACCGTCGTCCAGCCACTTGCCGGCGGCGGGCAGGTGGTTGCGCACATCCGAGCCGTCGACCTCGAGCTCGTGCGCCTCGGCCAGACGGCGGGCGAGGCCGCGGTAGGGCGATTCGCCGCCAGCGAGCAGGCGCAGACGCTGGGCGGCCTGCGCGAGATCGCTGAACGGCGTCGGCCGCACGCTGGCGGTGAGGCCCAGCCACTGCTGGTTGTAGTCGCGCATCCAACTGCTGTGCAGGTAGCGGCGGACCTCATCGGGCGATCGGCGGATGGCCAGCGACTGCAACTGGTCGGCGAGGGTGCGGCAACGTTCGTCGAGTTCACGGCGGCAGACCGATTCCCAGCCGTCACGGGTGAAGGCGGCGGTGAAGGCGACGTCGGTAGTGAGCAGATCGCGGTGGTCGCCGCTGAGCACCTGCTCGCGATCGACGCGGCCGAGCACCCCCTGCACCGTCGCCATGACGTCGCGGTAGCTCTGCAGCAGGTGCGGACCGCCGCCGATGGCGGTCTTGATGCGTTCGACCAGCGCCTTATCGAGGCGCGCCTGCCAGCCGCTGGTGCCCTCGGCGTGGCTCGCCAGATACGCGAGGTGGGCGCGCGCCTCGGCCTCGTGGCGTTCGTCGGGGCGACCCTCGCCGGGCAGGCGCGCCAGCCACGGTGGACGCGGGCCCTGGGCACGGTCGACCAGCATGCGTTCGAGCAGGCCGTTCTCGGGCTTGAGGTCGCCGGCGAGCATGCGGTAGGCGAGCAGTCGATCGGTCATGTCCTGGAACAGCGTCGGCGATTTGTCCTCGTGGATGCGCAGGCGGTCGAGATCGAGGTGCAGGCGGGCGGCGGCCGGGGTGGTGAACCACTGCGCCAGGCGCGGGAAATAGACGGCGTGCAGTCGGCGCGCAAGTTCGTCGCTGGTGCGCCCGGTGGCCAGGCGCTGCGCGTCGACCAGGACGGCGCGGGCGGATTCCAGGGCATCGAGATGGGCGGCGGGATCGCTGGCGCGCTGGCTTTCGACTAGGCGGGCGGCGGCGGCACGGCCGGCGGCCACCAGGCGGTGGTCGCTGAGGAAAGCGGTGGTGGCGAGCAGGGCCAGGGCGACGCCGACCGCCAGCGAACCGTAGACCGCCATGGCGCGCAGGCGCAGGCGCCGACGCAGCGCGTCGCTGGACATGCCGGCGAGGGCGCGGTCGGGGATGATGACGCGCGCGAAGAGATCCTTGAGGAAGAAGCCCGGGCGCTGATCGACGCTGGCGGGGATGGCGGCCCCGGCACTGGTCGGGAAGAAGATGCTGGCCTCGGCGCCCGCCAGCGCCTTGGGAGCGACAGCCCCCGCGGAGGTGCTGCCAGCGGCCGGCATGATGGTCTGGGTCGCGATCGCGGCCGGATTGACGGCGACGCCGCTGGTGCAGTAGAAGCCGCGGAACCACGGCTGGTCCTTGAGCGGCAGCGGGCGGAACAGTTCGGCGACGAACTCGCCCATCCAGCGCTGCGCCGAACTGAAGGTGGCCGGGAACAGGCAGGCCTTCACCGACTGCGCGAGCGGACGCTCGACCGACATCGCCGCCACCCGCCGTGCCTGCAAGGCGGCGTAGAGCCGCCCGGCCTGGACGGCGAAGACATCGCGCGGTGGACGACCGTCGAAGTCGGCGCGGGCGAAGGTGGCGCCCCACACCTGGTCGCGCTCACCACGGCCGAGCGTGGCGAAGTAGTCCTTGAAGCCGCCAAGCAGATCGCACTTCGAGAACATCACGTAGACCGGCAGCACCACGTCCAGGCGCCGGCACACCTCGGTGAGGCGGGCGCGGATGGGCGCCACCGTGGCCACCACCGCGGCTTCGTCGGCGCGCAGCAGGTTGGCCACCGACACCACTACCACCACGCCGTTGAGCGCGCGCGCCCGCCGGGTGGTGCGCACCAGATCGAGGAAGGCCAGCCATTCCGGCTGGTCATCGGCCTCGGTGGTGTAGCGGCCGGCGGTGTCGAGGAAGATGGCGCTGTCGGTGAACCACCAGTCGCAGTTGCGGGTGCCGCCGATGCCGCGGATGGCGCGCACGCTGCCGCCACCAGGCGCCGAGAAGGCCAGACCGGATTCCTGCAGCGACGTGGTCTTGCCCGAGCCCGGCGCGCCGATGACCAGATACCAGGGCAGGTCGGCGAGCGCGCTGCCGCCACTGGCCGAGGCCTTGAGCGCGTCGAGCTGGCGCTGGAACTGCGACTGCATCTCGGCCAGCGCCGCCTGGCCGCCACGCTCTGTCGAGGCGACGTCGGCCTGGGCCTGCTGCTTCAGCGCCGCTTCGATGCGCGCCGCCCGGCGTAGCGCGTTCAGCCGCAGCACCAGCGCGACGATCACCGCCACCAGGGTGGCAGTGCCGAGGGCGAGGCCGATCCACAGCGTCGGCAGCTTCAGCAGCAGGGCGAGCGCGAGCAGGGCGCCAAGCACCACCGCCAGGATGCTGATGAAGAGGACGACGCCCTTCATGGTGCGGATCGCACAGTCTGGTCTGGCGGATCGGTCCGGCCGGAACGCTCGGCCGCCTCGCTGCGGTCGCCGCCGGCGCTGGCGGCCGGGTCGACGGCTGCTGGTCGCGCCGGGCGCGGCGCCGGCTTCAGTGCCGGCTCGGATTCGCTGCGCGTGGTCGCCGGCGGATCGGCGAAACCGGAAAAGGCCAGGGCGAGGATGCCGGTGTAGGCGAGATACAGCACCACCACCACCGCCAGCACCGCCACCGGCACCGCCCACAGTGGGCCACGGCCCAGACCGGCCAGCAGGCGTCCGCCCGGGACCACTAGCGTTTCCGGCGCCTCGGCTTTGGGCGAGAGCGGGCCGTCGGGACGCACCCCGCGCGCCTGATTGATCTCGCGGGCGACGGTGTCGATCAGCCGGCGGCGGGTGTCCTGTCCGCGCTTGTCGCCGTAGCGTCCACGGAAGCCGAAGGCCAGACAGAGGTGGAAGACCTCGATGACGTCGATGCGTGCCGGCGTCGGCTTGTCGCGCAACTGGTCGAGCTTCTGGTAGAACTCCTCGCCGGCGGCGAGGTCGTCAAACAGACGCTGGGCCAGCGGCCGGCCCAGCCAGTCGTCCTTGAGCGGCAGGTTGGAGAGCAGGATCTGTTCGTCGATCAGCGCCACCAGCGCGTACTTGGCGAGATGGACCTCCTCCAGACCGATGCCGGCGCGCTGGGCGCGGCCCTCGCACGAGCGCAGCAGATCGAGGAAGCGACTGGCGACCTCGTCAGCACTGGCCGGCGTCGCGCCGGGCGCGAAGAGGTCGGCAAGCTGCTTGATCACCCCGCTGCACAGCTCGACCAGGGCGCCGGAGGCGGGCTGGCCGGTCGCGGGCGCGGCCATCGTCTCAACCACCGCCACCCCCCTCGCGATCCTTGACCGCCATGAATTCGAGACGCAGGTCGGTGAAGTCGCTCGGCAGGTAGACCGCCAGGCTGCGCGTCTCCACCGCCTGCTGCCACTGCGCGCCCTCGCGTTGCAGTTCGAAGTAGGTGGTGCCGGCCTGCGCCGGGATCTCGGCCGGCGGCACCGACAGATAGGTCAGGCTGATGCCTTTGAGCGCGCGCGCGATCAGCGCAGGCATCTGGCCGGCGGCAGCGACCTTGGCCTTCACCGCGCCTTCGCGGGCGACCTTGTCGAGCGCCGCCGAGGTCTGCACCGCGAGATAGAAGCGCTGCCCGTCGAGCACCGCCTCGGGCAGCACGGTGGCGTGCACGCCGCCGGCCCCGCGTGCCAGCGGCAGAGAGGTGTAGCGCGCCGCGATCGAGGTTTCGAGCAGCGCCCGCAGCAGGGCGTCGAGACCGGCGAAGGTGCCGCCGAGGTCGTCGTGGCGGTAGGCCGGAACATCCTTGGCGTGGCCGTCGCTGGCGAAGGTGTGCAGCGCTCCGGCGAGGCGGGCGAGATCGAGATAGAGCGTCTCGGGATGCGCGTGCGGCTGGGCGAGGTGGTGGAGCAACCCGGGAATGGCGCTGTTCAGGGAATGCAGCAGGGCGTAGTTGGCGCTCTCCGACAGCGAGAACTCGACCATGCCCTGGGTGCGCTGGCGCCGTCCCTGGGCGAGGACGCCGGCGCGGGCGCAGCAGATGTCGGACAGCCGGCGCAGCCGACGCAGCAGCACCGGACTGGCGCCGATGGCGATGAGCGGTGGCACGAAATCGTCGGCCAGCGCCGGAGCGCCGCTGGGGCCACGCACCAGTTCGGCGATGCGCAGGTGGACCAGGCCGGTGAGATCCTCGCCGTCGAAGACCAGGCGCAGATCCTGCACCGCCACCTGGATCTCGCGCTCACCACCGCCAACGACCTCATCGCGGATGAGCGCGCTGCGCCGTCGCCAGCGCACCGGTGCCGGCGTCGCCGCTGCGGGTTCGGCACAGGCATCCTGACCGGGGCGCAGCGCCGGTGCGGCCAGGAACACGCCCAGGCGCTGCGTGCGGCTGGCGAAGCGCTCGGCGAATGACCGTGCCGGCGGCAGGGCATCGGCCTCGGGCAACGCCACAACGCTGCCGTCGGGCAGCACGCCGGTGGCGGCGATGACGCCGAAGTGCTCGCTGGACAGCGCCTCGCGGTCGATCTCCAGGCTGGCCAGGCCACTGAGGTGGGGACGGATGAAACGGCCGAGCCGGGCCAGGCGGTCGCGCTGGTGACGCTCGGCCTGCTGGAAATGGTTGGGGGCGAGGAACATGCCCTCGTGCCACAGGACGCGCTGCACGTAATCCATCGCCGCTCCGTCTGCCGCCGTCAGAAGGTTGCCACGAATCGCGGACGGACACGGTCACGTACACGGATGGAGGAGCGCCCCTTTCGCATCGATGCTCGGCGCTTCGCGCCTGCGCGTCGATGCTGCCGGGTTGCATCGGCGGGACCCTGCCCGCCGATGCAAGGCACGAACCGCTCTCGCAAGTCGACGACGACGTCGACCGTGCCGGACGACCGGCACGCCCGGCGTGACCGCGCCGGGTTGCTGACGCTTCCACCGCGTTGCGCGCGTCGGACCCGCGGGGGTGGCCCCCCGCACCCCCCGAGGCTGGGTCGAACCCATTTTTCGCACGTCGGACGATGCATGCCCAGCCTCTCAGCGCGCGCCGGGTTTGCCGGCGGGTTCGCTGGCGGCCGGCTTGGGAGCGGGATCGCGCGCCGCCTCGGGCATGCTGCCGCCGCGCACGCTGACCGCGTAACCGGTGAAGGTCAGCACCGCCTTACCGGTGTCGTCGATGGGCAGCACCAGGCTGCGCAGGTCGCGGGCGTCCGAACGCGGGTAGAGCGCGACGATACCGAGGTGCTTGACGCCCTTGGGAATCTCCAGGCGCACCTCCACCGCCGGCTGGTCAGCGGTGGCGGGATAGACGATGAATTCCGGCGGGTCGTCGTTGGCAGCGACGCGCACCCAGTCCGGACCGAGCACCTCGCGGGCGCTCGCGAGCTGCCACAGCGATTCGAAGGTGGCGCTGCGGAAGCGGGCGTCGGCGCGCAGCGGGAAGACGCGTACCTTGACCGAATTGTCCTCGCCCTTGGCGTTGCGGTTCAGCGGCGCCACGCCGCGCACGGTGAGGTCGACGCGCTGGGTCGCCGAGCAACCGGCGATGACGATGAGCATCGCCAGCACGACCACGATCCGGTTGATTCCCACAAGGCCTCCTGGTCACGCCGCGTCACGAGGGATGGGCGTTTTCGAAGGCCACGCGGGGGGTTCAAGCTGTTTCCCGCGGGCGACAGCGACGGCGCGCATCCCAATGCTGTGAGGCTAAAGCACAGAGGCGTGCGAACGTCAGCCTGGGACCGCGCGCGGCCCGCGCGCATCGTCGCCTTTCCGCTGCCTTCCCGCGCCTTCCAGCGCGGGAAGGCAGCCGAGCGTTTCCACAGCGAGCGACTGACCGCCACCGAGCCTTAGCTTCACAGCATTGCGCGCAGCCCCGAGCACGGGGTGCGACGCCAGGCCTCGGGCGCGAACGCAACCGCTAACGCGTGCGCGTCGGTGCGGACAGCGCGGTGACCTTGGCCAGCATGCCATCGAACTGCGCCTTGAAGTAGGCGTCACCGGGCTTCTCGCTGGCGGCCTTGAGGTCGGCGACCAGGGCGCGCGTCATCGTTTGGGGTGGCGGGTTGGCGGACGCCGCCTGGATGGTGAAACCGGCCACCGCCTGTTGCGCACGCGCCACCAGTTCGGCGTCCTTGAACCACGCCTCGGCGAGCGTGCCGCGGTAGGGCTTGCCCAGCTCGGCGACCATGGTCGGCGCATTCCGGTCCGCTGCTCCCAGCGCCGTACGCACCGCGGTGCGCGCTGCTTCGAGCTGTGGACGCGCCTCGGCGGTCAGCGACTGCACGCGGGCGGAACGCTCGGCATCGAGCGCCAGACCGGTGCTGCCCAGCACCAGCGCCACCACGGCGCGGAAGCGGCCCGGTGCGGCGGAGTCCTTGATCGCCTCGACATCGGCGACCAGCTTGTCGGCGAGCTTGGCGTCGGCCTCCGCCGGGATGATCCAGTCGAACTTGACGTTGTCCTTGCCGGCCGGCCGGCTGACGGTGAACCGCTGGCCACTGGTCTCCGCGGCCAACGTCACCTCACCGGCGCCTTTGAGCACCAGTGTGTAGGCGCCGCTGGCCCAGGTGGTGGCGGTGGCGCCATCGCTGGCGCTGATGGCCACGCCGCCGCGGCCCTCACCAACGTCGTAGAGGCCATTGCGATTGAGATCGGAGTAGATCACGCCCCCGGCGAAACGTTCCGGCCGGGTGCCGAAGTTGTGGGTCACCGAGAGCCGGCCGTCGTGCGGCACCGCCCCGGGACCGATCTCCTTGTACACGCGATTGGCCATGTTCATGCGATGCCCGCGGCCCGGCTGCATGCCGCCAGTGCCGCCGGGACCGGAATCGACCAGGAAGCCAGCGTGGCTGTAGGCAGCGTCGCGAGGATCACGGAAGCAGTTCTCGCCGCCGGCGCCACCGCGATACCCGGCGGCCTTGCCGCGCTGCATAAAGCCGATGCCGGTGAAGCCGGGCTTGCCCTCCTCCTCGGCGTGGCCGAGGCCATGCAGGATCATGTAGTGGCTGTGCTTGCGGGCGGCGTCGAGCAGCTGCAGGTTGAACACCACCGGCGGCGCCGGCGGCAAGGCCTTCATCTCGGTGCGGAACATCTCGATGTCGACGCCGTTGAACATCCAGCCGCCCGGCTTGCTGCCGGGCGCAGCGATGCGATCGGCCTCGGCGACGGGATCGGCGCGGAAACGGTTCAGCAGTTCGAGGATCAGCGTCTCCTCAGCGGTCGGCTCGGGTGTGGGCGCCTGATAGACGTCAGCGGCGGCGAAGCCGACGACGGCGAAGGAGGCGAGCAGACCGCTGGCGATGAGACGCATGCAGGACTCCGGTGGCGCGGGAAGGCGCCAGCGTGGGCAGCGTTCCGGAGTGGGCAATGCGGGGATTGCCGGCGCGGTACCGCAGAAGCGCGCAGCAGTGCGCAGATGCATGCGGGATTCCCGCAATCCGCAGCGCGTGAGCACAGACTGGGCCGGCGGCGGCGCGTCTACAGGAGACCTCCGCGTCCGCGCGCCTTGAGCGCCTCCACCGCCTCCTTCACGCGTTGGCTCTGGCCCTTGGGCACCACCAGCACGGCGTCGGGCGTGGCCACCACGGTGACGCCGTCGAGGCCGATGCCGACCACCACCTGCGGGCCATAGTTGGCGAGTAGGCTGTCGTGGCAGTCGAGTCCCAGGCAGTCGCCATGCGCGCGCACCCCGGCAGCGTCGGCGGGCAGGTGGTCGTAGAGCGCGTCCCAGCTGCCCAGGTCGTCCCAGGTGAAGTCGCCGGTGATCACGGCGATGTCGGCGGCCTTCTCCATCAACGCGTAGTCGATCGAGATGCGGCGCAGCGGTTCGTAGACGCGGCGCAGTTCTTCGGCGAAGCCTGGCGTGCCCCAGTGTCCGGCCAGCGGCCGCAGCGCCGCGGTCAGCCACGGGCAGTGGGTATCGAGTTCGCGCAGCACAACATCGCCGCGCCAGGCGAAGATGCCGGCGTTCCAGCGATAGCCGCCGTCGGCGAGATACTCCGCGGCCACCGCCTGGGTCGGCTTCTCGACGAAGCGCTCGACCCGCGCCACGCCGACCCCGTCCACCATCGGCAGCGCGGCGCCGACCTTGATGTAGCCATACCCGGTGGCCGGAAAGCGCGGCGGGATTCCGAAGGTGACCAGTCGACCCTGGCGCGCGACCACGGCGCCGGCGGCGAGCGCGCGCTGGAATGCATCGGCTGGTTCGATGACCTGATCGGCCGGCAGCAGCACCATGGCGGCGCCCGGCGCGACCCGATCGACCACCACCGCCGCCAGCGCCACCGCCGCCGCGGTGTCGCGTCCAACCGGCTCGGCGATGATGTGCTCGCGCTTCAGCATGGGCAGTTGCCGGCGGGTCTCCTCGGCCAGCGCCGCGGTGGTCACCACCAGCACGCGCTCGGCGGGGATCAGCGGCTGCACGCGCGCCACCGTCGCCTGGATCATGGTCGTCGTCCCGGCGATGCGGATGAGCTGCTTGGGCGTCGCCGCCCGGCTGGCCGGCCAGAAGCGCGTGCCGGAACCGCCGGCCATGATCACGGCGTAGAGAGGATCGGACATCGAGGACATCCCTGCTGGTGGCGTCGGGGCAGGCTGCGACGAACGGCGGCTGGCGCCAGCCGGTTCCTGGGCACCCGGTGGGAACGGCCGCAGCGCCGACGGATACGCCGCCATGGAACAGCACCGTCGCTCGCCCTGGAAGCAGAAGACAGGACAACCAGCCGCAGATCTCGCAGAGTCCGCAGATGCCGCAGATCACCAGAAGCCATCCGCGGATTCTGCGGACTCTGCGAGATCTGCGGCTGGTTGTCCTTCTCCGTCTGCTGGCTTTGCGACTCTTCCGTCACGTTCGACCAACAACCGTCTCCAGGAGCAGGGAGCAGAAGCGCTTGCCACCAATGCTGACCAGTGGGCAAAGCGAGGTGTTCTCGACCTGGCTGCCCTGTCGAATTCCCCCTTGCCCCAATCGCATTCGCCCTATCGTGCTGCCCCCACGCTGAGCCCATCCGGAGCCCCATGATCCGCGTCGAAGCCCGCAATGGCGAACCCCTGGAGAAGACCCTCCGCCGCTTCAAGAAGCGCTGCGAGAAGGAAGGTCTGACTAAGGACATCAAGAAGTGCTTGTACTACGACAAGCCCAGCGAGCGCCGGCGCCGCGAGCTCCGCAAGTTGGAGAAGCGGCTCGCCCAGGAGCGCCTCGAAGCGCAAATGGGCGGCATCATCCGCCTCTGACGTGCCTGCGGGTACCCCGCTGCCGACCGAGCATCAGCCAGCCCCACCGGGCTGGCTGATCGAGCTTCCGGGCTGCCCATCCACCAATACCTGGGCCCTTGAGCATGCCACCGCCCTGGCGCACGGCGCCTGCGTGTGGACGCGTCGGCAGACGCAGGGTCGCGGCCGCGATGGCCGGCGCTGGCACGGACCGGCAGGTGTGCTCACCGCGTCGTTCATGCTCGATCTCGCCGGCGCGGCCGGTGCCATCAGCCTGGCGGTAGCCCTGGCCGTCGCCCACGCCGTCGAGGACCTGGTGCCTGACGTGCGCGTGCAGCTCAAGTGGCCCAACGATTGCTACCTCGATGATCGCAAGCTCGCCGGCATCCTCTGCGAACAGGCTCCTGACGGGCGCATGGTCGCTGGCATCGGGCTCAACGTGGCGCCGCGCTGGCAGGATGATCCCGCTGCTGCCGCGCTGCTGCGCGCAGCCGTGCCGCCGATCGCCCTCGCCGATGTCTGCGCGCAGCCGCCGGCGCTGACCACGCTGCTGATCGCACTGCATCGCTACCTGATCGAGGCCTGCGGCCTGCTGCGTGCCGGCGGCTGGCCGGTGCTGCTGGCACAGGTGCGGCCGCGTGACTGGCTGGCCGGTCGTTCGGTGACCGTCGAGGCGCTCGGCGATACGGTGCGCGGACAGGCGGCCGGTCTGGCCGATGATGGACGCCTGCTGGTGCGCGGCGTGAGTGGTGCACTGCGCGCCGTGGCCAGCGCGCACACCATCGCCGCCGGACCGTGACGCCGGTAGCGGAAGGTCGGTGGCGGACGCCGTTTCCATTGCGCTAGAACGCCTGGTGTCAGGGCCTCGGTCAGCGGCGCTGGACGGTGCTTGGCACGTCGGTGGCGAGGCTGTCCAGGGACGACCAGACCGGTCGTGACCTGGCTGTCGCCATTCCGTCTAATGCGGGCGGATCCCTTCCCCGCCACCACGCCACATCCCATGCCTGTCCATTCCTTCTCCGCCGTGCTGATCGTCTGCGTGCTCAGCACAGGTGCGATCCCGGCGGCGGCGGGCGAAGCGCCCGCCCTTCAGGAATTACCGACGCATTCGCTCCGTCTGGCCGCGCGCAGCCAGGAGAAGCTTTCCGAAGCCATCTTCGACCTGATCGACGATGTCACCGTCGCCAAGGTCAACGTCGGCGATGGCCGCATCGATCTGCGCGCCGGTCGCAACGTTTACGAGAATCACGACGTGGCCAGCAGTTGGACGGTGGTGGACCACTGCAAAGTGCGATTGGTCCATCCCCTGGTGCCGGCCACCGACTTCGCGGCCGCCCACGCGGGCAATTTCTACGCCAGCTTCCATGTCGATGGCGTGCTTGGCCTGGAGCTCACGAATATCCGTCAGGTTCGCCCCGGCCTGCTGCCGGGACCAACCATCGCCTTGGACGACGTCCAGGCCGCCGCTGCAGAGACCGTGGAGGTCGATGAGCCCGTGCGACGCCCGACCTTCGCCGGTCTGACCAAGGCGCGCTATTCGCGCTTGTGGAACGTGCTCGCCTTCCCCTGTCGGGCGCCGTTCAGGCCGGAATGGCATCGCCGCATGGCCGACGGCGAGATCATGAGCTGGAACACCTACGGCACGGTCGAACTCGGCCCGAGCCTGGGTTGGGATCTCGATCTCAGCGGCGCCATCGACTCGCTCACCGCGGACGTCTCGTTCCGGACGTTCGTCCACGGCGCCTGGCGGATCAGCGTGCTGCGCGAGAACGCGCGCTTCGCCCGCGTCAAGGTGGCGCGCACGCGCTCGTACGGGCACCGCTTCAGCATCGGCTTCGGCACCGATGGCTACATTCTTGACGCTGGGATCGTCGATGTGCGCATCGGCAACACCGCCTTCTACCCCTTCGTCTACAGCACCGGCCGCGAGCGCGGCAACACCTTCGAGGTGGCCTTCCGCTATGACCTCGACGATGCCCGTGCCCGCACCGCCTATGCCGCCGCCGTGGTCGGCCGCCTGGCCGCCTCGGAGCAGCTCGCCTCCGACGCCGGCGCGCCGGTACGACGGCTCGGAGACCGCGCGACGCGCTTCCGCACCACCAGCGAGTCGACCCGGACGCGTTACGCCTTCTTCTACCGCCACGGCCATCAGACCAGCACCACCGCCTCGGACATCCGTTTCAGCGACGCCGCCGGCACGACCACGGTGTTCCGCGCCAGAACCACCAACCGCCAGTTCTGGCGGCTGTTGTGGGGCGACGCCGAACGCATCGATTGGGACGTGCAGATCGACGTCGATCGCGATCGTAACCGCCGCGGCGAGGCCGACGCGCTGTCGCTGGCACTGAGCGTCGACGTCGACGACACCGAGACCGATGGTGTCGAACTGCACCATTACTGCGTCGAGGCCGAGAATGCCATCGGCCGGCCCGGCTTCTTCCCCCGCCCACCCATATGGACGCCGTTGCCGACCAGCGCGCCAGGACCGGGGGACGAATTCGATCGCCGCACCCGTGACCAGGGTCCGCGCCGGCAGGTGCTGGCCTATGGGCGCTGCAGCTTCTTCTGGAAAGCGACCTTCAGCTCCGATCAGGTGCAGCGCTTCCTCGCCAGCGATCCCGCCCGCCAGTGGGCACTGCTTGAAGCCGCCTTCGACCAGCCTCCGGGCACCTGGGCCACGCCGTGGAAGCGGTGGCGGTTCGCCGCCCTCAGCCTGCCCGCCGCCATCGCCAACATCCCCGGCTACGCCCTCAACCTGCACATCGATCAGGGCAGCGTGCTGGCATCGGCGGAGCGCGCCCATCGGCTCTGGCGTTCAGCGCAGGCCGCGACCGATATCACCGTCCGGGTCACCCTGCTGGCCGAACTGTTCAGCGACCGGCGTCATGCCGGAACGCTCATCCGGCTGCTGCGCCTGAGCCTGATCGGAGAGCCGGTGGATTACGTGGTGCAGGGCACCAGCCATGCCTTCGGCACCCGGCGTGCCGAAGGCACCACCGCCGCCCGTCCCGACCCGTTTCCAGAGCACCGCGAGCAGCTCCTCGCCTTCGACAGACCCGGCGCCCGTCCCACCGACGATCCCGAGTCGCGCGTGCTCGGCACCACCATCGAACCGCTCGGCGCCTGCCGCTGGCGTCTGCGTTTCGCCACCCCCAGCGAACAGCCGCCAGCGGCGGTGTTCGTGCGCCTGATCGAGCGCCGGCCGTGGCGGGTACCGCGCACGCTGGGTGAAGTGGTGCTGCTGCGCGAGGTGGTCGGCCTGGTGGCCGGCGTCAACCAGATCGACTTCAGTTGCGGACAGGGTGGCCTCGGCGTGATCTTCGCGCACATCGCCAGCGGCAACCAATACGAGCTGCAGCTCGCGTCCACCCGCGATGGCGTGCGCTGGGGTGCGGTTGGGGGCGTCGATTTTGGGCCCGTGAGCGGCGAGGCTCATGCCTCACCGCATGCGCACGGAGATTGAACCTCAACGCGGCATTTGGACCACGCTGCGGCGTTGGCTCCGTCGGTCGTTCCACCAGGAATCTCCCTCCGTCGCCGCCTGGCATCGTGGCCCAACTGCCGCGTTGAGGAGGCCTCATGTGGGCCACGTTGCGGCGTTGGCTCC
>Ga0163144_10002462_pt1 | contig 42700 bp, 37 predicted proteins | sample OliLak19BULKMAT1_FD_123175 | JGI IMG/M metagenome (GOLD analysis project Ga0163144, IMG submission 123175) | Freshwater microbial mat bacterial communities from Lake Vanda, McMurdo Dry Valleys, Antarctica - Oligotrophic Lake LV.19.BULKMAT1 | ecosystem: Environmental > Aquatic > Freshwater >...
AGTGCAGGAAATGGAGCACAAGATGTTTCTCTTATGAAAGCTAACTCTGCGGGGGTTCTTCAGTGGTCAAAAGCATATGGCACAGCTTGGGGTGAAGGCCCGCAAGGGGTATTTCAACTTAGCGGAGGCGAATATGTCTTTAACGGTCAAACGATCTCCACCGGGTATGCACACGACAGTGTTAAAATTTATCTTGTTAAAACCGATTCACTTGGAAATGGGCTTTGTAATGATGTATCATGGTCGCCACAAACCATTGCACTTTCAGTTGTTACGGGAGCTCCCAGTCCGATTGGCAGCATCTCAATAGCAAAAACTTTGTTTACATGGCCGTTGAACAATCGCTTAATGTATTCGTATAATATTTGTGGTATTGGAGTGGAGGTTCCAGATCAATCGAAAACTGAAAAATACAGTTTTTATCCTAACCCATTTGCTTCTACTCTGCATTTGAAAATAACATCGGACAATTTGCCCGCCATTCTTAAGATATATAATGTTGTTGGAGAAATTGTTTATCAGCAAGCAATGGATAATTATGATTCAGAAATAAATCTTGGATTTCTCACAAAAGGAGTTTATATCTGTTGCATTGAAATTAAGAATGAAAAAATACGACAAAAAATTATAAAACAATAAAAAAAGCCATCATCACTGATGGCTTTTCATTTATGTTTTCAACTTGTTTAAAACAAAAAACTTGCGTTTTTCCGCCCTAGTGGCAAATCTACACCAACGCAATATCAAACTGCACCAAGTCCACAAACTCCTGAACTCTGCTGTCTACTTGCTCGTTAGTTAATCCAACTAAATTTTCTGTTCCAAATTTTTCTACACAAAACGATGCAGTTGCAGAACCAAAAATAATCGCACGTTTCATATTTTCAAAAGAAATATCTTTTGTCTCCGCTAAATAACCAATGAATCCACCTGCAAAGCTATCGCCTGCTCCTGTTGGATCAAACACATCTTCTAAAGGTAATGCTGGTGCAAAAAATACTTGTGTTTTATCAAACAACAAAGCACCGTGTTCTCCTTTTTTAATGATTAAATATTTTGGTCCCATCGCCAATATTTTTTGCGCTGCTTTTACCAAAGAATATTCTCCAGAAAGCTGACGAGCTTCTCCATCGTTGATTGCAAGCACATCAACCATCGCGATAGTCTCTACCAAATCAGCCATTGCAATGTCCATCCAAAAGTTCATTGTGTCCAACACAATTAATTTGGGGCGTGTTTTCATTTGCATGATTACTTGTTGTTGCACTTTAGGAACAAGATTCCCCAACATCAAAAATTCGCAATCTTGATACGCATCAGGAACAACGGGATTAAAATTTTCCAATACATTCAATTCTGTTGCAAGGGTATCGCGTGTATTCATATCGTTATGATATTTTCCTGCCCAAAAAAATGTTTTTTGGTCTTTTATAATTTGTAATCCATCAGCATTGATGTGATGTTTTTTCATCATATCAATGTGTTCAGAAGGGAAGTCACCACCAACTACAGATACCAAATTTATTTTTTTAGTAAAGTAAGATGCTGCTAAGGAAATATAGGTGGCAGCACCACCTAATATTTTATCGGTTTTGCCAAAAGGGGTTTCAATTGCATCAAAAGCGACAGTACCTACAACTAATAAGCTCATTTTTCAGGGTTTTTAAAATATTTCGCGCAAATATATTGCATATTTGCTTTGAACGTGCTAATATTGCACTCCTTTTTCGAAAGGGTTATCAACCAGAACAATTAAATTCCCTCTTAGCTCAGCTGGTTAGAGCATCTGACTGTTAATCAGAGGGTCGTAGGTTCAAGTCCTACAGAGGGAGCAGAAAGCCTCACAGAAATGTGAGGTTTTTTTTATATTAAAAACATCTATGCTCCCTTTTATCTGCACTCTTCCTTTCATTATTACCATTATATACTCATTGTATCTCTTAATAAAGACAAAGAATATACAGGATGAGTTTTTTTATCTTTCCCGCAAAACAAAAAAAGAAACAATATTGGCAAGAATTAAATTATTGGAGGAAATCAATCAAACTGAATACAAATCTGATATCAAAGAAATTGAAAAGTATTACAGCGATGGGCGCATTACGGAGGCTGAAGCAAACAATCTGGAAAAAATTATTACAAATGCTTATTTCAATAATTTCAAAGAAAAATGGAGTGCCTTTAAGCGTGCAGACTTTCCTCTAAAATTTATTTTTATTCTTTCGCTTTTATACGGTTTTGTGTATGTCAACCTTGTTTTTGTTGCAGGTTTTAGTCAACTGCATGATGTGGATGTATCTCTTACTGTAATCTTGATTGCTGTGAATGCTAGTCTTATTTTACCATATCTGTTTTCACTGACCCTTCTGGGCTTCTTGGCAACATTTTTAGCAATGCTTAATCTACCTTTTAGCGAGCACGGTGGTATTAACAGAGCGGTAATTACATCTGAAGAGTTAGTAAAAGCACTAAAACCTGGAGGCCGAAAAACTAGAGTCCAACTAGGTAGCGCTTGGTCACGTACCTTTTTCAGACTTTAAGCTCTCCTTGTATTCACCTTTTGCAACAAACCGATTTAAAGCTGTTCCTCATTCGCATAAATCATATCATATTATCGTTTAATTGCTGTTTAAAAATTGTTTATATTGTAATTAAATCCTAAAAAGCGGGGGTTATCAACATTTTGTTGGTTGTTTTGGGCTTTAGAACTGGAGTTTGTGAAACCTTACTATTTTCTTTCTTTGAACTATTGCTGATTTCAAAATCTAATACATTGTTTTATAAGAAAAAAGCAAATTAGTAAATCATCACAAAATACTATTCAAAAATTATTCGAACACAATTCCAACACTTCTATACCACCGCTAATATTATTTGTCGAATTTATACTGCCTGTATGCTTTAATATTTAGTAATTTTGTGTGCTAAAATATTCAACCCCATTATGGGCAAAGACCATCATCACGTTCACACACTTTCCGCAGCGGGCTTACTTGTAACATTAGGAATTATTTTCGGAGACATTGGAACGTCTCCTTTATACGTTTTGAAAGCAATTGTGGGTGAAGGCCCAATTGATAGCGTAACTGTGCTTGGAGGAATCTCCTGTATTTTTTGGACACTCACATTACAAACCACTTTAAAATATGTTGTTCTTACTCTTCGTGCCGATAATAAAGGGGAAGGCGGAATTTTTGCACTTTATACATTAGTAAAAAAGACCAAAGTAAAATGGCTTCTATTCCCAGCTGTAATTGGCGGTAGCGCGATTTTGGCGGAAGGAATTATCACTCCTCCAATCTCTGTTTCCTCTGCCATTGAAGGATTAAGAATGGTTGACTCACTCAAACACATTCCAACTATTCCAATTGTAATTGTAATTATTATTTTACTTTTCTCTATTCAACAATTCGGAACTAAATCAATTGGAAAATTATTTGGTCCAATTATGCTTGTTTGGTTTTTAATGTTGGGAGTCCTAGGGGTATCTCAACTTTCAAATAATTGGTCGGTATTAAGTGCATTAAACCCAATGTATGGTTACGATTTATTGGTAAAGCATCCAGGAGGTTTTTGGGTGCTTGGGGCCGTATTCCTTTGTACAACAGGAGCGGAGGCATTGTATTCTGATTTAGGTCATTGTGGAAAAGAAAACATTCGCATCAGCTGGATGTTTGTGAAAACAACTTTAGTATTAAATTATTTTGGACAAGGCGCATGGTTAATAGCACACCAAGGAGAACACTTGAATGGTGCTAGTCCGTTTTACACGATCATGCCTGAATGGTTTTTGCCTTTCGGAATTGCCTTAGCAACTGTAGCAACCATTGTAGCAAGTCAGGCTTTGATCAGTGGTTCGTTTACACTCATCAATGAGGCCATACGACTCAATTTTTGGCCGAAAGCAAAAATTAAATACCCAAGTGAATTAAGAGGTCAGCTATATATTCCATCTGTGAACTGGTTGTTGTGTGCGGGTTGTATCATGGTTGTTTTATATTTTGAAGAGTCCACAAAAATGGAAGCTGCATACGGGCTGACCATTATTTTGGGAATGTTAATGTCTTCTCGTTTACTTGTGTATTACATGCGCATCAAACGTTTTTGGAAACCACTTATTTCCGGGTTTATTGTTGTATACCTTTTTGTCGAGTTGTCTTTCCTTGTTGCACAAATGGATAAATTTTTAAAGGGCGGCTGGATTAGCTTGATGATAGCAGTTTTACTGACATCGATTATGCTCATTTGGTATTATGCGCGTAAGATTAGAAACCGATATGTGGAGTTTGTTAAACTAGCAGACCACTTGCCAATATTGGAAGATTTGAGTCGCGATTTAAGTGTTCCAAAATATGCAACACATTTAGTTTACTTAACAAGCGCTGATAACCGCGAAGAAATTGAATCGAAAATTATTTATTCGATTATGCAAAAACAACCGAAACGTGCCGATATTTATTGGTTTGTTCACGTAGACGTTGTGGATGAGCCGTATCGCATGGAATACAAAGTGTGTGAATTTATTCACGATGATGTTATCCGTATCGATTTTAGATTAGGATTCCGTGTGGCACCTCGTGTGAATTTGATGTTCAGAAAAGTGGTGGAAGACATGGTAAAGAATAAAGAGGTGGATATTACGAGTCGCTACAAATCCTTAAACAAAAACAATATCATTGGCGATTTCAGATTTATCGTTATCGAAAAGTTTTTATCGTACGAAAACGAATTGCCTTTCTATGAAAAAGTAATTTTGGACATCTATGCCTTTCTTAAGTACTTCAGCTTGTCCGAGGAGAAAGCTTTTGGCCTAGATACCAGCTCCGTGACAGTAGAAGCCGTTCCTTTGATTATTGCACCACCTAAAGCTATAAACCTAAAGCGTGTAATAGATCCGGTAGACCTAATTCCACCTCCTCCAGAACATAAAGAATAGTATGAAAAAGAAAGGCTGTCTCAAATGAGACAGCCTTTCTTTTTATTTTCAATCTTGTTATACTAACACTTCAATCCTGCAATTACTTTTTTAGCTTGTGCATTGGCAGGATCAAGTTCTAATACCTTTTGAAAATTCAATTTAGTATTTGGACAATCGTTTAGTTTTGCATAATAAACGCCTAAATAATTGTAGGCTTCTGCTAAATCTTTTTTATTTTTTTCAATATCCTCTGGCTTTGTTATTTTGCTAATAAATTCTTCGTAATATTTTTTAGCTGCCCAAGTTTCATTTTTAGGATCTAATTGAGAGTTTGCTTTTGCTCTCCATAGGTATCCATAGTGTAAATCGGGTTGTGCTTGAATCATCTGTGATGCGGCTGAATCAGCATTCACAAAATCTTTCGAATAATAATATGCACGCATCAATCCGAAATAATCATTGATTCCACCTTTCTCCTTCTCCATTCTAACCTTATATGCTGCAATGGCCTCAGGATATTTTTTCATTTTAATGTATGAGCCTGCAATGTCACCATTCAATTCTACCTTATCAGGTTGTAGCTCCAGTGCTTTTTTGAAATCCAAAATTGCCAATGAATCTTTTCCGCTTTTAGAAAGCAGTTTCGCACGGTATTCATAATCCAAAACAATTATTTTATCCACAGGAGCTTTTGAGAAAAACAGGTTGCTGCTTTCTAAACCTGCAGCATAATCAGCTGTTTCGTATTGGGAATAAGCTAAATATCTGTATAAATAAACATTGTTGGGGTCGCATTTTAGAGCTTCTTTCGCATCTGCTACCGCTTCTTTATAAAATCTTGATTCTAGTGCAAATCCGGCAGAACGAGCACGAGCACCACAATCATTATTTAATTGTATGTATTTTTGCATTTGGCTATATGCAACTTTATCTTGTCCTGCTCTGTGATAAATTTCAGCCATTTCACGGTATGCAGGAGCATATGTAGAATCGATTAATTTTGCTTTTTTATAGGTGTCAATCGCCAAGCTATAGTTTTTAGCACGGTTCCAAACTTGTCCTTGTTTCAACAAAGCTTTTGCTGATTTAGGGTCTAAAGCTCCTGCCTTTTCATAATTTGTAATTGCTTCTGTTCCTTTATTTTGCTCTAAAAAAGCATCGCCAGTTAAAATAAATCCTTCCGGATTTTTCGGCTCCAGCTTTGTAGCCTTTGCTAACAAGGTAAATGCATCGGGTAGATTTTTTGTTGGAGCAGCAATATATGCTTCTGCAATTTTCATAAAAACAGTTGCGTTTTTTTCTGCACCTAATGTTGTTGCTTTAAAAAAGTTTGCTTTTGCATCTGCTGTTTGGTTTTTATACCATTGCACTTTCCCTAAACCTACATAAGGTAAAGGATTGGTTGGATTCACCTCAGCACCTTTTTGATACATGGTGTTAGCCATTTCTAGGTTTTCATTTTTAAAATAGTTTTCACCATAATAAAAATAATAATCCCCATTGTTTGGTTGACTTTGAATCAATCCTTTATAAGCAGCATCCGCAGACTCAAATTGTTCGTTTCTGGTTAATTTAATTGCATCACTTAATGTTTGCGCAAACATGGTTGAAGAAGCAACCATAAACAACCCCACTACTAATTTCGACTTTTTAATCTGGTTTTTCATGTTTTTTATTTTTTGTCAGATTGAACAACCATATATTATCCTGTATTTAAATTAAAGGATATGGTTGTTTCATAATTCTTTAATTTTCAATTAATTATTCCATATTAACTTTTACTAATCTAATCGGAGCAATTGCTGGAATGAGTCCTGATTTTAAAATCATTAATTGCCCCTTGTCTCCTGCTACAAATGATACAAATCCCATACCAAGTCCGGCACGTGTTTGTCTATTTATCATGTAAACGCTTCTTGTAAAAGGATATTCCTTTGTTTTAATGTAGGCCTGGTAGGCTTTTAAAGGCTCTGAGGCTGTGTCTTTTGCAATTGCCACTACTCTTACCTTTTTAAGCGTATTTGTTGTTAAAGAGTCGTCTATGTCGCTAATCCAGTTTACACTGAGCACACCTATTGCATTTTTATGTGTACTCACATATTCAATTACTTCAGGGTTTGATTTAACAGCAAATACATTGCTTGAAAAATCTTTTCCTTGCAAAAGTGTGTCTCTCATATAACGTGCGTTTGCTGAGCCTGCATTATCAAAAACCACCTTGATTCCTTCTAGTTTTGAATTTTTGTTCAATTGACTCCAAAGTGAATCGTTTCCTAATAAAATCGATTTTACTTGGTCTACAGTCAGTATTGTATCCATGTTTTCCGGATTTACAAGCAACACAATCGCATCTTCTGCTATTTTAGTTGAAATAGGGAATAGGTTTTTTGCTTCAAACGATTTGCGTTCTGCAGCAGTAATGTCTCGACACATCACTACCACTTTGCAAGAGTCGTTAATCATGCGGCCTAGGGCTTCATTCTCTGGGAGATAAGCTACATTTATTTGGGCGTTTTTGTAAATTGAATGAAAGGTATATATCTGATTATCGAAAAGTTTTTGAAACGATTCGTCTACCACAATGCTTACTTCCCCTGAAGTAGCAGTATCTGTCGGCTCTGGTTTTGAATCTCCCGAGCAAGAATAAAACAATGTTCCGGCAACGACAACACTTCCTACTATGATGTTTTGTATTTTAAACATTTATACTTCCTCCGTTTTAGTTTCCTTTTGTACTTCTTTGTTTGCTTTAATCCTGAATAGTTTATTGATATATCTGCGATAAGCGATATAAAAACGCAAGGCACCAAACAAAATCAAAACAATTCCTATCACACTTCTCCCTTTCGGCAACAGGTCTATCCATGTATCGGTAAATAGAAACATAATACCAATGGTTAGGTAGAAAGCAAAAAGCAAAAAACTAAGGTAAAACCTTAGTCTGTTCCATGAATATTTTATTTTTATTTTAAAACTCATTCTTCTGTTCTTTCTTGTGTTTCCAAATAATTAATCCTGTTCTTATAACTGAATAGATGAGCATTGTAATTCCGAGTTCTTGTCGGTAGTTCGGAAAGGAATTAATTCCGATATCGGTAAAAAAAAACAGCAATCCTAAACCCAGATAAACGGCTATCATAAAAAAGTTTGAATAATAGCGCATTTTATTCACGGGCGAATTGCTGTTTTAAAATTCTATTTCTTAAAAGCAAAAAAATGCTTTAGTTCAATTTAAATTTAATTGGCATGTTAAACTGTACACGAACTTCGCGACCGTTTTGTTTACCAACTTTCCAATGCGGCATTTTTTTAGTAACTGCAAGAGCAAGCTTATCATAGCCTGGTCCGCCCGGAACACCTCTCAACAGCTTCACATCGGTGATGCTACCATCTTTTTCAACAACAAATGTTAAGTATACGGTACCTTGAACTCCGCCTTCTTTTTCCATTTGTGGGTAACCCACTTTTTCAATTTCTTTTGCAATCCATTTAGCACGAGCTTCTTCACCACCTATAAATTCAGGCATTTGCTCAACAATTGTAAGCGGTGTTTCTATAACTGGTTCTACAACATTATTACCTGTTCCTTCATCCGGAATAATAATTTCATCCCCTGTTCCTTCTACTGTTTCTGTACTAATTTGTGGCGTTTCCTCGGTTTGAACTGGAGGCGGCTCCTCTACTACTTCATCATCAGTAACAACCGGAGGCGTAAACTTTACAGTTTCCATTACCGGTGGTGGCGGTGGTGGTGGTGGTGGTGGTTCTGCTTCATCAATTGGTGGAGGCGCTGTAAGGTCAAGTGGACTAATGTCTACATTCACTTCAACCTCTTCCATTTTATTGTTTATCCAATCGATGATTGCGGGTAAGCTCACCATGAAAATAAATGAAGCACCTGTAATCAACAATGCAATAGCAACACTACGATTGTGATTTTTACGAAGATCATACGCGCCATATTCTTTATTGCGATCTTCGAAAACAATGTCGTTCCGCACAGGGGCAACAACACTGTCCCATTTATTAAATAATGATTCTGCCATTTTTCTAATTATTTAGAAGTTGCTTGTAATAATTCCAATTCTTTTGCGCCCATATCAATGATTGCATATATACCCACATTGCAAATATTCAACTCATCTACTACATCTATCACATTTTTATAGACAGCACCGTCATCCGCTTTAATCAAAACAGTTAATCCCGCTTCAATACCTCTGGCAACATCTTGCTTTCTGCCTTTTTCAAGTCTAACTAGGCGCTTAAATGTTGTATCTGCAATTTCTTTTTTCTTTAATTGATCTGTTAGTTTTGCAATCACATCAATTGTGCGTTTATTTCTATCCAGTAAAAGTTTGTGTAATCCTTCGTCTGAAAAATCTGTTTTTGTTAGAGTTGTAGGTGGCACTCCTTTTTCGTTTCCTACAGGATAAAACTCCCCATTGTAATAATAAATACCATTATCTTTTGTTAAAAAAACGGTGATTGCATTATTTACTTTCTGTGGTTTGAAATCAATAGGCGGTTTTGCAGGAAAATTGATTTCCATTGTTTTCGGTTTTGCAAAAGTGGATGTTAATACGAAAAACGTAAGAAGCAAAAAGGCCAAATCCACCATTGGCGTCATATCTATTCGGGTTGATGATTTTTTGGCGCGTTTCTTTGCGTGTTTTCCACCCCCTCCGCCATCACCTGTATTTACATCTGCCATTTTATTTTTTTTAAATGTTATAAATCAATGGAATTATTCTTAAGATGCTATCGAAAGAAAAATTCCATAATTATTATTAATTTATTCTTCTGCCGGCCCTTCTTCAAGGTCGGTAATCAGATTAAAACTATAAATCTCCATATCGGTAAACACTTTTATGATGTCTTTTACCGCGATGTAATTTGTTTTTGCATCTGCTTTTATTGCAAAACGTAAGGGCTCGTATTTAAATTCTCTGCCCAATGTTTCTGCTCTTTCTCTTTCTGCTTTTGCTTGTCGTGCTGCTTCAATCTGTCCGAAACGAATCCAATTCCCTAGTTCGTTATTAGTAGAATCGTAAGGAATGCCGGGAGATTTTGCTTTAACACGGTCAGCATCTTCCATGTTGATGTATTTCTTTAAGCTTGCCATCGGCACGCCAATGCTCGTCATACCACTGAATGTTTCAATCTCTTGTTGAGTGAACTCAATTTTATATTGTTGAGCCATTTTTTGCAAGGTTTTTTTACGGACATCACCATTGTTGATGTTGTAAAAAGGTTTTCCTGCTTGGTCAATAGAGATTAACACTACATTTTTGGGTAATAACTTATCAGCTGTAGAAGATGGTGTATCCACTACTACCGGTTCGGAAACACGAGAAGTAGCGGTAAGCATAAAGAAAGTAACCAAAAGGAACGCCAAATCTACCATTGGAGTCATGTCCAACGATGGGCTGCCTTTAGATGATGATACTTCTGCCATATTTTTAAAAATTATTTAATATAATTAATCAGCGAAACTTATTTAGACAATTTCAATGTGTGTAAGATGCTGTATCCTGCTTCATCCATACTGTGAGTAATTGCATCCACTCGACTAGAAAAATAGTTGTACATAATGATTCCGACAACTGATCCAGTGATACCAAGAGCAGTATTAATTAATGCCTCAGAAATACCAGTTGCAAGAGCAGCTGTATCAGGAGAGCCTGCAGCAGACATCGCAGCAAATGAACGAATCATCCCCAATACCGTTCCAATCAAACCCCAAAGTGTAGCGATGGTAGCACATGTAGTGATGATGGATAAATTTTTAGATAACATTGGTAATTCCAAAGATGTTGCTTCTTCCAATTCTTTTTGAACGGCTTCGATTTTTTCTTCACTATTCAAAGAACTTTCTCCTTGAACTGATTGAAGTTTTTCAATCCCCGAACGAACAACATTCGCAAGTGAGCCTTTTTGTTTATCACACGCAGCAATAGCATCTTCGTATTGGTTACTCGCCAATAACGACTTGATGTTACGCAAAAACTCATCTGTTTTTCCTGTCCCTTTTGCTTTCCCAATAGTAATTAATCTTTCTACAGAGAAAGTAACGATAATAATAAAGATGGCCATAAGGATTGGTACGATAAACCCTCCATCATGCATCATTCCAAGGTAATTTCCTTGTTTTGCGTGTCCTTCTGCATCAAAATTTCCGGGAGCTCCCAGAACAAACGCATAAATTAATATTCCGATACCAATTGAAACGACAATTGCTAAAAGTGCGGTCATGAAGTTAAACCCGCCAGATGTTGATTTTTGATTACTCATATTTGTTAGATTTTGGTTTGTTTTATTATTTAGTTTTTAATACATGCAAAATTGTGAAAATATATCTTTTTTTTCTATTAAACGTTTCTTTAATAGGGCACCAAACATACTAAATCTATTTCGAAAGTAAAAATTTTTCATACGTTAATAAATGATTAATAATCTTATTAGTAAAGCCAACTTATAACCACGAATTACTATAAAAGATTGTAACGAGAATACACCCTTTATTAAATGGTTGGATTTCAGCTTTAATAGGTGGATTTTGTTATTTAGTGGCTGTTGCGAGATTGTCTCTTGTTTTTTGCTTTCGTTTGCACGAAAAGAGAGGCTACTGTTATGATTATCAGACCCATAATGATGTATCCTATGTTGTTGAACACCCAAGGATCGGATCCGAAGTAATAGCCTATTCCCGCCAGAGAACCCACCCAGATAATGGCTCCAATAACATTATGAACCATGTATTTTTTATAATCCATCTGTATCATTCCGCCAATTACAGGTGCAAAATTGCGAATAAGTGGGAGAAAACGCCCTACTATCAATATTTTTCCACCATGTTGATCATAAAGATTTATCGTACGATCTATCCACCATTTTTTGAATATGAAGATCTTAGTATCCGGTTTCATGCATCTTGGCCCCATCGTTTTAAAGCCAAACCAATAGCCAATGTAATAGCCAACCATGGCAGCAATGGAAAGCAAAACAATCAAGACAAGAAGGTTGACGCCCAATATTTCGGGCTTGGAATAGCAAAGAATACCTGCCATAAAGATGAGGGAGTTTCCTGGCAGGAAAAAACCCGCAAGGAAAGAACACTCAGCAAAAACAATAAAGATAAGGAAAGCCAGACTGCCCCAATGAATAATGTATTGAGCGTCACTAAAATTCCTGATAAATTGTATTACTTCCATTCGGGGTGCAAAATTTTTGCAAACCTACGAATATGTTTTGTAAGAATGTTACACCTTATTTTTGGATTGTTACATCTTTTTTTGTTTTCTTTCCCCAAGAAAAGTAGTAATTACGGGAATCGAAGTAATAATAATTAATCCGATTACAATGTATCCAATGTTTTTTTGCACCCATTCATATGTTCCCAAAAAATATCCAACGCTACACAATGTTCCAATCCAAGCAAGCGCTCCAACAACATTGTATAGCATAAATTTTTTAAAATCGATTTTTACAACCCCTGCTAAAATGGGAGCAAAGGTGCGGATGATGGGCAAAAAGCGACCTATGATCAATGTTTTCCCACCGTTTTTATTATAAAACTCCTGGGTGATTGTCAGGTATTTTTTCTTGAAGATGAACGAATCTTTCCGTTCGAACAATGGCGGACCAACTTTATAACCGAACCAGTAACCAACAATGTTTCCAAGTATTGCAGCGGCACACAATAATAAAATCAAAATAGGTAAATTCACCCCAAGCAGCTCAGGTTTAGAAACACAGATCATTCCTGAGATAAAAATAAGTGAATCACCTGGAAGAAAAAATCCAATTAGAAGTCCTGTTTCGGCAAATACTACAAAAAGTAAAAGCGCCAAACCACCATAAGCTATAATGGATTGAGGGTCGGTGAGTTGTTTTAGAAATTCAATCATATACCCCTCCCTAGCCCTCCCCAAAAGGAGAGGGAACTGATACTGCTGGTTATTAATATTAGTTTATTCATCTATAAAGAGAAATTAAATTTTATTCTCCCCAGCCCTCTCCAATTGGAGAGGGAGCTGATACTGCTAATATAATAATAGAGTTATTCATTCGAATTTTCTAATCTAGTTTTACTTTATCCATATTTGAATCGTGGGGCAGATGTAATTCACCTTCCCACTTGGAGATAACAGCTGTTGCTACTGCATTTCCGACAACATTTGTTGCAGAGCGCCCCATGTCTAAAATTTGGTCTATGCCGAGTAACAATAATAATCCGGCAACGGGGATATTAAAGTGTGCGAGCATTCCGGCAATTACAACCAGGGATGCGCGCGGGATTCCCGCCATTCCTTTACTTGTAACTAATAAAATTAATAACATGGTTACTTGTTGCCCAACGGTCATTTCAATACCATAAGCTTGCGCGATAAACACTGTAGCGAAAGTCATGTACATCATGGAACCATCCAAATTAAAGGAGTATCCGAGTGGCAATACAAAACTTACGATTCGGTTTCCGCAACCAAACCGTTCTAATGATTCTATTGTTTTCGGCATAGCTGCTTCTGAACTTGCTGTGCTGAATGCCAGTAAAATTGGTTCTTTGATATAGTTTAATAATTTGAAAAAATTAATTTTCATAAAGAAACAAATCAAGAAAAGAATGACAAAGACAAATAAAAACAATCCCAAATAAAATGTTCCGATCAAATAAACATAACCTGTAAGTACTCCCAATCCTTGTTTTGCGACCACTGCTGCTAATGCACCAAACACTCCAAACGGAGCAAATGCCATTACATAATTGGTGACTTTAAACATGATGTGAGAAACAGAATCGAAAAAATCAACGACTACTTTGCCTTTGTTTCCAACAGATGCGGCTGCAATTCCAAAAAACAAAGCAAAAATTACGATTGGTAAAATTTCGTTTTTTGCCATTACCTCAACTATACTTTCAGGAATGATGTGATTGATAAAGTTTTTTGTGTCAAATCCTTTTGCTGCCTCAACTCCTGCTACTTCAGCATTTGCAGGAGGTAATTCCAAATGCATTTTTTTTCCCGGAGCAAATACATTCACCAACATTAATCCTAGTAACAAAGAAATAATAGCTGCTGTTGTAAAATATAAAAGTGTTTTAATTCCAATTCGTCCGACCGATTTAAAATCTCCGACTTTGGCTACACCAACAACTAACACAGAGAACACCAATGGTGCGATAATCATTTTTATGAAGCGCATAAAAATATCGCTTAAAATGTGAAGACTTGGTGCAAAGTCTTTCCAGAAATATCCTACGATGATTCCCAAGAGCATTCCTGCAAATATTTGAAGTATGAGAGATGGTTTTTTTAGTTTCATAATGAGCTTTAGAATTTAACCGCAGAGGTCCGCAGAGATTTTTCGCAGAGACCACAGAGGTTTTTATAAAAACAAATATAGTGCTTGTGGGACAAATATGCGAAAGAAAAAAATCTGCACCTCAATCAATAAGAACGCAGATCTTTAATGGTAGAAAATTAAATTTTATTTAATGCCATACGAATGCATCTTTATCTTATTACCATCAGTTGGTTTAACATCATAAACGAAGTAATTTTTTCCTGCCTTTTTAATTCCTGGCTTGTCTCCCTTTTGAGTCAAGAGAGTCACCAATTCCTGATTATATTCTTTTGAAGTGACTGGAATTGTGCCCGCAGGTCCTTCGTTTACAGAGCTAGGCCAAGTGAAATTATCTGTTTTAAAAAAATCAACCATCTTCCCATCCGTGGACGAAACAATGCCATGATAAGTTCCTTTTTTATTGAATTTCCAAAAATGGAAATTCACTGTTTTTTCATCATTTGAAACATTAAAACAAACATTCAGATCTGTTTGAGAAGGATGGTGTGTAATTCCCTTGTCCACTTCAACATTTTGTTCAAAGGAATAATTATTTTGCCAGATTTTTTTTCCATCAATGGAATACTTTGCAACAAGAAATCCGGAAAGATCATTTCCTAAGCCACCCATATCTTTATACAAACTATAGATGTATACCGACTTTTTATCAGGTGACAATTTCATGCTACTGATATCATATATAATTTGATCCGTAATATAGGGCACATCTTGATTTGCTGAAAAGTTATCGCTGAAATAGACTCCATTTTGTTCCTGAAAATTATATACCCAAAAAGGGACTTTAGAAGAAAAATCTACTTTAAAATCGACTGAAGAAATTAATTTTCCACTATAATCTATAACAGCGATGGATGTTGCGATGTCCTTATCTCTACTAACATTTGCTACATTCATGGATTTAAAATATATTTTTCCATCCGCATTACCCATATATCTCCATCCGCGACAAAACTTTGCTTCCTTTCTATCAGGAAGATTATTTTCTAAAGGTGTTACGACTTTTGTTTCAAAATTGATAGTGTATATATATGTTTTAATAATGTCTTTTTCAATGTATTTAATGATGCAATAAAGAATGTCTTTGTCAACAAAACATACATTTGGAAATGGTGAAGAAACGGCTATTTTTTTATCGATGTTGTTGATTACAATATCTGATTCTTTTCCATCCCAAGTAATTTTTTTTGCAATAAAGTCTGTGCCATTTTCAAAGTAAAACCAATAAGCACCTGTTGAATTAGCTGAAGAAAGGCTTATAGGCATGTTTACATTTTTGATTGGAACCTCAAAACTCTTATTCCATAAAACATTCAATTCATCGTCTACCAGAATCACATTTGATTCAAGTTTAAAGCTTGGTATTAATTTAGAAGGACTTGAGCAAGCTGAAAACAAAACCCCTTTACCATCAATCTGCTGCACGGTATTTATACTTGAGTTCGCTTTTGCTAGCGTTATTCCTGTTGCTTTGTTTTGAGAAAAGGTATTTGAAACGATAATAGAAAAGAAGAAAAGAAATATTTTTTTCACGATTTAGGATTTAATGGTTCATTGCTGAATTGAAAGTTTTATGTTTTTTGTGAGAACGTTTAGGTGGAAATATTACTGTTGAATGAGGTGAATAAAAAGGCTCTTCAATTTTGAAGAGTCTTTTCAATGATGATTTATTATTTTACAACAACTTAATCACACAATCAGGGAACAAGCCCATAGCAATGATTAGGATTGCGATAAACAACAATAATAATTTATGATTGCTTTCTACTGGCACAGCTTCTGTGCCAATACTTTCTTTGAAATACATAGCGATGATCAATCGGAAATAATAATATACTCCGATTAGCGATGCAATGATTGCAATTAAAACTAAGCCTACATTTCCTGCAACAAATGCAGAGGTGAAAATATAATACTTGGCGAAGAATCCTGCTGTTGGTGGAATTCCGGCTAATGATAAAAGAGCGATGGTCATTACAATTGCTAAAAATGGATTTGTTTTTGCCAGACCGTTGAATGAATCTACACCGTCTGAATTTTTTGCAGTTGAAATAATATGAACGATACAGAATGTTGCGATGGAACCAATAGAATAAGCTGCGGCATAAAATAAAATAGCGCTGTTTGAATACTCGTTTCCTGCAAGCAATGCCAATAACATATAACCAGCGTGTGCCACACTTGAATAAGCAAGCATGCGTTTTGTGCTTGTTTGAACAACTGCAGTAATGTTTCCAACCAATAATGTTAATGCTGCCATTACCCAAACTACATTCATCCATACACCACTTACTTCCATGAATGTTGTAGAAAACAATCTTAAGAAAGCCGCAAATGCTGCTGTTTTCACGATGGTTGACATGAATGCCGTAATCATAGTTGGTGCGCCTTGATAAACATCCGGAGCCCAGAAATGAAATGGTGCAGCAGAAACTTTAAATGCCATTCCGACTAACATTAATAAAACTCCTACAGAAAAAATAGACATCGCTGCTGTTCCAGATGAAACTGCATTTACTATTTCAGAAAGATCAAACGAGCCTGTAGCTCCGTAAATTAAAGCGATTCCGAACAACAAGAATCCGGTTGCAAATGCACCCATTATTAAATATTTGAATGCGGATTCGTTTGATGAAACATCTGTTTTATTACTTCCAGCTAAAATATACATTGGAATAGAAAGAATTTCTATTCCCAAGAATAACATGGCCATGTTGTTGTAAGAAACCATCATTACAGCTCCTACCAAGGCAAAGAGAACCAATGCAAAGTGGTCGGTTAAATTTGTTTCTTCTTTGAAAAAGCCTTCTGCCATAATGAACCAAAGGAATGCTACAACTATAATTACACCTGTAAATGCAACAGCATAATTATCGTATTGCATCATTTTAAAATACGTATGATTTGTATCCCAATCAAAAATATTTAGAACGAATGCAGTAATTAAACCAAGCAATACGATTGGATACAACAGTTTTTTAAAGCTGAAAATTTCAGCTAATAATGCAATAACGCCTAATGAAGAAAGTAATACTAATGCTTTCATATTTTGTTCTTACGAATTTTACGCCCTTCGACTCCGCTCAGGGTGACGTTTAATTTCTGTTAAATACTTATTTACCCAATGCTGTATTAAGCCCTGTTATCAACTGATCCACCGATGGCGAAACAATATCTGTTAATGGTTTTGGAAATACTCCAAACACAATAATTGCTGCACAAATTATAATCAATACTGCTTTTTCACTTGTTTCTAATGGAGCAAATGAAGAAGTAATTGTATTTGTTTCGCCCAACATAATGGATTGGTAACTGCGCAACATATAAACAGCGCCTAATATAACCGACAATCCTGCAAAGCCCGCCATCCATGGATTAAACTGATACACTCCATTTAACAATAAAAATTCTCCAACAAATCCGTTTGTTAATGGAAGTGCTACACTTCCTAATAAAACGATTAAAAATAAAACTGCGAATTGAGGATTCACATTTCTGATTCCGCCTAAAGCAGCTATTTCGCGAGTGTTTGTGCGTTTTTGAATTAAATCAACGATGAAGAATAATCCAACAACGTTTACACCGTGACTCAACATTTGAATCATTGCACCTTGAACTCCTTGTGTATTCATGGATAAAATTCCTGCTGCAATTAATCCAACGTGAGCGATGGATGAATAAGCAATTAATCGTTTGAAATCTTTTTGTGCGATAGCGATGCAAGAAGCATAAACCACTCCGAATACCGCCAATCCAATCGCAATGTTTGCATATTTTTCAACGCCTAATGGCGCTAAAGGCAACAACCAACGAATCACTCCGAATGTTCCCATCTTTAACATGATTCCCGAAAGCATCATTGTTCCTTGCGTTGGAGCTGTTGTATAAGTATCCGGCTGCCAAGTGTGGAAGGGAAACACAGGCATCTTCACTGCAAATGCAATAAACATTGCCCAGAATACATATCCTTGGTGAACAACATCTAAACTTTGTCCGGCTGTATAAAGTGCTGCAATGTCAAAACTGTGTTCCCCGGGTGTGTGCAGGTATAAATAAATTAATCCTCCTAGCATGAATAAACTTCCTGCTAAGGTGTAAACAAAAAATTTGAATGTAATTCTTGCTCTGTCCTCTCCACCCCATAACAAACAAATAAAATAAATTGGAATAAGTGCAAGCTCCCAGAACACATAAAACAAGAATCCATCTAAAGAAACAAACACACCAACCAATGCCATTTGCATGATTAGAATCAAGGAATAAAACGCAGATGGATTTTTGTGTTCTGTATTGAAAGAGGTAAGAATGATAACAGGAACAAGAAAAGTAGTAAGCAAAACCAGCAACATGGAGATTCCATCAATACCAACATGGAAAGTTATTCCAAGAGATTGCACCCAAGCATAATTCCATTCAAATTGCGTTGTTGCATCTTGATGAAATTGAGTCAATGCAAAAACTGCGATTGCAAATTCTAAAATTGCTGCGCCCAATGCAAGTGTTTTTACTTTTGGTCCTTTTACAAACAACAATAGTAAACCTGCAACTAAAGGAAAAAATATTAATAATAATGTGATCATAATTTATTAAATAAATTCTAAATCTTAACTTTTATTCTTCTTCGTAATTTACATTCGCTAAATCCCCCTAACCCCCTTTTTCAAAGGGGGAATTGAGTCTGCTAATATTCTAATATATATTATTCTATAATAATCTTATTTCAAAAATTAAAAGAGCTGTGTAAATAAAATCAACACAATACTAATCACCATTACAAAAATGTAAAACCCAATGTTTCCGGTTTGTGCCAAACGAATTGTTCCGCTCATCCAGCTAACTGCTGAACCAACTCCATTTACAATTCCATCTACCAATTGATTGTCGATAATTTTATGAAATGCATCAGAAATCATGTTCAATGGTCGTGTAATAAAACTTTCATAAATTTCGTCCACCCAATATTTATTGTAAACTAATTTGTGAAGTGGGTTTAGGTCTTTTCCTTCAGCAGGAGGCAATACACCTTTCTTAACGTAAGTAGTGAATGCATAATAAATGGCCCCAATCATAACAGCTGTTGCAACACCCATTAAGATGTATTCTGTTTGATGTGATAAATGGTGAACCAAACGGAAAGAAGAGGCTTCGAATACCGGACTTAAAAACGCTTCTAAATAATGATTGCCATGTAATACAGCTGGAATACCAACCAATCCGCCAACGACAGACAGAACAGCCAAAACCATCAAGGGAATTGTCATTGATTTTGGTGATTCGTGAAGATGGTGTTCTTGTTCGTGTGTTCCTCTGAATTTTCCGTGGAAGGTTAGGAAATATAAGCGGAACATATAAAAGGTTGTCATTGCTGCTCCTAAAATTCCTAAGAACCAAAGTAATTTATTGTGAGCAAAAACATTTGCTAAAATTTCGTCTTTAGAAAAGAATCCTGAGAAAGGGAAACAACCTGCGATGGCGAGTGTTCCAATTAAGAATGTAATGTGAGTTGTAGAAATGTATTTTTTCAATCCACCCATTTTACGAATGTCTTGTTCGCCACTCATTGCATGAATCACACTTCCTGCACCAAGGAATAACAATGCTTTGAAGAAAGCGTGAGTCATTACGTGAAACACCGCTCCGGTATAAGCACCCACTCCTAAAGCGAGGAACATATATCCTAATTGTGATACTGTAGAATAAGCCAATACTTTTTTAATATCGTTTTGTGCCAAGCCGATTGTTGCAGCAAACAAAGCAGTACAAACACCAATGATGGCAACAACATTCATTGCATCAGGAGAAAGTGTGTATAAAATATTTGAACGTGCAATCATATAAATACCTGCCGTTACCATGGTTGCAGCATGGATCAATGCAGATACAGGAGTTGGGCCCGCCATCGCATCGGGTAACCAAGTATACAATGGAAGCTGTGCACTTTTTCCCATAGCACCAATAAACAATAACAATGCAATGATTGTAATGGTTGTATTACCAGAGCCCATGTTTTTTGCTTGCTCAAATACATCGTGATAGCCGATGCTTCCGAACGTTACAAAAATTAAAATGATTCCTAATAAAAATCCTAAATCTCCAACACGATTCATGATGAATGCTTTTTTCGCTGCATTGTTGTAAGCCGTATTTTTAAACCAGAATCCAATTAATAAGTAAGAACATAATCCAACGCCTTCCCAACCAACAAACATAATTAGGTAGTTGGAACCCATCACCAATAATAACATGAAGAAAATAAACAAGTTCAGATATGCGAAGAAACGAGAAAACCCTTCATCGTGACTCATATATCCAGCAGAGTAAACGTGAATTAAGAATCCAATTCCTGTAATGATTAGCAGGAATAAAGAAGAGAGTGGATCAATTAAAAAAGAAAATGGAATGGAAAGTTTTCCTGCAGAAATCCAATTAAACAATTCAACTGTGTATTCTTTTTGAACTCCATTTTTCAATTCGAAAAATATTCCAACAGCAATTGCCAGAGCTCCAAAAATAACTCCACTACCAATTATTCCAACAAGTCCTTTCGATAATTTTTTTCCAAATAGCCCAATGATAATAAATCCTATCAAGGGAAGAAGCGGTACTAACCAAACTAATTTTATCATACTCTATTTTTCAATTTGCAGTTGGCAATTAAACAGTTGGCAATTGCCGAGCTGTGTTTGCTAACCAATTATTTTACCACTTAAGTTTGTTCAACATATTGATGTCAGATGATTTTGTATTTCTATACACCATCATCAAAATTGCTAATCCTACAGCTACTTCTGCGGCAGCTACGGCCATAATAAAAAACACAAATACTTGTCCTTTGCTATCTGATAAATAACTTGAGAAAGCAACAAGCAATAAGTTAACTGCATTTAACATCAACTCTATCGACATAAAAATGATGATTGCATTTCGTCTAATTAAAACCCCAGCTACGCCAATGGTGAACAGCACTGTGCTTAAAAGAATGTACCATTCAATAGGAATTGTTTGTATTGCGCTCATTTGGCTCCTCCAGCCTCCCCAAAGGGAAGGGTTTAAAATTTGTTTTTAATAATTAACTTATTCTTCATTTAGCTCAATCCCTAAGCCCTCCTTTAAGGAGGGTTTGGGTGGGCCTATTTTATGCTTTTTTTACCCAACATTACTGCACCAACCATTGCTGCTAACAACAAGATGGAAGATACTTCAAATGGCAATAAAAAATCGTTGAACAATGTCATTCCCAAGTTCTCAATTAATCCAATGCTTGCATCAAATGTATTTGTGGATTGAATAGTTTCTGCTCCTTTTAAAGCGCCAACCAATACAACTAGAAGCGAACCGGAAGCAACAACCGCTGATCCTTTCAGCCAAATGCTTTTATGTGGTTCCGTTTCTTTATTCAAATTCAAAAGCATAATCACAAATAAAAACAAAACCATAATCGCTCCTGCATACACAATGATGTGAACTGCTGCTAAAAACTGAGCGTTCAATAAAACATAATGTCCTGCAATTGCAAAAAAGGTAAGTACCAAATACAAAACACTGTGAATAGGGTTTTTAGTTAAAACCACCATCGATGCAAACATCAGCGCTAAGAAGGATAATAAGTAAAATAAATATTCTGTAATCATAATAGTGTTGTTTGTCGTTTCCCTTCGACTACGCTCAGGGTGACACTAGCTTTTAGAAAACTAATGACGATCGATTTTTGTCTTTTTATTTTTATTGAATGTTTCGTTGTGAGCAAACTCATTGTGTTTTTTAAATTCAGCAACACTTGAAGTTTCGCGCACACTCACATCCACACGTTTGTCTTTTTCAATTCCTTCTACCAAAATATCTTTTCCGTAAATAAGTTCTTTTCGAGTATAAAAACTGTCCACTTTTCTATCCGTTAAAAAGATTGCTTCTTTCGGACAAGCTTCTTCGCAATCTCCACAAAAGATACAGCGTAGCATATTTATTTCATAAACAGCAGCATACTTTTCTTCGCGGTATAAATGCTCTTCACCGGGCTTACGTTCTGCAGCAACCATTGTAATGGCTTCAGCGGGACAAGCAACAGCGCACAATCCACAAGCGGTACAACGTTCTGCTCCAATTTCGTCTCGTTTTAAAGTATGTTGTCCACGATAAATTTTACTAAACTCACGTGTTTGTTCAGGATATTTTATTGTTACTGATTTTTTGAAAAGGTGAGTGAACGTAATCCACATCCCACTGAAAATAGCGGGCAGATACATTCTTTCAAGAAATGTCATCTCCTTTTTTGAAACAACTTGTGATCTGTTAGTTAATTGCATTTTTATTTACTTAAAAAAATATGTTATTATTTCATGGCGCATCATTACAGCACCTGTGATTATCAAATTAAATATCGATAATGGAATTAATATTTTCCATCCTAAATTCATTAATTGATCGTAGCGGAAACGGGGCAATGTCCAACGCACCCACATGAATAAAAAGATGAACCCAACAATTTTCATAAATAAGAAAACGAATCCTAAAATGGCTAACCAGTTTGGATCGTGCACCCATCTTCCAATCAGCGGCATGTTGTATCCACCAAAATAGAATGTAGCAATTACTGCAGAAGAAATAAACATGTTGATGTATTCTGCGAATAAAAACAATCCTAATTTCATGGAACTGTATTCGGTGTGATATCCGCCTACTAATTCTGTTTCACATTCCGGTAAATCAAACGGAGCGCGATTGGTTTCTGCGAAAGCACAAATAATAAAAATCAAACAGCCCAGTGGTTGATAAAATACATTCCAATTAAATGATGGAGTATCAAATATTCCCCATAATTTTCCAACACCTTGTTGAGCTGCAATTTCTCCAGTGCTCAATGTTCCCGTCATCATTACCAAGGCAATGATTGAAATCCCCATTGCTACTTCGTAACTAATCATTTGTGAAGAAGCACGAATTGCACCCAACAAAGAATATTTATTATTAGAAGCCCAACCACCAATCATGATTCCGTAAACACCTAAAGAAAGAACACCAAATAAATAAAGAATTCCAATGTTCACATCCGCAATTTGCAATGGATAATCAACGCCACCAATGTTGATGGATTTTCCCCAAGGAATAATTACACCCGTCATACAAGCAGTAAGCATACACAATCCCGGACCAATGATAAAAAGTATTTTATTAGAAACACTTGGAATCACTTCTTCCTTCATAAACATTTTCACCGCATCGGCTAATGGCTGAAGAATTCCGAAAGGACCAGCTCTGTTCGGGCCAATACGATCCTGAAGAAATGCTGCAATTTTTCTTTCAGCATAGGTGCTGTAAGTCGCAACCAATAATGTGATTGAAAACACAATCAACACCAAAATTATTTTATATATCAGAAAATCTATTGTCATATTTAAAGCTCCTCTAATCTCGACAAATTCGAGAATTTCTTTTTTGTTGTTTAGTTTTTTTGCTTCTCACCTATCACCCCCTCTCTTTATGGAGAGGGGATTAAGGGGAGAGGCTTTATTTTTTCTTGGCTACCAGTTGTTTTTGTTGTTTACCAATATCCAATTTCAATTGCGCTAAATTCTCATAGTGGTTTTGTGAAATAACAGAATGACGATCGATGTGTGTTGGTTTTTCAATCACCCAATCTTTCGCATCTTTTTTCTCGAAACGACAATCGTTACAAATCCAATCGATTGCTTCTCCCCACTGATCCTTACGAGCAGTCACACGCAACACTTCATTTCCTTTCATCCAAATAGCAACCTTACCAGAACATTTTGTACAGTTGCGGTGAGCATCCATTGGTTTTGTAAACCAAACGCGACTTTTGAAACGCCATGTTCTATCGGTTAATGCACCAACTGGACAAACATCAATTACGTTTCCAGAAAAATCGTTATCAATTGCTTTCTCGATGTAAGTACTAATTTCAGAGGCATCTCCGCGGAACAACATTCCTTGGAAACGGTTATTTGTAATTTGATCAGCCACTTTAATGCAACGGAAACACATGATACAACGCGTCATGTGTAACTTAATGTAAGGACCGATATCAATTAAATTAAATGTTCTTCTTGAAAAATCGTAGCGTGTTTTTGCTAATCCGTGTTCGTACCCTAAATCTTGCAAATGACACTCTCCTGCTTGATCGCAGATAGGACAATCTAATGGGTGATTGATTAATAAAAATTCAACAACACCTTTTCTAGCTTCTAATACTTCAGGAGAAGTTGTATTTACCACTTCCATTCCATCCATTACAAATGTTCTACAAGACGCAACTGGCTTGGGCATTGGGCGGGGATCTTTTTCAGAACCTTTTGTAACTTTAACAATACAGGTACGACAATATCCACCACTCGTTGTTAATTTTGAGTAATAGCACATTGTAGGAGGAGCAACTTTTGCGTCCACCTCCGGATTTTTTTCTACAAGCATACGCGCTGCTTGCAAGATGGTTGTTCCATCCGGCACTTCAATCGTATGTCCGTCTATCGTAACTTTCGCCATTTTAAATTCAATTGGCAGTAGGCAATTTTTCAGTTGGCAAGCCAGCTTTTTGCGATACTGTTTTTATTTTTTAACTATTTTTCTTCGTTTCAGCATCAAGAAATACAACCGCGAGCCCTTTCTCAACTTTATTATATCTACCGTCCCACCACTCTTTGTTTTTATTTTCTTCGACCTTTATTAACTCTGCTTTTTTAATTGGTTCATAGCCATCCTCATATCCTTCTGTTACAACCAAAGCATCGGCAGGATATCCTTTTAATGTCTCTATTAATTGTTGAACAGTCATTGGAGATTAGTATTATTAAAAAATAGGTTTATTATTTTACGCTCCCTGCAATTGATTAACACTATAAATAATATTTCTCATCTTTTATTCTTTAGTTTTAAATCCAATCGTGTTTCTCTTTGTTTTTTCGGTGGTCTTCTTTTCGACCACCAATAATTCGGGTTGTGTGAGCAAAAAGTTTATTACTTCATTTATATTTTCGATTTTTGTATTAAATTTTGCTTCCAACTCAATAATTCGTTCATTCAAGAGTTCAAAATTATTATTGTATTGTTTTAACAGAATAAAAGCATCTACAATTGCAATACTTGTTTTTATGGCAGTGTCACTTTTTAAAACAGCCGAAAGCATTGTTATTCCATGCTCTGTAAAAGCATAAGGCAATTTTCTCATTCCCATTTTTTCACGATTGGATATCACAATTTGTGACATCCAATTTTGAAGTTCAACTTTGGTAAATTGAAACATATATCTTTCAGGGAACCTTTTGATATTTCTTTTTACCGCTTGAACCAATACTCTTGTCTCAACACCATAAAGTCCAGCCAAATGAAAGTCAAGCATCACACGATGTCCGCGCACTTCAAATATTTTCTTCTGAATGATTTGTAGTTCCATTTTAACTATTTTTTTGATATCCCAATTGGGGATATCAAAACTTTACGCTCCTTGCAATTGATTTACACTATAATAATGTTTAACGTCTTTAATTTTTTCCGGATGATTGATATATTCTTCGAACTCCGCACGGAAGTGGCGAATAGCGCTTGCCACAGGCCATGCAGCTGCATCACCTAATGGACAAATTGTATTCCCTTCAATTTTTCTTTGAATGTCCCAAAGCAAATCTATATCCGTTGGTTTTCCGTGACCTTCAATAATTCTGTGAAGAATTTTTTCCATCCAACCAGTTCCTTCACGACAAGGAGAACATTGTCCGCAACTTTCGTGATGATAAAAACGAGCAAAGGTGTAAAGGTTTTTTACGATACTGGTTGTTTCATCATATACAATGAATCCACCAGAACCAAGCATAGAGCCTGATACAAAACCTCCCTCACTTAATGATTCGTATGACATCAAACGAGGTTCACCTTTATCTGTTTTTAAGATTAAATCGGCTGGTAAAATGGGAACAGAAGAACCTCCTGCAACAACTGCTTTTAGTTTATTCCCGTTGATAATTCCACCGCAATATTCATCTGAATAAATAAATTCTTCAACCGGTAATCCCAATTCAATTTCGTAAACACCCGGTTTATTAATATGTCCGGATGCAGAAATTAATTTTGTTCCTGTGCTTCTTCCGATTCCAATTTTTGCATACTCGTCTCCACCCATCATGATGATCGGACAAACAGCAGCAATTGTTTCAACGTTATTTACAACAGTGGGACAACCCCACACACCAGCGATTGCCGGGAATGGTGGTTTGATACGCGGGTTTCCGCGTTTTCCTTCTAGTGATTCTAACAATGCTGTTTCTTCACCGCAGATGTATGCCCCTCCACCAACTTGCACGTAGCAATCGTGAGAAAAATCTGATCCTAAAATATTTTTTCCTAATAATCCTGCAGCGTATGCTTCATCAAGCGCTTTCTCTAAAATCCTTGCAACATAAAAATATTCTCCGCGGATATAGATGTAAGACGTTTTTGCGCCTAATGCATAAGATGATGTAATCATTCCTTCGATCAATAAATGAGGAATAACTTCCATTAAGTAACGGTCTTTAAATGTTCCCGGCTCCGATTCATCAGCATTACAAACCAAGTAGCGCTCAACACCTTCGGGTCGTGCAAGGAAACTCCATTTCATTCCTGTTGGGAAACCTGCACCACCACGACCTCTCAGTCCTGATTTTTTTACCTCTTCTAACACTTCAGGAGGAGTCATTGTTTTCAATGCTTTTTCTACTGATGCATACCCGCCATGTTGGCGATACACGTCAAGTGTTGCGATTCCTGGAACTTTATCGTTATGTATTAATAATTTTTTTCCCATAGACCTCACCCCCATCCCCTCTCCTTCGGAGAGGGGGGAGGATTTCGTTTTAGTTTATGTTTTTTGTTTTAATCAAAATATTTTTACAACCTCACCCCAGCCCTCTCCTTGAACAAGGAGAGGGGGATGATTTCGTTTTATAATGTGTTTTTATAGTCTAAATCCGTGTAACTTCTTTGTTTTCCAGCAGCACGATATTCTTCTAATAAATTATCTACTTTTTCGAAAGTTAAATTTTCGTGGTATGATGCTCCGCATTGCAATAGTGGTGCTGTTCCGCAACTTCCTAAACATTCAACCGTTTTGATAGTAAACATTCCGTCCTTTGTTGTTTCCCCTTCTTTTATTCCTAATTTTTTCTCCAAGTGTTTTACAATGTCTTCCGCTCCACGTGTCCAGCAAGAAGAGGTGCGACACACTTCCAACAAACATTTTCCAACTGGTTTTAAATTATACATCGAATAAAAAGATGCTACTTCATACACTTCAATTGGTTTAATATTTAAGATGGCAGCAACGTAATCCATTGTTTCCGGGCTTAACCATCCGCCAAATTCTGCCTGAGCAATGTGCAAAATCGGAAGTAATGCCGACTTGTGTTTGCCTTCAGGATAACGCTTAATCATCTTGTGAACAAGAGCAAGTGTTTCTTCGTTAAATTTTATTTCTTGTGCCATCTTACAACCTCACCCCCAGCCCCTCTCCGAAGGAGAGGGGAGAGGCTTCGATTTTATATTTTTAGTTTACTTGTTTCATTTTCTTGCCAAAACCCTATGCATCTAGTTCTCCTGCAATTACATTCATGCTGCTCATTGTTAAAATTGCATCTGATAAGAATCCGCCTTTAATCATTTCCGCGTATGCTTGATAATAAATAAAACACGGTCTGCGCATGTGCAAACGGTATGGTGTTCTTCCGCCATCGCTAATTAAGTAATAGCCAACTTCTCCGTTACCGCCTTCAACTGCATGGTATACTTCGCCTTTCGGAATTTCTGTTTCGCCCATCACAATTTTAAAGTGATAGATTAAAGCTTCCATGTTGTTATAAACTTCTTCTTTTGGAGGAAGGAAAAATTCAGGAACATCGGCATGAAAAATTCCTTCTGGCTCTTTTTTAATTTTTGCAATTGCCTGGTGAATAATTTTTACGCTCTCCCACATTTCTTGTTGACGCACCATAAAACGATCGTAAGTGTCGCCTTGTGTTCCCACAGGAATAATAAAATCGAATTCTTCGTATGAGCAATATGGATTCATTACACGCACATCGTAATCAACACCTGCTGCACGCAAATTCGGACCAGAGAAACTATAGTTCAACGCACGCTCTGCTGATATTGGTCCGCAGTTAATGGTACGATCCATAAAAATTCTATTTCTCATTAAAAGATTTTCAAATTCTTTTAATGCAGGAGGGAAATCAATTAAAAATTTATCTAACAAGTCCCAAGCTTTAGGAGTAAAGTCTCTTTCCAATCCACCAATGCGACCAATATTCGTAGTTAAGCGAGCTCCACACAATTCTTCATAAATATCATAAATACGTTCACGCATTTGGAAGATATATAAGAAACCTGTCATTGCACCTGTATCCACACCAATAACACTATTACAAATTACGTGATCGGAAATACGCGCCAATTCCATAATGATTACACGCATGTATTGAACGCGTTTCGGAATTTCTACTCCTAATAATTTTTCAACGGTCATGTGCCATCCCATATTGTTAATTGGCGATGAACAATAATTTAAACGATCGGTGATTGGAGTAATTTGATAATATGGTCTGCGTTCTGCTAATTTTTCGAATGCACGGTGAATATATCCAACAGTGGATTCAGAATCCATAATTATTTCGCCATCCATTTTTAACACGTTCTGAAAGATACCGTGTGTAGCGGGATGTGTAGGACCAAGGTTAAGAGTAGAGTATTCAGCCTCTCCCTGGCCCTCTCCCAAGGAGAGAGAGTGGTTACTCGTTTTTACTTTTTCAATTTTATTTTTTGTACTCATTTTATAAGTCTTCTTTTTACGCACAGCCTCCTTCCCTTTGGGAAGGTCGGGATGGGCTTTTATCGGCCAAACATTTTATCATCTTTATCTTCACGCGTTCCATCTTCCAATGCGTATTCTTTTCTCATTGGGTGATACGTCATTTCATCCATATTCAAAATGCGTTTTAAGTTTGGGTGGCCTCTGAAAATAATTCCGAAGAAATCAAACTCTTGTCGCTCCATCCAATTAGCAGCAGAAAACACAGATGTGATAGAAGGAACATTGACATCGCTGCTGCTAAAAAATATTTTTATTCTGATTCTTAAATTTTTTGAAAGGTTATGCAGTTGATACATCACAGCAAATTCTTGTCCTGCATTTTCGGGATAATGAATGGTTGCCATCGTAGTTAAATATTGAAAAGCAAGTTCTTCATCTTTGTAAAGAAAATCGACTACCTCACAAATCAAATCTCTTTTTACAACAAATTCAGGATAATCCACATTCATTGTGGAAGAGATAAATCCGTCTCCGAATTGTGCTTTTAATTTGCTTTCAACTGCTGTTAATAATGCTTCCATAGACCTCACCCCTAGCCCCTCTCCGAAGGAGAGGGGGAGGATTTCGTTTTAGTTATATGCTTTTTTTTCTAATCTCAATTTGTAATTCTTTTTTTCTACCATCTGCTCCTTCCCTTTGGGAAGGGCGGGATGGGCTTTTATTCCATTCCGTAACTATTCAACAATGCTTTGTATTCAGGAGAATCTCTTCTTCTGATTGATTCTGATTCCACTAGTTTTTGAATCTGTAAAATACCGTCCAATACTTGCTCAGGACGTGGAGGACAACCAGGAATGTAAACATCTACTGGAATAACCCTGTCGATTCCTTGAAGAACACTGTATGTATCAAAAATTCCACCGCTAGAAGCACAGGCGCCCATTGATAAAACCCATTTAGGTTCTGCCATTTGTTCGTAGACTTGTTTTAATACCGGAGCCATTTTTTTAGAGATAGTTCCCATTACCATTAATAAATCAGCTTGACGAGGAGAGAAGCTTAAACGCTCCGCTCCGAAACGACCTAAATCGTAAGTAGATGCCATGGTTGCCATAAACTCGATTCCACAACAAGATGTTGCAAAAGGCAAAGGCCACAATGAATTTGCGCGAGCCATCCCAACTACCTTATCAATGCGTGTAGCAAAAAAACCTGGCCCTTCAATTCCGGCAGGAGCATCTGCATCTAAATTTACCTTTGATTTTTCTTTTGTACTCATTATATTTTTTTTAAAGTGGTATTACCACAAAAAATTAATTTAAAATTAAAGTAATTACCATTTCTGGAACTTCCTTTGCTGATTTCCCACTTTGAACCAGTTGCACTCCACTTATCAACAATTTATCTCCTAATTTTTTATCTGTATGCAATTGTTCTATCGCTGTCATTGCGCCCTTTCCAAACTGATTAGTTTTTGAAGGATATTCATCAAACAAAAAATCTTTTTTCACAACTCTCTTAACTGTAAGAACAAATGAACTAACAGAAGTATTTTTATCTAGAGGTGTTAATTCTTTTTTACAAGCATAAAACTCTTCCCATGTCATGGTGCAATCGCCTGTTTTTCCACCAAATGAAAAAGCTGGTTTCGCACCTTGTACAAAAGACAAGGATGTTGCAACTAAAACAATGAACGCTATTCTAATTATAATTCTCATATCAATCCCCCTAACCCCCTTTTCAAAGGGGGAATTAATTACTCCCACTTTAATGCTCCCTTTTTCAAGATGTAATAAAACCCAACCAATAAAAAGCCCACAAACGTTAACATCTCCACAAATCCAACCAATCCTAATTCTTTAAAATTTACTGCCCATGGATACATGAAGATCACCTCCACATCAAACAATACAAACAAAATTGCGACTAGAAAATATTTGATGGAAAAAGGTAAACGTGCATTCCCCTGAACTTCTATTCCACACTCAAATGTTTCAGATTTAATTTTTGATTTCTTTTTTGGTCCAAGCTGATGCGTAAGAAAAAGCATAAATAAAACGAAGCCGAGAGCAACAATAAACATTAGTGCGATAGGAACAAAATCAGCGGGAGTACTTTGGACTGCTAACAACATAGAATCAAGTTTTTCTTTTCGACCTCAATTTTAGGTATTTCTTTTGAAATAACCCAAATTTTGCTCACAAATTTACTGTTTTAATAGAGAGCCGAATGCAGTATTTTGGTTATTTAGACCGAATCCCGTTTGTGGACGATGATTTGTGCTTAAAGACTGGTTTTCTATTGCTTTGGGTGGGCTAAATCAATAATGAAACTTACAGGAAATAACAATAATAGCTTCTGGCGTAACCTGATAAACTAATCGGTGCTCTTTGTTAATTCTGCGACTCCAACATCCTTTTAATTGGTGCTTTAATGGCTCAGGCTTGCCAATACCATTAAATGGACTCGTTTGAGTGGCTTGTAAAAGGTCAATGATTTTGTTATAGATTTTTTTGTCCGCTTTTTCCCAACCGTTAAATTGAACTTGTGCGGTAGTCGTAAATAAAAACTTCCTCATTTCAACTTCGCAAGCTTTATTTCTTTTACGTTTCCTACTTTGGCTTCTGCCATTGACTTTTCTAGAGATTTAATATTTGCTTCAGTACTTAAAAGATACGATGTTTCGTCTTCGTCACCAGCTGGGTGAATAAGAATTTCAAGCTCTTTGTCATTTTTAAAAAGCTTTTTAATTGTTTTTAAAAAATCTGCGTTGAGTTCCGATACTTTTATGCGAAATACTGTTTCCATTAATGGGTTTGTTTGAATAATACAAAGATATAAATAAAAAACCGCTCTTGAAATTTATCAAGAGCGGTTTTTTAGATTGTGGAGTTAGGTCAGTAAGTAGGCACAAGTTGCAATCCACTGGGCAAAACAGAAATTACCGGTTGCGCTCCCTCACTTGTGAAATAAGAATAGTATGTATACTTCATAATGTTGGAGTTTAACCTAATAGAAAGTTTATTGAAACATATTTCGGCCATCATGCTAATCCCTCTATATGGAAGCCTATTAAATGTATAGTCGTAACCAACTCCATATGCAAAACCTATTTTTTTACTTGCATCATCACTCGCATTTTTACCATATCTTATAGTAATATATTCAGGAAAGTCAATTATAAAGCTTCCATCTAACCCTTCTAATTTGGGTGTGAACAAATATCCAATTCCAATATTAAAAGACCCGCCAACAGACAAATCGCTATTGAATTTATAGAAAATTGGATTGAATTTCCACCTATAAAAAAGCCTCGCTAGAATCTAGCGAGGCTTCAAAATTTATTTTATTTCTTAATACACAATGATCTTTTTCACTACATCTTGTTTGTCGTTTGTTAATGTAATTGTGTAGACGCCTTTACCGTATTCCACAACGCTAAATGGTTTTCTATATGCACCTGAGTAGTTTTTTAATTCTTCTTTATAAATCAACTGACCTAAGGCGTTTGTTAATTCCAATGTATAGGTTCCTTTATCTAAAACATTGAATGAAACATTAAAGTTTCCATCATTTGGATTTGGATAGATGCTCAAAAAATAAGGGTTGCTGACATCTTCAATTCCAACATTAGAAATAACTTCCGGAGCCGATTCGGCAGATGAACAAGAGCCTGTTGTTACAACTACTGTATACGTTCCGTTTACAGTGAATGTATAGTTCTGGTTGGTTTCACCCGCAATTAATACTCCATTTAAATACCATTGATTTCCGGTAGCAGAACTGGATGTTAATGTTGTTCCGGATACAGAAATTGTTGGTGTTGCAGGAGTTGGATTTACAACCAATGTGATTCCTGTGCTAGTTCCTGTTAAAGGACTAGCACATGTTGCATTGGATGTAACGATACATGTTACCACGTCTCCGTTTGCAAGTGCTGAGGTTGAATATGTTGTTCCTCCTGTTCCAACATTGCTTCCATTTACTTGCCACTGATAGGTTGGTGTTGTTCCACCGTTTGTTGGTGTTGCAGTAAACATTACTGAATCACCTGAACAAATTGCACCACTTGGAATTGCAGCAACACCTACAGCAGGGGTAACCATTGGATTTACAGTCATTGTTATTCCACTTGATGTTGCAGTTGCTGTTGATGGACATATTGCATTGGATGTCATAATACAAGTTACAATATCTCCATTTACAAGAGTTGTACTTGTATAAGTTGTTCCACCTGTTCCAACATTACTTCCATTCACTTGCCATTGATAGGTTGGAGTTGTTCCACCGTTTGTTGGACTTGCCGTAAATGCTACGGATGTTCCAACACAAATTGCTCCTGACGGACTTGCAGCGACACTTACAGAAGGAACAACAACAGGGTTAACTGTCATTGTAATTGCGTTGGATGTTGCTGTAGTTGGACTAGCGCAAGTGGAGCTAGATGTTAAAATACATGTTACAATTTGTCCGTTTGTTAAAGTACTACTTGTATAAGTTGTTCCACCTGTTCCAACGTTGCTTCCGTTCACTTGCCATTGATAAGTTGGTGTAGTTCCACCTCCACCTGAACTAGCAGTAAATGTTACAGATGTTCCTGCGCAAATTGCTCCTGAAGGACTAGCAACTATAGCATTTGTTGGTACAACACTAGAACTAACGGCAACTATTGTTGTTCCGGCAACACTTGTACAACCTGCAACGGTAACTGTTACACTGTATGTTCCAGCCATAACTGCTGTAGCAGAAGGACGAGAAGGATCTTCCAAAGTAGATGTAAATGCACTTGGTCCCGTCCAGCTATATGTTGCACCAGCAACAGTGTTAGACGTTAACAAAATTGTTGAGCCCAAACATACGGGAGAATTGCTTCCTGCTGTTGGTGATGCAGGAATTGGATTTACCACAATGGTAACTGTTCCTGCTAAACTTGTACAACCACCAACTGTTACGGTTAATGAATATGTTCCACCCATTGCAGTTGTAACACTTGTTAATGCTGGAGGATTACGAACTCCTGCTGCATAACTATTTGGTCCGGTCCAACTATAAGTTGCACCTGTTACTGTTGGCGTTGTTAAAGTAATGGTTCCACCAGCACAAATTGCGGCAGGGGCTGTACTTCCATTAGCACTAGGAACGGGAGTTGCGGGCAAGGCGTTTACAACAACCGTTGTTGTTGCCATTGTACTTGTGCAACCTCCTACGGTTACCGTCAAGCTATATGTTCCTGCCATTGCAAGTGTTGCAGATGGGCGCGTTGGGTCTTCTAAAGAAGAAGTAAATGCTGCAGGTCCTGTCCAAGAATAAGTTGCACCGGCAATTGTATTTGATGTTAAACTGATTGTTGAGCCAACACAATCAGGAGAACTACTTCCAACGGTTGGTGTTGCAGGAGCCGTGTTTACAACAACGGTTGTTGTTGCTACTGCACTTGTACAACCACCAACGGTTACCGTTAAACTATATGTTCCTGCCATAACTGCTGTAGCGGATGGACGAGTTGGGTCTTCTAAAGCAGAAGTAAATGCACTCGGGCCGGTCCAGCTGTATGTTGCTCCGGCAACAGTGTTTGATGTCAATAAAATTGTTGAACCAACACAAACCGGAGAATTACTTCCTGCGGTTGGAGTTGCAGGGGCTGCGTTTACAACAACTGTTGTTGTTGCTATTGCACTTGTACAACCACCAACGGTTACTGTTAAGCTATACGTTCCTGCCATAACTGCTGTAGCGGATGGACGAGTTGGATCTTCCAAAGCTGAAGTAAACGCACCTGGACCGGTCCAGCTATAAGTTGCTCCAGCAACGGTGTTTGATGTCAATAAAATTGTAGAACCAGCACACACAGGAGAATTGCTTCCAGCTGTTGGGGTTGCTGGAGCGGTGTTTACAACAACCGTTGTAGTTGCTATTGCACTTGTACAGCCACCAACGGTTACTGTTAAACTATACGTTCCTGCCATACCTGCTGTGGCGGATGGACGAGTTGGATCTTCCAAAGCAGAAGTAAACGCACTCGGTCCTGTCCAGCTGTATGTTGCTCCCGCAACGGTATTCGATGTCAATAAAATTGTTGAACCAACACAAACCGGAGAGTTGCTTCCAGCTGTTGGGGTTGCTGGCGCTGTGTTTACAACAACCGTTGTTGTTGCGATTGCGCTTGTACAGCCACCAACGGTTACTGTTAAACTATACGTTCCCGCCATACCAGCTGTAGCAGATGGACGTGTTGGATCTTCCAAAGCAGAAGTAAATGCACTCGGGCCGGTCCAGCTATATGTTGCCCCGGCAACGGTGTTTGATGTCAATAATATAGTTGACCCAACACAAACCGGAGAGTTACTTCCTGCAGTTGGAGTTGATGGTAAGGCGTTTACCACAACAGATGTTGTTGCAACTAAACTTGTACATCCACCAACGGTAACCGTTAAACTATAGGTTCCTGCCATTGCAAGAGTAGTTGCCGGACGAGTTGGATCTTCTAAAGCAGAAGTAAAAGCACTTGGACCGGTCCAGCTATAAGTTGCACCCGCAACAGTGTTTGATGTTAAATTGATGGTTGCGCCAACACAAACCGGAGAGTTGCTTCCTGCTGTAGGAGTTGACGGGATTGCATTCACTGTCATTGTAATTGCATTGGATGTTGCCGGGCTTCCTATTACTCCACCAAGACTTGAAGTCATAATACAAGTAACAATATTCCCGTTTGCCAAAGTTGTTGAAGTAAATGTTGATGAAGTTGCACCACCCACGTTCACTCCATTGATTTGCCATTGGTATGTTGGAGTTGCACCGCCATTTGTAGGAGTTGCTGTAAATGTTGCAGAAGCTCCGGCACACATTGGATTTGTTCCTGTGGTTTGAGCAATTACAACACTTGCAACAGGAGCTCCTGTTCCAGTTATATTTATATTGTCGAGGTACATCATTTGTCCCCATCCTGATCTGTTTTGGAATTTCACCATTACGTTTGCCATACCAGCATATGGAGTCATGCTTACTGTTTCTGTTCTCCATTGTGCTGCAGTAGGAACAAACACGGTTGTGGCATTATCAGGAGCTGTTTGAAGTCCTGTAAATCCGCCTCTATTATACACTGCTGTCCATGTAGTACCACAATCAGTACTCACAAAAACTCTTAATGAATCTGTGTATACAGCGCTGTATCTGCAATAGGCAACATCAAACGTCATTGTTGCCGTAGAAACTCCAGTAAAATTATATTTCGGAGTTACCATTTCATCAATATATCCAGCAGTGGATGTTGCAGGAGTTAAATTGTCCATTGCAGCACATTGTGTACTTGTTCCAAATCCGCCACAGGCAGTAGTTTGCGCCCAGGTAAAATCAGCATCCGGATTTATCAATTGCCAGCCCGGAGGAATAAATGTTGCCTGAAATCCTTCGACCAGAGGCAATGCGATTGGAGAAGAAACGGTTATATAAGCCGTTTTTGTTTCCGTATCACTTCCGTTTGCGTTAGTAGAAATCAACGTAACAGTATATGTTCCTGCTGTGTTATAACAAATGTTTGTAGGGTTTTGAGTTGTGGATGTTCCAGGAGTTCCCCCAGTGAATGTCCAGGCCCATGAAGTTGGTGTTCCCGTTGATAAATCTGTAAAGTTGATACAATCACCCACACAAATATTTGTTCTGTTGGCTGTAAAATCCGCTACAGGAGGAGATGTTCCCGGTGATGCTAAATCCGATTGCCAAATACTACGACCATAAGTTGCGGCTCTAAGTTTTGCAGCTGTGTATTGAATTTCTAATTCTCTTACAGACACATTTGGTAAGCCTGTATTGTAAGCAGCCCAAGAACCAGCTGTATTGTCGCGATAATAAACGCCAACATCCGTTCCAACATAAAGCGGATCGTTTATTGAACTTCCTTGATAAACTATACAGTTTGCTGGCAAATTTGGTAAGCCTGTTGTATAATTACTCCATGTTACTCCTGCATCGGCTGAATACCAAACTTTGTTTGCAGCAGAATATCCTGAGAAAGTAACCCACACTCTGTTTGCATTTAATGGATCAACAGCAATGTATGTAATGGCTGCAGAAGCTGTAGGAAGTCCTGCTGTTCTATCAACAAAAGCCGCACCAGTAGTACAAACGTAAAATCTATTTATTTTTGCTGCATAAATATAATTGATATTTGAAGCTGCATTTGCGAGTGCAATTACATTTCCTGTTCCACCAGAAATTGTTCCCACCTGCGCCCATGTTGCTCCGCTATTGGTACTTCTGAAAACTTGAGCTTTACCAACAAATAAAGTGGCTGCATTACTTGGTGCTTCTATGTATGGAGTTACCCAATCGCCATCTGCATCTACACCTGTTCCACCACTTGCAACAATTCCTGTTGTATAATTTCCTCCAGTTGTGGTTTTTCTAATGTCACCATAATACAACTCTCCGTATTGAACATTCGCATTCGACCAATCAATAATACACTCCATTCCGTCTCCACCCAAAGGTCTGTTCCAGCTTGTTCCACCATTCCATCTTGCTGTTCCATTATCTTGCCATCCCGTATTCAATAAGTTTACGTTTGTTGCAGACAATCCAATTCTGTATGCTTGAGAAATTTGTAACCCGTTGCTTAAATCAGACCAAGCTGTTCCACTAGTTGTTGTTCTGAAAAGACCACCATCACAACCTGCAAAAATAGTAGTTCCACTGCCTGGTAAATATTCAATCGCGTGTATATCGGCATGCACATATGGTGCTCCAGAGCCTGTCCACTCAGCATTTAATGTCCAACCTGTTCCACCATTTGTAGAGCGCCAAATATTAATTCCCCCCACCATCACCTGGTCAGCGTTTAAAGGAGAAACAGCAAGCGCTAAATCATACCATCCTTGTCCACCAGCACTAGCACCTGTTCCTGAGTACCCTAAAATGTTAGGTGAAGTTGAGCGGGTTGTGAAAGTTGCACCATTATCAGTTGAGCGATACAACCCTTGATATCCGTAAGCAGTATTTGCTGCTAACACATAAACATAACCTGTATTTGCAGCTGTTACTGCAACTGATAAACGTGAAACAGATGCTGCTGCTGGCAAACCTGAAGAGGTTGTTGTGAACGTTGTTCCAGCATTTGTTGATCTATAAAATAATGTTGTAGAAGTTGCATAAACGATAGTTGTATCACCAGGACGAAATTCAATGTCTTTCATGTTTGCAACAGCCGAAGCAATTTGTGTCCAAGCAACACCCGCATTACGCGAACGATAAACGCCATTGCTAGTTGCAGCAAAAATTGTGTTCGGATTTTGTGGGTTGATTAATAATCGACTGATGGTTCTTCCTTGTGTGATCAACCATGTTAAGCCTGTAGGGTTCCATGTCGTTCCGCCATCTGTTGTTTTTAAAACACCAATAGAATAAGTATCCTGTGCCTCTCCATCACCGGTAGCAAGGTATTGAATCAATGGGTTTGTAGGATGAATCGCTAAATCGGTTGTTCCGATAACCGCTAAGTTGTCTGTTTGTGTTGCCCAAGTTGTTCCGCTGTTTGTGCTTTTCCAAAGTCCTCCACCAGGAGAACCAACATAAATTGTTGTAGAAGCTAATGGATCAAATCTCACAAAATTAAGACGTCCAGCGCCTCCACCACCAGAAGGGATAGAGGTTGTTGGACCAATGATGGTCCAGTTTGCAGCCATTGTAGTTGGTGTGCCTCCAGGCCCACCAGCTCTTGTTCCGCTTGCTGCTCCTCCTGCATAAAAATTATCTAAATATTCGTTCCAGGCAGCCGTCATTACAGAGCGATCTCCGGAAGGGTACAACCGAGGAGTCATGTAGTTTTCCCAACGTTTGTAGGCTTTCCAGCCACCCGACATTTTCCCTTTTTGCAATTCCAACGGAACAGTTGTTGGAACGGCTCCCCCTTTTATAGGAATAGTAGATTTGGGAGTAGTGCTTGGGAGTTTTGCCCTAGAAGCTTCTTTTAGTTTTTCGGCTTCTCTAAACTTGGGTTCAGTATCTTTATAATAATCGTTAAATGTTTTTTGAACATCATAAAAATTGACGTTCGGATCTTGCATTTTTTCAACCCACGTTTGGGAATAGGTTGTTTTTACGGCACTTGTAAGCGCAACGATAAAAGAAAAAAGTATTAATTTTTTCATTGTTAGGGGTTTAGAGAGATTTAATTGTAACGAACATAGTCCATAGTTTTCAAATAAACAAGCATTTCAACTTGTTTTAGATAAATGCCCTCTTTGGGGAGGTTAACTTATTTCGATTTAAATCAAACATAGAATCGAAATTATCTTTTTACAAACCAAAATTGAAACATTCTTTGCAGTTGAAACATAAAAATTATTATCAAAACGTCTTTAAATAAAGCCTTACAGCTAAAATGGAATTACTTTGCGAATCTCTTTTTTACCAAATTCTAAAACTACTTTAACAATCGGATGTTGATTACTTTATACCAAGCAGATAAAATAGCCGTTTTTGTTTTATAGTTTTATGGCGAAACTAAACCGCTTTTCTAGAGTATAACCCGATAGGGTAATATTGAAAATGTATAGTTTGTCGAATATCAACCTATAAAATCGTTCTGTTTATGGTGAAAGAGAAAAAAATTTTCGTTCTTGATACTTCTGTTATTATCTACGACCACATGGCCGCTAAAAGTTTCAAAGAACATGATGTGGTCATTCCAATAACTGTTTTAGAAGAGCTCGACAACTTCAAGAAGGGCAACGACACCAAAAATTTCGCAGCACGAGAGTTCACTCGATATATTGATAAGATATCTAATGGCATCATTCTCCAAGATTGGATAAACATCAATGGCAAAGGCCATGGGATGATAAAAATTGAAATGCATCAGGATTCTAAAATCGATGCAGAAAAAGTTTTTGGTGAAAGAAAAGCCGATCATCGTATTTTAAACACAGCACTTTATCTTTCTGAAAAACATCCGGACAGAAAAGTGGTGATGGTTACGAAAGATATTAATCTTCGCATCAAAGCAAAATCGCTTGGATTGAATGCGGAAGATTATGAGACCGGAAAAATCAAAGATGTTAACGAACAACTTTATACTGGAAGAAGCGAAATTCAAAAAGTTTCTACCGAAGTCATCAACGAAATCTATGAAAAAGGATTTTGCGACCCTTCTGTTTTATTAAAAAAACAAAAGCCTACTTCCAATCATTTTTACGTTTTAAAAAATGGAACCAAATCGGTACTCGCTTCTTATAGTCCGAGTAAAGATACTTTAGAGCGCGTTAAAAAAGTAACTGCGTTTGGTGTGAATCCTCGTAATGCAGAACAAGCTTTTGCGTTGGATGCGATTATGAATCCGGAAATAAAACTGGTTTCGATTCAAGGTGTTGCAGGAACCGGAAAAACATTGTTATCATTGGCTGGAGCGCTAGAGCAACGCAGAACATTTCATCAAATTTATTTAGCACGACCAATTGTTCCTTTGAGTAATAAAGACATTGGATATTTACCTGGAGATATTAAATCGAAATTGAATCCATACATGGAACCATTGTGGGATAATTTGAAATTTATTAAAAATCAGTTTACTGAAAAAGATAAAGAGTACAAACAAATTACCGAAATGGTTGAACACGAAAAATTAGTTGTTTGTCCACTTGCCTATATTCGCGGAAGAAGTTTATCCGATGTGTTTTTTATTGTAGATGAAGCACAAAATTTGACTCCACACGAAGTGAAAACAATTATTTCGCGCGCGGGCGAAAACACAAAAATGATTTTCACTGGTGATATTCATCAAATTGATACCCCTTATTTGGATACACAAAGTAATGGGTTGTCCTACTTAATTGATAAATTAAAAAATCAATCTTTGTATGCACATATTACTTTAGAAAAAGGTGAGCGTTCGGAATTGGCGAATTTGGCGAACGAGTTTTTGTAGGCCCATCCCCTTTCCCCTTCCCTTTGGGAAGGGGTCATTTTTATAAAAAATATTTTAGTTGAATAAAAAACACCCAGAGGGGTTACTTACTCTGGATGTTTTTCTTTCTGTGAAATTAAATAGTAATTAATCTACAATCACCACTTTTTTAGTTTCTGTTCCATTTGCATTTGAAATGGTAAAGAAATAATTTCCTGCTGAGAAGCTTGATTTATCAAAGCTTATCACGTGAGGCCCTTTTGATTGATTTTCGTTTACAATTGTCTTAATCATTTTTCCAGTAACATCAAACAATTCAATTTTCACATTTCCTTGCTCCGCGATTTCATATTTTATTTCCGCAGTTTTAGCAATTGGATTTGGAGAAACAGAGAACTGAAATGCATCGGTTGAAGATTCATTTACAGAAGTTGTTGTTCCAAAATAATAGTAAGTCGTATTGTTACCACTACCGGAATTAGGAACACCCAATGTGTCGGTCAAAACATTGTAAAAAATATCTGCCGGACTGCTTAATCCCATTCCAGTGCCTACGGCTGTTGTGGGCGTTGTAAAAGTATTGTTATAACGTGTAATTCTTGTTGGGCTCCAAGAAGATAAATAATAATTTCCAGATCCATCTTTTGTAATTCCGTCTACGCTGCTTAATCCAGATGATGCGACCAAAGTAGAAACGGTAGAATCGCTTAAAGAAACCGCTTTTATTGCTCCAGTCCATTGAACAAAAACACAACGGTTATTAGCTTGATCGTAAACGATTCCATTTGGACTTGTTATGCCGCTTGGAACAAATTGATTGAATTGGCGCGTATTTGTGTTGAATCGATAGATTTTGTTACCACTATAATCTGTTATATAAAGGTTTCCTATTGCATCGTGAGTGATTCCATTTAAAAAGCTCCCACCTAAACTTGTAGCAAAAACCAATGCTGCTGTATTAATATTATAAGCTCTCAAACTTCCTCCGGCACAAGCATAAAGTGTGTCACCAACAATTTCCAATCCATGAGGCCCTCCTCCAGAAAAGCCCGTTGATACAAAAACAGCAATCGCGCCAGTTGCACTATTGCGCGTTAAAATGTTGTTTCCTCCATTGTTTGCAATAAACCAGCGGTTATTTGCATAATCAAATTCAATGCTTTCTGGACTATTATAGGCTTGAGAAAATGCGATTGTAGAAGTAAAAACGGCAAATACGATTGTAAGAATTTTTTTCATTTTGTGTAAATTTTAGCTTTTAGTGACTTTTTCTAGTTCCATTCCACAAACCGAACATTGTCCTGGTTTATCTTGTATTTCTTCGGTACATTTCATTGGGCATTGATAGTGCTCTGTTACTACTTCTGCTGGTGTTTCCTGCTTCTTTTCTTCGCTTCCACAAGCAACAATTGCAACTGAACCAAAAGTTAGTGCAACTAACAGGATTAAGGTGTTTTTCTTCATTTTGATAAAATAAAATTATTAATTATTCACTAAATTACATATTTTTATGGGGGAATGAAATAAAATTGAAACTAATAATTATATTTGTCGTTAACATACATTCAAAATACATTTTTCTATAATGAAAAAATTAATCTTTTTACTTTTATTATGTTTCGGACTGAGCTCTCTTGGGTTTTCTCAGGCGGCAGGAAAAGGAGGCGCAGAAAAAGGGTCTGAGTCGAAAGTCAAACCACGCGGACAAATGCGTCACTTCGATAGA
>Ga0163144_10002463_pt1 | contig 42686 bp, 24 predicted proteins | sample OliLak19BULKMAT1_FD_123175 | JGI IMG/M metagenome (GOLD analysis project Ga0163144, IMG submission 123175) | Freshwater microbial mat bacterial communities from Lake Vanda, McMurdo Dry Valleys, Antarctica - Oligotrophic Lake LV.19.BULKMAT1 | ecosystem: Environmental > Aquatic > Freshwater >...
ATTCTGCAATGAGACCTATTGAACCACTTCCTGCGCAGTGAACGATAACAGATGATTCCGCATTTATTTTATTCGCAATATCTGAAATAGATTTATCTGGAATGGTGAGAAAAATAAAGTCTGCATCGTTTAGAATATCTTCAATACAATTATTAAAGTAAGCTGCAAACTTTGATGCAAGTTCATTTCCTGTCACTTCATTTCTGCTGATAATTTGATGGATTTTATAACCCGCCAAGTCGAAAGCATTAGCCAAGTGAAAGGCGACATTGCCTGAGCCTACAAATGAAATTTTATCTTTCAAGAGAATGTCTATAATCTTTTACTCTTCTGACAATGGAGATTATAAAGCCAATGATCATAAGTATTACCCCTCCCCATAAGAAATTGATATAGGGGAAAACAATGGCTTTCATAATGATAAAATCGCGGACAGGTGCCCGTTCTGAAGTTTCTAAATAGGCAGAAACGCCGTTTTCACCAGCCTTTATGTAAAATTGGAATTTCAAGCCAGCTTCAGTCACAACATCTTCAATGGTATAAAAGGATTGGTTGGCAATTGCAAAAATCGGTTTTGCATGGTAAACTTTTTTCCCGGAAACTATTTTAAGATTAGCGCCCCACATTTCGTGGTTAAGTCTTAATTCCTGTGGTTTTGCATTTTTATCTATGCTTTCAAAAATCACGATGCCATTGGATGATTGTATGGTATCTCCAATATTAATTGGATCCGTTTTAGGTCTGCTCCATGGCTCATCATTTTGCTTACTCTTATCAGGTATATTGCTTACATACGTATAAACATCATGCGTTAGGTAATGTCTTGTATCAGGATTGGCATTTAATTGGTTATTGCTGATTTGTGCATTGGGTTCAAGGAAAAATTCATCCTTATTTCCTATTCCCTTATAATAAACTTTGTAATACGTATTGGGTGCAATAACTGTGTCCTTAACATAAGAAACAAGGTAATCTGCCATGCGAACTGTATCCCCTTTTAGCAATAACATATTTTCCCGCTTTGCTTTTTCATCCATGGATGTGCCAAAGTTTACGGTTTCATTGATGGAAATAACTTGCTTTTTAGCACTGGAAACCAAAATACCGATGAGCATAAAGCCGAAACCGATATGAGCTACAGACCCCCCTGCCAACTTTATTTTTCCTTTCAAAATATCAAATATATAGCCAACATTGGCAACAACGGCAAACATCCCAGCCAACAGGAATACAATGTATTTTATATCCCAAATGTCAAATAAAAACATGCCACCAACACTTAAAATAATGGCTATTATAAGGGATTTTAATAAATTTGGCAGAATGGATTTGAAATTAGTTCTTTTGTATTTGAAGTATTGCGTAATAGCTGTTAAAAGTGCAATCCCTATTGCGATTGGCATTTGGTAAAAATTATAATAAGCTATGGCATCAGGCGGTGCTGCTATCTTGGTTCCAAAAAGTTTGTTTAATACAGGAAATGAGGTAGCTAAAATTACCTGAAAGGCCGATAGGATAAGAAGTAAACTTCCTATAAACATCCATAATTCGCGGCTTTTGAAATTCTCTTCAGTGCGACTTGCAGGAAATGTTTGATAAAGACGTATGATAAATAGGAAGGTGATAAATAAGAAAAATCCGATATCAATCCATTTTAAAATTGTAAAATAAGCTTGGTCTTTGCTTACTATTCCTACAATGATATTTATTACAAAAAATGACCAATAAATAATGTTTAGAAACAGTTTATGGCGATTATCTTTTACAATTGCGAAGAGTGGCAAAGCATAAAAAACAAACATAAATATCATAAGTTGTCCGCTTAACCCAAGATCGGTAAATGAGTGTACACTCGAATCTCCTAAAATGCCGCTGCGTGTAAGGAAGGTTGCATACAATACCAGCATAAATGCTGCAATGCTAAGTATGTAAGTAAGAATAATGCTTGTGCCAGTGCTTTTGTAAATTAACATTAAATGCAAAGTAGCAATCAATAGTAGCCAAGGCACCAAGGAGGCATTTTCTACAGGATCCCAAGCCCAGTAACCACCAAATGACAAAGATTCATAAGCCCAAAAACCACCCATAATGATTCCTGTTCCAAGAATCATTACAGAAACTAGGGTCCATGGCAATGCGGGCTTCAGCCATTCTTTGTATTTACCAACCCATAGACCAGAAACGGCAAAGGCAAAAGGAACAATACTGGAAGCAAAACCAAAAAACAAGGTAGGTGGATGAATAACCATCCAATAATTTTGGAGCAATGGATTGAGTCCTCTGCCATCTATAACATTTTTTAAATATTCAGGTGTTCTGAATACAGGTGCGTTCATGGCCATTTTTTCCCTTAATAAGGAAAATGGACTGCTGCCGATTTTGTAAATATCTCCAATCTCGATACCGAGAAGCATGCTTCCTAAAACAACTTGGGTAAGGCATACAATGGCGAGTACTGGACCTTCCCAGCTTTTAACTGTAAAGATGAGAAGGACACCAATAACAGCATCCCAAAACATCCATAAGAGGAAACTTCCCTCCTGCCCTTCCCAAAAACAAGAAAGCATGTAATACCATGGCAAACTTTTTGAACTGTGCTGCCACGCATACTGGTACTCAAAATAGTGGCCGTATATGATGGCAAAAAGTGTTACAAAAATGCCGGTGACAGACAGTGCATGAATCCAAAATGAAATTCTAGCAATTTTTTTCCAGCTTAAGAGGCTTTCATTATTGGTATAATTAAAATACGAAATAGCGCTTAGTATAGCTGTGCAGAAAGCGAGAATTACAAAGAAATGACCGAGGTTTCCAATAAAAAGATTTTCACCAATGTATATTACTTCCTTCATTTTACTTTGGTTTCTCCTTCATACTTGGATGGACACTTTAACAATATTTTTGAAGCAATAAAATCGCCTTCGGCTTTATCAAATTTACCTATTACAACCACTTTATCACTTCTATCAAAATCAGTTGGTTTTGGTTCTGTATAAATTACTCTTGCTTCACCGCCCAATGAATCCATAAGAAAAAATTCAAAGCGATTGGCATTTTTCATAGGATTATAGACCATCGGTTTCTGTTTGTTCAATTTTCCTACAATATGGTATTCCTGGCCAGTATTTTCCCTTGCAGTTCTAAAATCTGCATAGGTACTGCTGTCGGAATAAGCACCGGCAAAAATGGCTATTGCAGCAGCTATTACGACTAAAATTATGATGTTTATTGTTTTCACTTTATCTAAAAATTATGTATAAAAAATTACAGTATTACTTCTCACAAACTATTATTAATTCTGATTTGATTTATACTTATTATTGAGTAAACTTTTCAGAAATTTATTACTTATTATCCTTTAATTCCTTCTCTGTTTTTTTCAAATGCCTATCAATTCGGATTAAAAAAACAATAATGCCCAGAAAGATAATAGACATGATGGTTACTACGACATAGATTTTCCCATTGCTATAAAATGGATTTTCTTGAGTTTGGGCATGCAGTGTCTCTCCAAGAAAAGTAAGTAGAAATAATAAAAAGAGTTTAATCTTCATTTGATTTTTTATTTAAAATTAAAAAGCTATTTCTTATTAACACGGTGGCTATCCACCACCCCATGGCTATCCATCCTAAAACAGCAGGATAAAATGTCATTCTAAGATTATTGTTCAAAGGGTATTTATTAAAACCAACCGTATCACCACTCCCAGGATGCATTGAATTTTTAGCCATTTTTGGCAGAATCCATGCAAAAACAATAAAAAGTGGAAATGCAAAAATGCTATAGACTGATGAAACCCTTGCTTTCTTTTCAGGATCTTCTAAAGCATTGCGCAAAATCAAATAGGCTAAATACATCAAAACACCAATGGCGGCACCATTCAATTTATGATCTGCTGTCCACCATGCCCCCCAAGTAAATCTTGCCCAAACGGAACCTGTTGCCAAGCCCATCAATCCAAAAAACACCGCTACCGATGCGCATTGAGAAGCAATGATATCATACTTTACATCGAAGGTTTTAAGATACCTTATGCTATTTATAACAGATATTGATAAAAGACTTATCATGGCAAACCACATAGGGACATGAAAGTTAAGGTTACGAACCGTTTCGTCCAAAAAAAGAAGATTGTTTGGGTTTGTGAAAAGCAATCCTCCAATTATAGAATAGAGCACCAAAACTGCCCCAGTATACTTCCACCAGTTAGAATAAATCAAGTTCTGAAATTTGGCGCAAAGTTACGCTATTAAAGGGATAAAATTTAGATAGTAAAGAGCAATTTTATTGCAAGATAAAGGTCTATTGCTATCTATTGCCGCTGGCTCAAGCCAACGGCAATGGATAGCAATAGAAAAATGACAATAATTAATTTTTACTTTGGAAGTCTTTTTTTAACGCTTTCTATCATCTGCTTTAACATATCAGCATAATTAGGTGCAGTTGCATAACCAGCAGCTGCTAATGCTTCTACAAACTTGTAGGGGTCTGATTTTACTGCAAGTGCCTTGGCATATCTTGGGTTACTCAGAATAAATTTAGCGTGGTCGTTCAAACTGTCGGTAGGGCTGTCATACTTCCTGAAGTAATCTTGAACGGTGTACTTAAACATAGACTTGCCTCCTCTAACAACAGGCTCCACTTTTAACACCCTTGGAAATTTGGCATTGGGGGTTTTAAGATACTCTGTTGTTGTTATCAACTGCTCATTGCCATTAATTCCATCAGTATCTTTGATACCAAATAGTGCGTTACCAACAGCTCTTTGTCCCCACCCACTTTCAAGCGCCGCCTGAGCCAAAATTGCAATTGCTGAAATGCCGGTCTTTTTTTCCACTGCCAAGGCATGAGGGTAGTAATCTTTTACGAATTGTTCTGGTGTCATTTTATTTTTTATATTAGTTTAATGTTGAAAGATTCATTTTCTGCAGATTTACTCCGCTTTCATTTCACTTATTGTCTAATTTTAAAGAGGCTTAGAATAGTCTAAATACAATTTGAACAGTTCTAACACAGCAAATATAATTGGCTTTACCTATTCTCAGATAATAATTTAATCTTTTTAATGGTCGCTTAAAAACCTACCAAAGTCTGAATTCTTTTCTGAAATGACTTCAACTTCATAAAAAAATGATATTTTAAATCATGAAGACTAAAATTTAATTTATACTATTGTAGGAGATGTTTAAGGTATTTATAGTTATACTGACATTATTTAATTCCTCTCTCACTATGGCCCAAACATGTTCTATCATTTCTTCCAACTATGTTTGTAAGGAAGAGTTGATGAAGTTTGATGTCACTTCTAGTACTGGAATAGATTCGTTGCGTTGGAGTATGTGTGATTCAACTTCTGCCACACAAAACACTTTCCATCATAAATTTTCTACAAAAGGTATTAAAAATGTGAAAGCTACTATAAGCTTAAAAGGCGGAGACACCTGTAGAGCTAACAAACAAATTACCGTTTATGAACTTTCTAAAATTAAAATATTTGAAAACCCTGATAACGAATATTGTCTCTTTCAAAATATTATTTGCTTAGGGGATAGCTCCATTGATGGCGATATTGGTATTAGGGTAAAAAGTGATTAGTTCTTTGGGATGATAGCGCTCAAAGTTTAGACTATAATCCTGCTCTCGATTCTGTTGTATGTCATCATTATTATAATGCCGGTACTTTTAAAATTACCATTGAAATAACAAACGATAAAGATTGCAAACTTCAAAAACAAATGTCAATTACTATTTTACCAAATGTAATACCCAATATCTCAGTATTATTTTTACTAATAAATTTTTAAATATAAATTTGTTTATGAAGAGGAGATTTTAAAAACCCAAGGTATAATAACGTTGATTGGTTTAAAGGAATAAGATTTTGGTTTGTCGCTTGTGAGACCTTTTATAAACTTACACAATGCAACCATTTTTTTGATATTTAGTCTATCATTGTAACCATGTTGAAGGTGCTTCTGCTTTTCATCCTTTCATTCTCGTTTATAAAAAGCGAAGCCCAGACTTGTTCCATCATTTCAGCAGATATTGTTTGCCGTGAAGAGTTGATAAGTTTCGATGTCACTTCAAGCGGAACAATTCAATCAGTGCTATGGGAAATGGGCGATGCGACAACTTCCACGCAAAAAAATTTTAGTCATAAATACTCTTCAAAAGGCGTAAAATCTGTAAAAGTAACTGTAACACTTTCTGGCGGTGGTAATTATGTTGCCACCAAAAAGGTTACTGTATATGAATTACCTCAATTTAAACTCTCCAATAAATCTGATAACATTTATTGCCTTTCACAAAACAGAGTCTGTTTTATTGACAGCTCTACAGGAGGTGATGCAGGTATTAATATTAAAAAGAGAATTATTCTTTGGGATGATGGCGACATATCAACAAGCACCAATCCACCAACAGGCGATATAAAATGCCACACCTATACAAATACAGGTACCTTTAAAGTTACCATCGAACTTACCAACGACAAAGATTGTAAATCAAAAAAGGAAGTCCAAGTAAAAATACTTCCTGATGTCGTTCCTGTTTTTAATATAACAAGTGGTTCAGGTTGTGATTCAGCTCAAGCTTTTTTTGAGGATATTACAACCAAAGATAGCCTCCAAATAATTAACCGTATTTTTACTTGGGGCGATGGTAAAAAAACCATTACCATGAACCGCAAAAATTACCACTATTATAAGAAGGCTGGCTTTTACACGGTAAGTCTTTCACTGGTTCAGAAAAACGGATGTACAACGACAAAAGATACCGTGATTGAGATTTTTTTACCAGAAATAACGTTTGATATTATTAAAGACGGCTATCGAAAGTGTTTTGGAAAGAGCTATACTTTTGAGCAAAGAGACAACTTAATCGGTGCGATATATGATTGGAGTATTGAAGGTGAACCAGGGATACAAGAAAAAATAATTAATTTCAGCCCACAATCACTTGGCAAAAAGAAGGTTTCACTGCTTATAACTTTTGGTGGATGTTCCAAACTTTTTCAGTACGATTCTATTGAAGTCATTGGCATTCTTCCAACAATAAAAGTTCTCAACGATAACCAATGTCAAAACAAGGATACCGTTTTTTTTTGTGAGAAGGATATAAGATATGGAACAAAGAGGGTTTCTTTTTTATGGGATTTTGGTGATGACATCGCCAATCCATGCACCAGCAGTCGTAAAACAGGTACCAACCTAAAGTCTAACTGTAACTATACGACCGATTCTATTGGAAAACACTTCTATTTAAACGGCATTTGCAGAAAATACAATCTCAAAATAAAAGATTTGGATTATGGTTGTGATGTGAGTTATGATGGTTTCCTAAATGTAGTTAGACCCAAAGATTATGAATTTAAATATGTTGCTAACCGGAAATGTCTTGGCTTAAAACCAGACTATCGAATTGCATTTGAAAATTCACTTTGCCCAATTATTAAAATAAATGTCAATTCGGATTCTTCTTGTGATAGAAAACTTTTTAATCCTCTTTCACCTTTTTACGTCTACCAGCAAACGTGCAGTCCTGATGGTTGGGTAACAGTAGGTTTTGCAGTAAAGTTTGGGAATAAAAAAGTCTATCGCACTTACTGTGATACAAGCAATTATTATATTGATCCATCGAGAGAATGTTTCGACACCATCTGGTATCACCACTGGTATCGTCTGCTTCCTGAACCATTTTCACCTTTTGAAGCGGAGGCCAAGGCAAAATGCATTCCTTCCCAAGTGACTACTAAAATGCTTGATCCCCGTCAAAAAAATATCTCCTTTTCATTATGGAATTGGGGTGATGATTCACCTCAAGACACCATTTATTCAAAACCTGGCGATTCTTTAATTCCTGAGCCAACCCATACTTATAAAAAAGCCGGTGCTTTTAGTATAAAATTTTACGTAGAAAATGAGAACAGATGTTATGCAGTTTACAGTCAGATAATGATTCTGGGGTTTGAAATGAAAATGGATTTCGACACAGTCATCTGCCCTGGAATCAGCGTTAGTTTTAAAGAGAAAATCAATTATTTATACAGCAGTGTTGATTATTGGCACAACCCTAAGCGCAAGAACCGAGAATCATTTAAATGGGATTTTGGTGATGGTCGTGGGTTTGTGACTGATACAGCCTACCCTGTATATAAATTTACAAAGCAGGGTAATTTTAAAATAAGATTGGCAGCCAAAGATTCTACTAATTGTGCCGATACACTGATAAGGTTTCTTAATGTAGGCGGTGTTCATGCGGGAATCAAGGCGGTCACTAAAAAAATAATCTGTGATGATATCATACAATTTTTTGATTCATCCTATAGTGATTTTAAACCACCATCCGATAGTTTGGTGAATTATTTTTGGGCATTTGGTGATTTTAGAAACCCTAGCTATTTAAAAGACCCTTATCATTTTTATAAAAATTATGGTCAGTTTACTATATTGCATAAAGTTGAAAACACCCGAGGTTGCAAGGATAGTGCGTATATCACTATCAATATTGACGGCCCTAAACCTCAGTTCGATATTGTAAGTGACACTGTAGGTTGTGTGCCATTTACCGCAGAATTTAAAAACACTTCCTATAAAACCAAGGATTATATCTGGTTTTTTGGTGACCCGCTTAAAACGAAACTTTCTACAAACCTTGATACCAATGTTAAATTCACCTATACACAACCAGGTACATACTATATTTATCTTTATGGAAGCGATAGTGTAGTTAACCCAAATACTGGCAGTGCTATTTACTATTGCAAAGCAACGTTTCCGGATACAACCCAGCTAAAGCACCCGATTAGACGAATTGTAGTTTTGCCAATACCAAAAGTTGATTTTGACGTCATTCCATTTCAGTGTAAAGGAAAACCATTTGTGGTAACAGATAAGTCAGACCCCATTTACAAACATTATAAATGGGTGATGGAAAAGATTGACAGTACCGAAACCATCATCAAAACAGGCGTTCTCAAATCGGTTAAGGATACCGGAACCTTCATCGTTAAATACACGCCTTGGTACAGTCCTGCTGGATCTTATCAACGACAGTGCTATGATACCATAAGCAAAAAGGTTAGAATAACTGAAATTAAAGCACTCTTCGACACCATTAAAGATCCTTTCTGTCCTATTTACACTTTTATCAATAAGTCTACAAATTACAAAACCATTACCTGGGATTTAGGTCATTCAGCCTCTGGTGAAAGCAACAATATCCACCATAAAAACGAAGTAACACATAATTATGTCCCTGATAAAGGCACCTTTTATCCTTGCTTGTTTGTAGAAAGTATCTATGGTTGTCGGGATACCATTTGTACACAATTCGAGGTAAATTTTAACATAAAAGCCTTAATTCCTAATGTATTTACACCGGGTGACCAAGACAATCTTAATGATGCCTTTGATATTGTTATGGACAATATGGAAGAATATGATTTGTCAATCTTTAACCGCTGGGGACAATTAATGTATCATTCTAACTATGATGGAATGGGAAATGATGGCGCAAATTGGGATGGAAAAACAAAGACAGGTGGAATCAATTGTCCAGCAGGAACCTATTTTTATATCTTTAAATATAAGTTTAACTGTGAAAATAAGAAACGTGAAGCACATGGAATGATAACGCTCCTATAAGACACAATAAAAAGTAGAATAATAGATAAACTAGCCGGGATTTCGATATCAATTCTGCGATTGCAGAATCATTCTTATTTATTAATTACGCTTTTAAAACCTCATCCTATCGGAAAAAAATTATCTTTATAAACTTCCAGATTTTTGAAGATATAATAAATAATAATAAAGATAACAGTGATGGCAACCATAGAAAGTGAAACAACCCATCCATTATTTTTACCTGACAACAGCACCAAGCCGGCATAAACCAGTAACAAAGGCCAGAATTTCATCACTTCATGGATATTAATATGCAATAAGTTAAAATTATTGAGCAAAATAAAACCTCCAACAACTATGAGGAGCAGTCCGAATGCATTATTAGGATTTCTCATTGTTTGGTTCATTTATATTTTCTTTAGGTGTTTTGGGTCTTCTCTGTCCAAGTATTAATCCTCCTCCAACAATAATGAGGATTATTGGCCAGAATTTTCTGAAGTGAAAATCAGGAACAAGATTATTGATTAAAAATAAAATGCCTGCCGACAAAAGTAACAAGCCAACTGAAATACTTCCACTCTCGGTATCTGGTTCGAATTTTTTATTTTGAGTTTGACTATTTCTTTCCTCAAAGCTTTTACTGCTGCTAAAATAATCCTTCTTTTCTTCAGGAATTACAATCCAAAGAATAAGATAAACCAGTAAACCACTTCCTCCTACACATAACACCAGAATAAATAATGCCCGAAATAATAAAGGGTCTGTATTGAAATATTTACCTAAACCACTGCAGATTCCGCCTATCATTTTATCGGAAGTACTGCGCTGTAATGCTTTTCTCATTTCATAAATAAAAGGTCAAAGGAAGCTTAATCTTTTAAGAATAGCAATTAAATTCCGTTTACAGTTACCTCCCTTTCCTCAGAATATCAAACCTTAATAGATTATTCTCAATCACCTAGCAGATGAAAAGAGAAAAACATCTCATTGCACCTTCGAGAGAATAAGACAAGAAACTTACTTCAGTAGTTTTAATGCAGAAAGAAAACTCGACTTGCCAGCACTGAATTCCTTAGTTAAGGCTGCTGGTTTTAATCCTTTTACCAATTTAGAAGTTAAATCGCCAATATTCTTTAAAGATTTAGCTTCCCCTAAACTTTTCATCCAATCAGCTTTTGTTTTGGCAAAATCAGAGGTTAATGCCTCAGGTTTAAGATTATTTACTAAGCGATTTGGCAGAACCAGCAGCATCTTTAACGTTGCCGGCATCTTTCAGCCAACTTGGTTTAAGGCCTGCCCAAGAATCACTGAATGAAGAAGGAGTAATTCCTTTGCCAAGCTGTGTTAACAAACTTCCAATGTTTGCAGTGCTAGATGCTGCAGATTTGCCCAATTTTCCAAGATCAGTTTGCGAATTTACATAGTTGAAGCTGTTAACGAGAAGGAGAACTAAAAGTATTTTTTTTATTTACGATTTTAAAAGCAGCGAATTTAATTTTTCTAAGGGTAATTACAAATGAGACTGAAATTATTTTCGACTCTTAGAAGTTGCCTTAAAATTAATTTTTATATACTTTTTTTAAATAATTGATAATGCCTTTTTATACGATCGATGTAATTTTTATTGCTTAGCAATAACTCCTTACACATTTCAACTAGTTGAGGAGCTATTTTGCTTTGAGGACTACCCACATTTAATGCGGGCCCCATTAACTCCAAAATCATCTCTTTATCATTGATACCTAGCCATTTTATATAAAAATCTTTTGATTCCCATCCCCAACAAATTACAGCTTTAATTTCATTTGATTCAGAGGAAAAGACATAAAAAACACCCTACGACAGTCGCATTTTTTTTCATTACAATAGGCTTCAACAAAAGAGTAGTTTGCTTGTGGTACTCCATAATCATTATTGTTAGAAACAATAACTGTTCTTGTTTCTGCCATAGCTAAATCAAGCAGTCCTTCATATAAGGATTGATATCATAATTTTATTGTTAATTAATTAAACTAAATCAACAAAAATCAATTGGAAATTAATTACAAATCTATCTTTTAATCTGAATTGATTCTCTTTTACCAATTGTTTTTCCTTTGTGAACAAAAGAAAAATGATCGATTTTTATATTCGGGTCCCCTTGGTGGCATTCATCTGAGCTGCCTTTTGATTTTTTAATTTGAAAGTCAGAAAGTGTATCCCTTCCTGTTTCCCATTCAATTATTAAGTTACTATTATCGAAATAACTCTTATAGAAGCCAAAAGCCTTTTGCAGACTATCGGGTGCATTGTCGGTTAGTATTTCATTAAAGGTGCGTGCGTCTTTTGCCCAGAGAATCTCCCACATTTGAAAGGTATCTATTGCGGTTGGGTTTAATTTGCTTATTCTATAAACACTGATATTATTTATCTCCGACACCTTAAATCCAACGAATTCAACCGGTATTTGAACAATTTCTCCTATAATAAGCACTTCGTTACAATACTTTTGGCAGCCTGATACTGAAATTATCAGAAAAAAATAAAAAAAAATAGATTTCATATTTTGACTAAAATAATATTTCAAATGTAATAAAAAAGGCCTTCACTTCTATTTGCTTATTGCCATTTTTGCCCCTCCAAAAAATACATTATTCTCACTCACAGTAAAATAATAGGTTCCTTCGGTCAAACGATTGTTTTCAAAGATAAATTTCCCACTCGTTCCAAACAAAGATTCCCGTATCACTTCTTTGCCACATAAATCATAGAATACAACAAGTATTTTATCAGCAGAGGAATTTGTAGAGATAATTGCGCGGTCAGAAACAGGATTGGGCTGTATGCCTATCCAATTATTGTTTGAATGGCTTAAATTGACTGTTTTTGCTTCGGCATTGTTTTTATTTCGGTATATCAAACTATAAAAGGCTTTTACATCTTCTTCTTTTAATCGGTAAAAACTAAATTTTTCTTCTGAAAAATTTCGTACACCAAAGGCGGTAAATCCATCATTGTTCTCTGAAATCAACAAACTTCCGCTCTCTCCAGGAATGCCTAAACTATTGATGCCAATATAATCATTGCTTACCAAGTCGGGAAAACCAACCTTTAGATACATCGTATCGCCATTATAGCCCTGTGAATAATTCATTCGCGAAGCATCCATTGGATAGGAGAAATTAACGAAACGGGTATTGAGAATCTTTTGCTTTTCTTCCTCAAAACCAAGACCCACCCATCCTGTTTTTTCACCAACTGAATCTTCTAATTCAAGCAGGGCAATGTCTTTTTTTGATTTACCCTGAAAATAACTTTTATAAAGATATGTTTTTAGAACCTTTATTTTTCCAAACTTCGAATCCTGGCCTCGGTCAAAACCAGGTTTAACATATAGATCAGGGACAAATACCTTTATATCTAGCCAAGCATCAGCATCCTTCAACACGCAATGAGCTGCTGTTAAAACATACTTGTTTCCAACCAGCATGCCACTGCACCTGTCCAGAGCGGTATCGCCTCTAAAGCTAACTATTTTAACTGTGGCTGAAGCAGGGAACTGCTCGTTATTGATAAAATTTCCTATGGCGAGCATTCCAGAAAAATGAGAATTATTTTGTTGACAGAAAATCTCTTGCGGAGGAAACTCCCAATTCTTGATTAAATACGGTTTTGTGAATACTAACTGCTCTGCACTAATTTGACTTACTATATACTGGTCGGAGGTCGCATCAAAAACAATAAATTGTTCGCCTTGAGCCGAAGCATTAAAAATGCCAAATTGTAATAAAAGGATGCATCCAAGGCGAATCATGTACCCAAAACGCAAGGTTTAAAAATAAATTACTTCGTAATAATCTTTTTTGTAGTATTTAAGCAAAAAAATTTTCGCACCTAAAATGGAAATCAGTTAGGCATATAATTAAATTTACGACCGCTGCTATTTTAACTATTTAAAGAATAAGCTAAACAAAAGAGTATAGATTGTCTACAAATACATTTGTTCGTAATACTTTTGGTATGCACCACTTGTAACATGTTCAAGCCAAGCTGTATTATTCAAATACCAATCTATTGTTTTAGATAGGCCTTCCTCAAACGTAACACTTGGTTTCCAGCCCAAATTAGTCATCAGTTTAGAAGAGTCAATAGCGTATCTAAAGTCATGGCCTGCCCGGTCAGTTACATACGTTACAAGTTTCATTGAAGTCCCTAGATCATTTCCAAGTTTTTCATCCATTTGATTACAAAGCAATTTAACCAAATCAATATTTTTCCATTCATTATTTCCCCCAACATTATAGGTTTCTCCATTTTTACCAAAATGTAAAATATTATCTATTGCAGTGGCGTGATCTTCAACAAAAAGCCAGTCTCTCACATTTTCTCCTTTACCATAAACAGGCAATGGTTTAGTATTCAAAATATTATTGATCATTAACGGTATCAATTTTTCAGGAAAATGATGAGAACCGTAATTGTTAGAACAATTGCTAATTCTTATTTGGATTCCATAAGTTTCATGATAAGCTCTAACAAAATGATCACTTGAGGCTTTTGAAGCTGAATAGGGTGAGTTGGGACTGTAAGGTGTGCTTTCTGTAAATTTACCATCATCATTCAATTCGCCGTAAACCTCATCGGTTGAAACATGATAAAAAATAGCCGTTTCCTTCTCACAAAAAGATTTAAAGGCATTTAAGAGAGTTACAGTACCTATTACATTGGTTTGCACAAATTCCATGGGATTGCTGATGCTTCTATCTACATGACTTTCAGCAGCCAAGTGAATCACGGCTTCAAAATGATGTTTTTCAAAGAGTGCTTCAATAAATTTCACATCACAAATATCTCCCTTTACAAAGGTGTAATTGTTTGAATTCTCAATATCTCTTAAATTTTCAAGATTGCCGGCATAGGTCAGTTTATCAAGGTTAAATATATTATAGTCAGGGTATTTTTTAACAAAGAGCCTTGCTACATGTGAGCCAATAAATCCAGCTCCACCGGTTATTAAAATATTTTTTTTCATGTCATTAAATCGTATTTAATATAAAAAAAAATTAAGGTAATATTTTACTGTTTTTATACACCTTAATGATATCCATTTCTATAACGAGCGTTGAATAGGGGGCAACGTATGCAGAACCATCTTGACCAAAACCCTCAGCAAAAGGAATCACTGCTTGAAGCTTGCTTCCTTCGCTGCTCAGTTTAGCTAATTTGCTAAGACATTGAATATAATCTGGAGAACCCACTTTGAATTTCAATTTATCACCGGGTTTTGTATGGTTAATAATTTTGCCATCTAAATATGTGAGTAAGTATGATATTTCAACCTCATCTCCATTCTGTGCAAAATTACTATTCCCTTTTCTAACAATTTCATATTTAATTCCTGTAGCTGTATCTGTTGAATAAGACCATTGTTTTATCTTGAGATATGTTTCCATTTTATCCAATTCATATTGATACATTTTAAGCAGATGCGCCTGTGGATTTAAAATATCCTTGACTTTTATTGTAAATCTTATGTGTTCATTGCCTTTAAGATATTTTGGCACAGGCTGTTGAAGTGGTTTAAAAAAGGAATCGGCAGACATTTTAAAAATAATGCTATCTCCAATTCTCAGCATGGCCAGAGCATCATTAAACATGGAATGGAGTGGTGGTAGTGTTCGCACCATCTTAATCTTTTGTCCTAATTGGTATGAATCAATAAAAACCGAGTCATCCGAGCGCCTACCAACCATGTCTAACAAATAAAAATCACCTGATTTTCCAAAACTTCCACTATCAGCCTTTGTGAAGTAAAAGTATTCCAACCCTGAATCAGTTTTGCTATATTTGATATTTTCTTTGCAGGATTGAAGAAATAATGTTACGAAAATTGATATAAATAATACGATTATGAATTTCATACTTGATTTAATTCTTCTCTATAATCTTGTAAAACGGTCATAAATTTTTGAACGGTTTCTTCTAAGGATAAAGTACTTTGTCCACCTGCGGCATTCTTGTGTCCTCCACCTTCAAAATATTTACGCGCAAAATCATTACAAGAAAAATCTCCTTTGCTTCTAAATGACATTTTAACAAGCTTGGTTCTGTCAATGATTAAAACTGAAAACTTTATTCCTTCTATGCTTAATCCAAGATTAACAAAACCTTCCGTATCTCCTGTTTTTATATTATAGCGCGCTAATTCTTCATTGTTAAGATATAGGAGTGCAGTATTAAAATCCTCCAAAACTTCTATCTTTTGAAACAGCACATAGCCCATCATCTTTAAGCGCAATAATGAGTTGGTATCATAAACTAACTCATGGATTAGACTGTTTTGGGCGCCTTTATCAATGAGTTCGGCTATAATACGATGAGTTCCAGCGGACGTTCCCCTATACCGGAAAGATCCAGTATCTGTCATCATACCAGTATATAAACAATCGGCCAGCTCCTTTGTAATTAATTCCGTATCACCTGCTTTCTTTATAAACTCGTAAATAAGTTCGCATGTGCTACTTGCTTCATTAGTCCAAAATCTATAATCGTCAAAACCTTCGGGCTCTAGATGATGATCAATCATTACCTTTCTACCTTTTGCTGTTCTTACGACTGTACCATATTCATTGATGCGATTTAAATTATTAAAATCCAAACAAAAGATAAAATCTGCTTCATGTGTTAATATCAAACACTTATTTTCATGACCTTCATACACAATAACATCTTCGTGACCAGGCATCCAATGTAAAAAACGCGGATAATCGGTTGGGGTAATGACTGAAACATGATGCCCTATGATTTTAAGGTAAATATTCAAAGCCAAAGAAGAACCCATAGCATCTCCATCAGGCTTGTGATGGGTAGTAATAACAATTTTTAATTTTGTATTTTGGTGAAGTCTTGAAATAAGTGATTCAGAAGTATCTTGTAAATTTTGCATTGATAAAGTTGCGCAAATTTCGCTAAAAAGCTTTAATTATATTGTAAATTTGATAAGATAAATATTAGAAAGTGAATTTTCAAAGAATAGAGAACTTTGCAAAGTAAAGCAATTAAAATAATATTAAATTTGCTGCCATTAATAAAAAACAAATAATGACTAAAAACATCACATTTACAATGCTCAAACCGGATGCCGTCAAAAACAATTACACCGGAAAAATTATTGATCAAATCATTCAAGATGGTTTTAAAATTAAGGCCATGAAATATTTATTCTTAACGGAAGCAGACGCAGGACAATTTTATGAAATCCATAAGGAACGAGCTTTTTATAAGGATTTAGTTGCATTTATGTCTAGCGGTCCTATTGTTGCGGCGGTGCTTGAGAAGGAAAATGCAGTTGAAGATTTTCGTAAACTTATAGGAGCAACAGATCCATCCAAGGCTGATAAGGGAACTATAAGAAATCTCTATGCAAAAAGTATTGATGCCAATGCGGTTCATGGAAGTGACAGCGATGAAAATGCCCAAATAGAATCAAGCTTTTTCTTTTCAAGTTTAGAAATAATATAGTGAAAAAAAAGTGTCGAGATATAGAAAAGGCGGTTAGTGATAACCGCCTTTTTTTATAATAAAAGGTGAAAGCAAAAAATAATCTAATTTCAACTTCGCTTCAAAATTGCTTACTATTAGGCATCTGAATGAAATTACTTTTAACATCTGAAGCTAAATTTTATTAAATTTTTTAGGTTTCGTTCATTCCACTTTGCAAAAATATGTATAAATAAAAAGGGGCATTTTAAGCCCCTTTTTATTTATACATCTATAATTGTGTTGTATTATTTTTCAAGAACCCTGAATTCAACACGGCGATTTGCAGAAAGATTGCTTTTATCAATAGGCTTAGATTCTCCATAGTTAAAAATGGTTAGTCTATTCTTGTCAATGCCTTTGTTTACCATATAATCAACTACGGCTTGGCTTCTCTTAACAGATAATCTTTGGTTGTATTCTGTACTACCTACTTCATCGGTATGGCCACTGATTTCTATTTTTAGATCTTTATTCTCATTCATTAATTGAACCAATTGATCAAGTTCAGGTTTGGTTGCCTCAGAAAGTGTGTAACTTCCAGTTGAAAAAAGTACATTTTCAAATTCATATCCACCTACATCAATTTTTGGGGTGTTAACATTAAAAGGGCGTTTTCTCAAAGAATCAATTGATTTATCCTGATTTCCATTGATAATATTAATATTAGTTACGCTATTATTAATGTTAGTAATGCTTCTCTTCAAAGTATCAATTTGATTTTGATGTGAAATTAAAGTAGTATCATGCCTTTTGTCAGTTTTTTTAAGTTCAGCAATTTCCTTATCGTAATTTTTACTAGCTCCAAAATGATATCCTAACATAAACTCATTGGCACCTCTCATATAGGTACTGTAATTATTAATTGGAATATCGTAGGCATAGCTAACTACAATTTGCTTAGCTAACTTAGCACCAACGGTTAATCCTATAGCATTTCCTGATCTGTACATAACACCTCCCCAAACTAATTCTCTATAATTAGCAAAAACAGATAAATCATATTGAACTGGTGACTTTTCAGCCTGTGTAAAACGAACAAATGCATTTGGTTCAATTTTCCACTTGTCACCAGCTAATCTGAATGTGTAAAAAGTATTAAAATTTAGATGTCTTGTTGCTTTATAAGTTGGACTTTCAGTACCTTTTCCGTTTGAATTGTACTTAGTATCCAACGCTAAAACCTGAGGAATAGACATACCAAAGTTGAAATCTTTGTAGGTATAATTAAATCCGAAATTCGCATCAAAACCCGTTTTGTTATTGTTGTTAATTTGTAATAACGGATCATCCCTATGTTTAATAGAGATATCATCCAAAACAAGACGATTGTCAACAAATCCAAGTCCTACTCCAAGTCTTAATTTACTATTAGCTCCAAGATTGATGGCATAAGCATAATTTATCATTGCACCAGTTCTTTGAAAAACACCAGCATTATCAGAGTAAAGACTCGCACCCAAACCTACATTTTTTGATTTCAATGGAGCATCAATTGTTGCCGCTGTAGTGATAGGAGACCCAGGTATCTTATTCCATTGATTTCTGTAAATCAGGTATGCTTGTCCATAGTTTTGGAATCCTGACATTGCAGGATTCCAAACAAACTTATTGTAGTAGTAGTTACTTAACAAGGGTACTTGCTGAGCCTGGCTTACTAAACCTGAAACTACGATACTTAATGTTATTATTAATTTTTTCATTTTTTATTTTAATTATTGTCTGTAATGGTTGATGATAGTTATTTGGTTTCTCCTCTTATAAGGTTAAGTGCACCTGTATAAATCTTATCACACTTTTTAACATCTACAATGTAATAGTAAGCACCTTCTGGTAAATTATCTCCACCTGGAGCCTTGTAAGTACCATCCCACTCATTTTTGTAACCTGTAGTTGAGAATATCTTCATACCATATCTATTTATAATTCCAACTTCTGCTTCTGGGTAAGCTTCAATATTCTCAATGATCCAAGTATCATTCTTTAAATCACCATTGGGTGTAACAACATTGTAAACACCTAGAATACATTGGTCTTTAACAGTTATAGTGATACTATCATCATCTTTACAACCATTTCTATCAGTTACTGTTAGAATATACATTTGAGTTACATCAGGTTTGCTAACTTCTATTCTTGAAGCACCGTTTGAAGGAGTTAAGTAAGTAGTTGGAGACCATTGGTAGCTTCCACCTAAACCAGCACCATCACCTCTTAATATAACGCTCTGTCCTTTATCTATTGAGGTATCTTTACCTGCATTTGCAATAGGCAATGGCCAAACAGTAATAAAGATAGAATCTACGTTTGAACATCCACCCAGTGTTCCTGGGGCATATACTTTTACTTTATACCAACCTTGACTAGTTACAGTAATTGTTTGTGTATTTCCAACTGAAACACCGTTAAGCGTCCACTCATCCGGTCTGATACCTGGTGCATTAGCAGTCAATGTAGCACTTTGACCTTCACAGAACGCAGATCTAGAAGCAGTAATCACAACTTTTGGCAATGGATGAACCACAGCGTTCTTGGTTACAATATTTACACAACCTTTATCAGACGTAGCTCTTGCACTTACAGAATAGATACCATCTCTAGCATATAAATGCCATGGGTCTCTACCTGTTGAGAATGTGCTATCACCAAAGTTCCAGAAATTCTCAATAATAACGTCAGTTGAACCAGCAGGCATTCTACCAGTATTAATGAATCTACTTGTTTCACCAATACATACAGCGCCAACAGTGAAGTCAGCTATTGGATTAGCCCAAACAGTAACTGGTTTTACAAGTGTTTTAACACAACCGTTGTTGCTTGTGGCAGTTAAGGTTACATTGAATGAACCAAATCCAGTGAAAGTATGTGTAGGATTGGCAAGTGTTGAACTTCCCTGTCCTGCAAAATCCCACTTATATGTCATTGTACCTGCACCAATTGATGATGTATTTACAAAATTCATAGGGGCGTTTTGACAAACTGGTATCGCTACATAATTAGGTTCTGGTAAATTGTAAACTGTGATGTTTTTCTCGATGATTGAAGCACAACCAAAAGTACTTACAACCGTTAGCTTAACTGTATAAGTTCCGGCTTCAGCATATTTGTGAGTTGGACTCATAACTGAAGAGAATGAACCGTCACCAAAATTCCAGAAGTAAGATTTAATTGTGCTACCTGATCCAACTGTTGAAGCATCTGTAAAGACTGCTGCAATATCTTGACAAGTATTACTGAATGTAAAGTTAGCAACTGGGCGAGGATTAACTATTACAGCTTTAGCAATACTATCACGACATCCTGCTGAAGAAATAGCCAATAAGCTTACGTTGTAGCTACCTACGGTCGGGTATGCATGTGTTGGGTTACCATCTTTAGAAATTGTTCCATCTCCAAAGTTCCAAGTGAAATCAGCAATAGATCCTGAAGCGATTGTACTTGTATTATTGAACACTACAACAGAATCTTTACAAGCATTCACAAAAGTAAAGTTTGCAATTGGATTAGGATTAACGGTTGCAAAGGCTTGAGAATTCAAGGTAATGTTTGCACAGTTGAAAGTAGTATTTGTAATAGTTTCCAATTTAACAACAACAGTTCCAGCAGCGTTAGTGGTTGGAGGCCCAACTGTTAATGGATAATTACCTGGCCCTTTACCTGTCATTGCAGTTTGGATTGTACCATTTACTCTATAAGTAAGTGACCAATTTTCGTTTACTCCAATATTACTTACCAATACATTAAATAAGGCTGTTTTACCAGCACAAACTTGAGGTGCACCAATTATTTGAGCATCCACAGTAGCTATAATTGTTATAGTTGTTGTGGCTGAATTAGCAGAAGAACAAGGCCCACTTGTAACAACAGCTCTGTAAACTCTCGTTTTACTTAAGTTAGAAACCGTTATTGTAGAAGCAGTATTGCTTAAAGTTGACCAAGTTGCACCATTATCCTCACTGAATTCCCAACGTGTTACCCTTCCAACAAAACCAGTTACGGTAATATCGCTTGTCGTTGCCGAATTAGCACATAATGGTGTAACTGTAGCAGAAGTGGTTCCTCCATTAGATTTAGGATAAACTTCTATTGTACGTGTTATTGTTGCAGTACGCGCGCATCCTGTTGTGGTGTTTACGATAGAGATTAAATCAATATTATCTACACGCATCGTAGTTGTTGCGTTTGTAAATACAGGTGAAGTTATTGTGAATACACCAGGACCAGTTCCAGATCTTGTTTGGTTTGAACCGGTACCTACTTTATAAGTAATTGTCCAATTTTGACCCGTTAAAACATTATCAACATTTACATTGAAGTCAACCGAACTTCCATCACAAACAGTGGTTGGTGCTGTATCATGACTTACAGAAGGTAAGGCGTTTACGGTAACAGTTCCAACACCGGTTAGAGTGTTTGAACAAGTTACTGTGCCTGTCGTTAGAACAATAGATTGTAAAATCACAGTCGTAGAGGTATTTAATACCCCTGTAGTCAGTGTAAATGTTCCGTTTCCAGTACCGCTTAATGTTCTTGTTGCAGAACCTTCAACAAATGTAATTGTCCAAGACTCTCCAAAAGTGTTTGAAACCACTACCTGTAAGGGCGCGGTATTACCGGCACATATTGTAGCATTTCCTATGGTTGCCATTGGTAAGTCACGAACTGTTATTGTTAATTCTGATGAATTAGCGCTATTACAAACTCCATTCATAACAACTGCTCTGAAAATAGTAGTTTGAGTTAAGTTGCTGTATGCATAAGTTAAGCTAGTGCTTGTAATATTTGACCATGAAGCTCGGTTGTCAGTTGAAAACTCCCAACGAACCACAGAACCAGTGTTGCCACCAAGTGTAAGTGTTCCACTGTTTGAACCTTTACATACAGTTGTATTAGTACCTGTAGTGAGTGTTCCTCCAACTGTGGTAGCATCAACATCTATTATTTTTGTCTCATTTAATGCATTTGTACAACCAGTCACTGTATTAGTAATAGTTCCTAGAGCTATGGAAGAAGTATTTGGTAATACCGTTGCACTTGTTGTGAACGAATATGTTCCTGAACCTGAACCTGTAGTAGTTTCTGTTGTTTGAGAAGCAGAACTTGGAGCCTTTATATTAAAGGTCAATGACCAACCTCTAGTAGATTTAACTTGGCTTACATCAAATGTAAATGAAATTCTACTACCTTGGCAAAGTCTTGTAGGAACTGAAGTAAATGAAGCTCTTGGTAATTCATTAACAGTGATAGTAATTGTTCCAGTTAGGTTTTGATTACATTGTGGAGTACCACTGATCTGTTTAATACTTAAGAGTGTAATGTTAGTAGTTACAGTTAAAACACCTGTTGAAACAACATTTGTACCATCGCTTGATACAGTGATTGAATCCATTTTAGAACCAATCAAATAATAAATTCTAGTAGTTTGTCCAAACGTGTTAGAAACAGAAATTGTAAAGTTAGTTGAAGTACCTTCACAAATAGTAGCATTTCCAGAAATAGTAGCATTTGGCAATTCACGAACTGTAATTGTAGTAACAGTTGAAGCAGCTTCATTACAAGCACCATTTTTAACAATAGCTCTGTAGTAAGTAGTTGCTGTAAGATTGCTGTATGTGTTATCGTTAGCAGTGTTGGTTATTCCGATAAAATTAGCGGAAGGACTTACCGTACTGTATTCCCAACGAATAATTGCGCCATTGGTTCCACCAGCACTATAATTAACGGCACCAGAATTGTTTCCTTTGCAAACTGTGGCGTTTGTAGCCGTTGTACCTACTGTTGTAGTGGCATTCACAGTAATTGTTCTAGTTTCTGCTATAGTGCGTGAACAGCCTGTTGTGGTATTCGTTATTTTAGTAATCTCAACATCGGCAGATGGTGGGGTATTAAGTACAGGAGTATTGAAGGTGTAAGAACCTCCACCTGTTCCAGAAGGCAAGGGAGAAATAGTTGTTGTTCCTACTTTAGTATCCATGTTCCATCCTTGACCTGTTGGTACGTTACTTACATTTATGCTATAAGTAGTAGAGTTACCTTGACAAATTGGACCTCCTACACTTACAAGTGTAACATTTGGTAGAGCATTCACATTTACAGTTGCAGTACTAGTAAGCGCTGTATTTGAACAACCTTTTCGGAATGTAGCACTAATGGTAGTATCAATAGACTGAACAGAAACCAATGTTACGTCTGTATTTGTATTAAGTACAGATGTGGTGATAGTTCCACTTGTTCCGAATAGATTTATGGTTTTAGATGTGGTTCCTTCTAAGTAGGTAAGTATGGATCTTTGGCCAGCGGCAACATTGGTAATACTAACATTTAATGAACTGGTAGTACCTGCGCATATTGCACCAGAACCAGATATCGTTGCTACAGGAATTTCTTGAACAGAAACCGTTATAACGTTAGATTCTAATTCAGCACAAGTACCATTTTTAACAACAACTCTATAGAAAGTTGTTTGTGAAATATTGATGTATTTCTGTGTGTTTGTTGTGTTTGAGATTGATGTCCATGGTCCAGAAGAACTAATGACACTAGACTCCCAACGAACAACAGACCCATTTGAAGCACCTACATTGTAAGATAAAGAAGCATTATTATCATTTTTACAAACAGTAATATCAGCAGATAAATTTCCTACAGTAGTAGTTGCATTAACAGTAATATCCATTGTTTGTCCTGTTAAGGTTCTTTCACAATTTGTGGTTAAGCCTGTTGTAGAAATCTTCTTCAAGGTAATTGTAACGGTTCCGGCTGATAATGTAGCAGTATTTATGCTATATGTACCAGGACCGTTTCCTGTTACAGTTTTAGTTGAAGATCCTTCTGTGTATTCCATAGTCCAACCAAGTCCTGTTGCAATATTGCTCACAGTATATTGGATGGTACTGGTATTACCTTGACAAATTGGGCTTACAACACTCACCAAAGTTGAAGTTGGTAATGGAGTAACCTTTACAGTAGCTGAGGAGGTAAGGGTATTTGGTCCACAAGCAGGATTTGTGCTTGTTCCAGAATGTGTTAGAAGAATACTCTGTAAAGTAATGTCTGAAGTGGTAGTTAAAGTTAAAGTGGTTAAAGTTTTAACACCATCTCCAGAACCTGTGAAAGCTAGAGTAGTAGTGCCATCAAGATAAGTTATTGACCATGGATTACCGAATGAATTAGAAACAGTTACCGACAAGCCAATCGAAGTATTTTGACAAATGGTAGTTGAACCGCTAATTGTGGCAAAAGGTTGCTCTCTTACGGTGATGGTTATTGCAGCAGAAATTGCCTCAAGACATGCACTATTTCTCACAATCACACGGTAGTCAGTATTTTGAGTTAGATTGCTATAGCTAAAAGTATTGGCAGTAGTTCCAGTTGAACTCCATGAAGTACCATTATTTATTGAATATTCCCAACGAACAATCTTTCCATTTCCACCGCTGTAAGTAAGGGTTCCACTATTAGATCCTTTACAAACAGTTGCTGCACCGCTTATAGTTCCTGCTACAGTTGTAGCATCAACTATAATTGTGTCAGTGGCAGAAAGTGATCTTGTACAATTTGGTGTGGTACCTGTAACGGTTACCGATACAAACGTAATGGCAACTTTACCAGCTGTATTTAATACACCTGTATTTACAGAGTATGTACCAGGACCGCTACCAGTTGCTGTTTTAGTATTTCCTTCCTCTGTGTATGAAAGTGACCATCCTTGTCCAGTTCCAACATTTGCAATGGTGTACTGGAATGAACTGATACTTCCTTGACAAACTGATGATTTAACCGAATTTAAAGTAGCTGTTGGTAGTTGAATAATTCTGATTGTGGCAGTTGATGATAATGAGCTGTTTGAACAACCTCTGAAGAAAACTCCTCCAATTGTTGTATCGAAGGTTTCAACTGAATTTAAACTAATATCTGTAGTAGCAGTTAAAGTAGATGTCATGATAGTTCCAGAAGTACCGAATAAAGTAGCTGTTTTAGTGGTCGTTCCTTCCAAGTATGTAATTCTAGAACGCTGACCAGCAGAAACATTCGTAATTGCAATTGTAGGAGAAGTTGTTGTTCCAGAACAAATGGTAGTTGAACCACTGATTGTTGCTACTGGAATATCTTGAACCACAACAGTAATTTCGTTAGAAGTAGCTTCTAAACACATGCTGTTTTTGTTTATTACTCTGAACGTTGTAGTTTGAGTCAAATTAGAATAACTATAGGTTGTTCCTGAAGTTGAAACAGTTCCATAAGTACCACTTCCTGATTTTGCTTCCCATCTTACGATAGCACCAGTTCCTGCAGTAGTTGTAAGGGTTCCTGAATTAGAACCTCTACAAACTAGTTTTGTAGGATCAGATGGATTATTTAAAGTTACTGCTACTGTTGTAGCGTCCACTGTAATATTAAGTGACGATGATAAAGACTGTGTACAATTTGGAGTTGATCCAGTTGTTGAGATACTTGTTAACGCTACATTCACTGTTCCACTTGAAGGTAGAGTTAGTTGAGTAGTGAATGTACCTGAACCAGTTCCTGTTACTGTTGTAGAAACAGTAGTTGCTCCACTTAAAGCGTAGCTAAGAGACCAACCTTGTCCAGTTGATACACTGCTAATAGTATAAGTAAAGCTGCTATTTACTGAAGATGCTTGACAAACTGGTGTCTGAACCGAGTTGATGGTTGCAAATGGTAATGGAGCAACATTAATTGTAATCTTAGAAGTCAGTGTGCTATTTGAGCAACCTCTTGAATAAACACCACCTAATGTAGTATCTGCAGACATTACTGAAATTAAATTAATATCAGTGTTTACAGTTAATGCTGATGTAGTTATCGTTCCAGTTGTTCCAAATATGGTCGCTGATTTAGTTGTAGAACCTTCTAAATAAGAAACTGTAGAACGTTGACCAGCACTAACATTTGTAATATTAATGGTGGCTTGCCCGGTAGTACCAGAACAAATTGTAGTTGCAAAAGGCGAATTAGTGATAGTGGCTACTGGTACGTCTTGAACCACGACAGTTATTTCATTTGAAATTGCTTCTAAACACGCACTGTTTTTATTTATAACTCTATAGGTAGTAGTTTGAGTTAAATTAGAATAATTATAGGTAGTTCCTGAAGTAGCGACAGTAGCATAAGTACCACTTCCTGATTTAGCTTCCCATCTTACGATAGCACCTGTTCCTGCGGTAGTTGTAAGGGTTCCTGAATTAGAACCTCTACAAACTAATTTGGTAGGATTTGATGGATTATTTAGGGTTACTGCAACAGTTGTTGCATCAACAGTTATTGTCATTGATTGCCCAGTAATGTTACGCGGGCAATTAGGACTTGAACTTGTGATGGTGATTTTATCAAGGGTCACAACATTAGCACCTGCAGTATTTAATGCAGCAGTACTGATTGTAAATGTACCCGGTCCAGAATTAGTAGTTGTTTTTGCAATACCTGCTTCTGTGTAGTTAAGTAGCCAACCTTGACCACTTGCAATATTATCTACGGTAAACTGAATAGTACTTGTACTTCCAACACAAATTGGTGTAGAAACAGCATTTATTGTAGCATTTGGAAGATTAATTACATCAACTGTAGCAGTAGATGTTAGTCCATTTGCACAATCACCAGGATTATTGAAAGCTGGTGTATGTGTAAGCATAATGCTTTGTAAAGTCACATCGGTTTTGCCAGATAAGGTCATAGTAGAGAGTGTATCTGTGCCATTTCCAGTACCAGTTTTAGTTCTGCTTGTAGTGCCTTCAAGGTAAGTAATTACCCAAGGATTACCAAAAGTATTAGTTACTGTTACTGTTAACACAGCTTTTGAATACTGACAAACCGTATTAGAATTTGTTAAAGTTGCAGTAGGAAGATCTCTAACGACAAGGGTTACTGATGAAGATATTTCTTCGTTACATGAACCATTCTTAGCTATAACTCTATACATTGTTGTTTGAGTTAAGTTGCTGAACCTATAAGAATTAGAGGTTGTTCCGGTTGCACTCCAAGTAGAACCACCTGTTATTGAAAACTCCCAACGAACAACACCACCAACACTAGGAGTGTAAGTTAATGTTCCACTGTTAGTCCCTTTGCATACTATCGGTGGTGTAGAAATTGATCCTGCAACCGTTGTTGCATCTACAGTAATAGTGGCTGTTTGGCCGGTTAAAGTACGTGTACAATTTGGTGAAGTACTTGTTACTTCTATAGACGTAAGTGTTACAACGTTTGAACCAGCAGATAAAGTTCCGGTATTTATAGTATAAGTACCAGGACCTGAACCTGTTGTTGATTTGTTTATACTGGCTTCTGTATAGTTAAGTTTCCAAGCTTGACCTGTAGCAACATTTGATACGGTAAAATTAATGGTACTCATACCATTATGACATACTGGGCTACCAACGAAATTAAGAGTAGCATTTGGCATAGGCACAACATCTATTGTAGCTGTTGAGCTAATGGTATTAAAACATCCACCAGGATTAGAGGGTGTTGGAGTATGTGTTAAAACAATGTTTTGTAATGTTAAATCTGTTTTGCCATTTAAAGCTTTTGTAAAGAAGGTAGGTGTTGTGATGGTTCTTGTTGTTGTACCTTCTAATAAAGTAATACTCCAAGGATTACCAAATCTATTTACAACAGTAATAGTCATTTGCGCACTATCTCCTTGACAAACAGTTTTAGAACCACTGATTGTTGCAGTTGGTAATGGACGAACTACAATAGTTGTAGGAGCAGAATTGGCTTCTGCACATGATCCACTCTTCACAATAACACGATACATGGTGGTTACAGATAAATTACTCCAAGTTAAAGTTGAAGTTGTTCTGTTGATGGTTGACCAAGAAGCTCCATTATCAGAAGAAACTTCCCATCTAACAACTGAACCATTTCCACCAGCATATGATGCAGTTCCACCATTTGCACCAATACATACTACAGAATCAGCAGTTTGTTTAACGGTACCTGCAATTGTGGTAGCATCCACAACCACAACAGCTGTTTGACCAGATAGTGTAGTTGTGCAATTGGGAGTTAGGCTTGTTGTAGTGATTGTTTTTAGTGTAATAGTAATGTTTCCAGAAGTTGGCAAAGTTAAAGCGGTAGTAAAAGTACCAGAACTTACATTACTCACTGTTTTATCAGAAGCACCATCGTTATAAGTTAGAGTCCATCCAGTTCCTGTTGAAACTCCAGAAATAGTGTAACTGAAACTGCTGTTAGCAGTTGAACTTGCACAAACTGGGCTTGATACAGAATTTAAAGAAGCAGAAGGATTTGGATTAACATTTACTGTAGCTGTACTTGTTAAAGCTGTATTTGAACAACCTTTAAAGCCAAGCGTATCATTTGTAACAATTGAAACAAGTGTAACATCTGTATTACTTGTTAAAGCAGAAGTGGTAATAGTTCCACCTGCTGTTCCGAAGAAGTTTTTAGTTTTGGTTGTTGCACCTTCCAAGTAAGTAATAAAAGCGCGTTGACCGGCATTTACATTCGTTAATGAAAGATTAAGTGTTCCAGTAGAACCAGAACAAACTGTTACAGAACCATTTGTTATTGTTGCAACTGGTATTTCTTGAACAGAAATAGCAATAGGAGTAGTTGAGGTTGACTCGGGACAAATACCATTTTTGAATGTAGCAGTTACCCAAGTTTTGGTAATAACGTTTGTTAAGTTGAATGGTGAAGTAGTACTTGTATAACCACTATAGGTTCCAGTTGCACCAGTAGTGCTAACGTTCCATCTTGTGATTCCACCTGTATTTGTACCAGCGTTAAGACTTACACTTGCATTTCCACCTTTACACACTGTAACATCAGCCGCAAGTGTTCCAGCAACAGTTGTTGCATCCACAACAATAGTTAATTTAACTCCGCTTAAGGTACCAGATGTACAATTACGTTTCAAATTAGTAGAAGCAATTGAAACCATTTCAACATCTGTGTTACCAGCAGTTGATAAAGAAGGAGTAGTTAAGTTAAATGTTCCAGCACCCGTTCCAGTTGTGGTAAGGGTTGAAGAACCAACTTTATAAGTAAGTAACCAAGCCGTTGAAGATCCCACACCAGAAATAGTATAACTAACTGATGAGGTTGAACCTTGGCAAACAGGAGTTGTTACACTATTGATTGTAACTTTTGGCTTAGGATTAACAGTTGCTGTTGCAATGGCGTTGGTATAAAGCAATTGCTGACAGGTAGGAGTAGAAGTATATTCAACTGACTGCAGAATAACATTGGTTGTTACAGTTAAAGCACCCGTAGAAATGGTATTTGGTGAAGTGGTAGAAGGTGGATTTGCTCCAAGAGCAAAGTTTCCATTTTTATTTGTTGAACCTTCTAACCATGTTAATTTAACAGTTGAATTAGGCTCACCTTTTAATACAACTCCAAAAGTGATAGAGCTGTTTTCACATATCGTATCGCTTCCAGTAATTGAAGCTGTAGGTAGTAAAAGTACATTTACTTTATACTCAGCTGAAACAACTGAAGAACAAGTTCCAAACTTAACACGCACTCTAAAACGAGTTGTAGTATCTACAACACCATAAGTGAATGTATTTGAAGGACTAAAAGTTGAATCCCAACCTGCTGGGAAAGTTCCACTTTTTGAATTTGATGCATACCACCAAGACACATTACCTGAACCTACATATTTTACTTTTACTGAAGAACCTTTACACACTGATGCAGGTAAACTACTTGCAAAAGGAGAGGTAAGCTCAATAGCACCAGCAGTTGAATTAGACCCTACTATAATTGTCATTAAATGTGCAGAACTTGCTGAATAATCATTTGCACAATTCGTAGAATCGTTAGTAATTACTTTTAGTTGGATTGTCGCTGTACTAGCAGAACCTGTCCAACCAGTAAATGCATAGCTAAATGTTCCAGAACCTTTTCCAGTTAAAGTTGCATTTCCATTTCCAGCAGCAAAACCTGCTTTAGTGTATGTGAATTTCCAAGTGTGGTTGGTTGGAACACCCGTTACGTTCAATGTGAATTTAACAGTATCACCAACACAAATTCCACTTGTATAAGAGGCAATTTGTACTTTAGGTTGTGGATGTACGAAAATGATGACATCATTTGATCTTGCGGTATCACAAGTTAAGTTCTTCACTACAACTCTCCAACGACGCGTAAGTGTAGGATTTACAACAGTATGTGTTTTAGTAGTATTGGCATACTTTTTCCAAGTGTAACCGTCATCTTCTGAGAATTCCCAGAATCTAACAGTTCCAATTACTGTATTTGTTAAGGTCATAATAACCGTACCGTTTCCTTCACAAACGGTAGCTCCAGTAGTGAAAGCACCATTGGTAATAAGCTTACCTGCTGTTGAAGGGGTATCAATTTTAATCGTGGCAACATAATTTGTTGGTGGTGTTAAAATAACACATCCAGTTGTAGAATTAATAACATTGCTAACAGTAATTGTTGCATTTCCTAAATTCACTGTTTGACCAGTTACAATGGACTGACTTATTGTAGAAGGACCACTGAGTGATTGATTATTAGCACCAGAGTTAGGATTTACTCCTACCCAAGTTAATGAACCTGATTCCCCATTTTTGAAACCATCCACATTATAGCCGGCAGTTATAATAGAACCTTGACAAACGCTCGTTGGAACAGAGGTGAATTGGAACCTTGGTCTTGGCATAACAGTAAAGTTACTAGTCGGTGTATTTATTATAGAACTATCACAAGCTAAACCTGAGCCAGTTGTTTCAATTTTTGTTATTGTTATTGTGCGGGCATCATTAACACCAAGTTCTGATGGATCATTGTTATTGAAGGCAGCATTTCCATTATATGTTTGATTTGGTGTATTAAAATCAAATGAACCATTACCAGTTCCGGTAACAGTTAAAGCAGTTTTATTGTATTTACCAGTTGTACCGTTTATAGTATCTTGAGTTCCGGTAATGTTATAGGTAATTTTCCAGTTTTTGGTAACTGCACCAACAATCATATTGGCTACTGTAACTCTAAAAGTTACTTTTTGAACGTTTCCTGGTAAAGCATTACCACAAATTGCGCTAGTACCTATGATGGTATGAGCAGATACTGTTGGAAGACCAGCTACAGAAAGATTAATTGTAGAGGCAGTTGCTGTAGAAGCACAACCATTTACTAAACCTATTGGTGTAAATGAAATGGTTCCAGCACCAGCAACATTAAATCTTGGTGTTGTAAAAGAAAAAGTTCCTGAACCCACACCACTAACTGTTACTGGACCACCGGCTGTAGTATTAGCTGCAGTATAGGTAAAAGACCATGAACGACCAGCAGCCACATTAGAAACGGTATAGTTTACAACTGCTCCTTTGAAAAAACATACCTCAGAAGGGAATGTATTTATTGTTAGGGTAGGTCTAGTTAACACTGTTAGTTTATAGGATCCTGCTGTACTGTAATTACATGTATTAGTAGTATTATTTAAAGCAGTTATTTTGAATTCATAATTTCCTGGCGCAAGGGCTGAATTAGTATTATAAGTAGTTGCAGAATTTCCTGAACCAGTTAATGTACCTGAAGCTCCAAGGACACCACCTGTTGTATTTGTATAAGGGGCAGCCCAAGCAATATTCATTGGACCTGGTGCTGGAGAATAATAGGCATTACCAATAGTTACTGTAAAACTTTTTCCTACACCTTGACAAGTTGAATCAGAGAATGAAGTTGTATTTGGCGAAATGGCTAATGTAGGTTTTGGGTTAACAACAATTGTAATTTGTGAGATTCCCGTTGTACCAGTACAATTTAATGGTGATACATTTAATATTGGGTTGGCTATGGTGAAAATATACTTACCAGCAGCTAATGTATTTGGAACACTAATACTGATTCCAGCATTATTTCCAGTTCCTGAAGCAGCAGCACCAAAGTTTATGGCAGTAGACGCAACACTTGGACTACCTGCAGGGGCAGCTTCAAAAGTTCCAGATGAAGATAAAGTCCAAGGCATGTTAACATTGCCTGGTTGTTTAACAGCGTTGGTTATAACAACAGTGAATGAACTTGCAGTTCCTTCACAAACAGTAATCGCAGCCGTACTTAAGGCTGCTTTTGGCTTTGGATATATTCTTCTGGTAAGTCTGGTGCTTGTAGCTTCAGTACCAGGTAGTGAATTGGCACAACTATTTGTTGTATTAGTAATTTGTAGTAATGTAAGACTGTATGTTCCTGTGGTGAGGGCACTGCTTGTTGTATATGTAGCAGACGTGGTATTACCACTACCAGTAATCGGTGCTGCAGGAATCGTACTACCTGTAGCATCTGTAAAATTGAGACTCCATGCTCTGTCAACACCTAATGGCGAGTACTGAGCATTGAATACTGTATATAGGAAATTTGAAGTTCCCCCTTCACATAATGAATCTAACATGTTAGACCCAAGAAGTATAACTGAAGGTTTTGGAAATATATCTAAGGTATATGTTAAAGCTAAAACATTAAAACAAGAAGGTGTGTTCACCAAAGCTATGTTCGTTACATTAAATACATACCTACCAGGCGCTAAATTGCTTGGCGGTTGAAATGTAAAGCTTCCATTTCCAGTTCCTGATGATGGTAAAACAGCAGTTAAAGCTGTCGAAGCCACGGCAGCACTACCAGTAGCTGCAGCATGAAAAGTACCGGTTGTGGTAATTGTCCATGATAGAGCTGGAGGATAGCTTGCACCAGAAACTACCAAATCAAAAGATGATGGCGTTGTCCCTTCGCATGCAAAACCTGAAGCTGAGGATAAGGTAGCTGAAGGATTTGGATTTACACGAATTATTTTCGTTTGTCCATATAATAATTTTGAACATACTGGATGAACCAAAGCACCTGAAGGAGAAACCAATTCAATAGAAACTAATCTAATTGTATGAGTTCCTTGTGCTAATGTACCAGAAGTGGTATAACTAAAAGTTCCATTACCAGTTCCTGTAAATGACCCAGGAGAGGTAGTGGTTTTTAGTCCGGCCCCAAATACATTCGTATTTGAATCTACAAAGAATATTTTCCAATTTAAATTTACCGCACCAACTGGGTAAACTGCATTTGAAACAATTACGTCGAAATTTGTGGCTGTACTTCCTACACATTTTTCTTCAGTTATTGTTGTATTCATTGTAGCATTTGGAGAAGGAATTACTTTAACTGTTATGGTTGGCAAAGCTCCAATTGTCCCAGTACAGATTGAAGGCACACCAGAAGTAACAATATTTGTAAGTGTTGCTGTATGTGCTCCACTACCAAGTGAATTTGGAATCGTATTAATAACAATTTGATTACCCTTACCTGTTAAGGTTGCAGGTGCCAAAAGTCCGCTCGGGTCAGTTGCTGTAACAGTCCAACTTACATCTGTACCATTAAAGGTTGCATTTGAAACCTGAAATTTAATAATCCCTGAAGATCCTTGGCAAATAGTTGTATCGCCAGCTGAAGGGAAAATAAAATTAACAACTGGTTTAGGATAAACATTTACTGTTAGAGTGATTGAAGTTAATCCTCTTCCACAAGTTGGAGCATCCGTGGTATTTGTAATTGTATTTAAGGTAATGGTATGAACACCTACAGAAAGTGTAGCTGAACCAGCTGAACTTACCGAAATTGTTTTTGGACCATTCCCGGTTCCTGTTGTTGTGGTAAATAATGCCGTTAAAGCTGCACTACCAGTTATAGAAGCAATTGACCAATTGATTGGTGTAGGCGTGCGGTAGGCATCACGTTCTGCATTTGACACTGTATAAGTCATATTAAATGCAACACCCTCACATATATTTATATTAGTAGTATTAACAACTACGTTTGGAACAGGGTGAACTGTTAGTCTCCTTTTAGGTTCAGTAGCAGTATCTGAAACACCACAAGCATAGCTTGTAATTTTTAAATAATAATTGCTCTGATCTCTGGACAATACCATAGGAGTATTGTTGGCTGTATTTAAAGTGATGTATTTTATTAAAGTAGTTGTATCTGCAGATTGTGTCCAAGTTGAGATTACGCCGGTATTTCCTCCATGACCAGGGATTGGCACATCAGTAAAACTTGGTTTATCAACTTCTTGCCATGAAAAAATCAGAGTATCTTTTCTTGAAAGATTAGTTATAGCTGCTCTGATAGGATATTTCGTATCGTTACCTGAATAGGCTTCACAAACTGAAGTATCACGTGGGGTTAAATATTTTACAATTGGTTTTCTCACTCCAATAACTTCTGAAACGTTGGTAAGCTTTGTCTCAAATGAAGGACAGCTTCCACCTGAACCCGATGAAGTGATAAAACAACGGTATAGGTATCTTGAACCAATATTATTTAAACTATCATTTACAATGTCCAAAGTAGGGGTATTCACTCCAGTATAACCCGCTGTAGGGTTAGCAAGGTCAATGAATGTGCCTGTCCCACCGATAATCGTCGGCCTATTTCGCTGCCATTGATAGGTCAGGTTATAGCCTGAACATGTAACAGCTGCTACTTGCAATCGTCCACTCAGGGCACTATTTGGAAAGCAAATTCGCTGAATTTTGGGAGGTTGCGTGTTTATGACAAATTGTGATTGGGACAAAAAGGCACTAAATAATGCGAAAAACATTATTAAAATTCCTTTTTTTCTTCGATCTAATCCTAGTTTAGATCCTACCTGCGATAAGAGAGTATTGTTGGTCATTATACTTTATTTTTATAATCTGGCAAATATAACGGCAGATAATTCAATAATCCAAATCATTATTAGATTATTTTTAAAATAAACTCACAGAATGATGACAATTGGGCAATAAAATAGACAAATGGCCGTTTTTCGCCTATTTCTGAAGAGATAATACTATATTTAAAAAGCTTTGATACCGGGATAGGGCAAGCTCATTATTTCTCACAGCCTCTAATACCATACAACCGGGCTCATCTACATGGCTGCAATTATTGAATTTACAATAGCCTGCGAATTTTCTTATATCACGGAAATACATGGATATATTATCCTTTTCAAATTCAACAACTCCAAAATCTTTGATACCTGGGGTATCTATTATATATGTGTCGTCTAAAACTTTGTGCATTTCGGCGAATGTTGTATTATGAGTTCCGCGCTCATGGTACTTGCTTAATACGCCTGTTTTTAAAGATAACAACGGATTGAGTTGATTCATTAAGGTTGATTTCCCAACACCGGAATGACCTGTTATTAAAGAAATTTTGCCTTTTATGGGTCGTTTTAACAATTCTAAATCTATTTCGTCAAAAGCGGAAATCACCAATACTTCATAACCTATTGATTCGTAAAGCATCTGATATTCCTTTAGCACCATATTTTCCTCTGAGGTGTAAATATCCTTTTTGTTAAACACAATGATTACAGGAATTTGATATGCCTCTGCTGCCAATAAAATCCTATCAATAAAGATAGTGGTTGTTCGGGGTCTGGCTATTGTAGCCAGTAAAATGATATAATCGAGATTTGATGCAATAATCTGAAACTGACTAGATAGTTTGTTAGAACGTCTGATTAAGTAATTTTTTCTTTCCTCTATTTTATGGATAATGCCCTGCTTAAGCTCCTTCTCCTCCAATTCAAAAACTACCATATCTCCTACGGCTACTGGATTTGTTAGCTTTGATATGGTCTGCCTGAATTTTCCTTTGATTCGGCAGTTGTAGATATCCCCGTTCTGAGCCATCACAATGTACCAGCTTCCGGTTGATTTTATGACGAGACCATTCATTTAATTACCAATTATCATTAACTTATTGCTTGATAATACCAAAATGATCCTAATCATTTCTTAAGACATCCATTAACAGTGATAAGAATTTTCATTGTTTTTACAATGTTTAAGCAGACAAAATTTACAATTTTCAATAGACCTCTTTGGCTATAATCGCAGTAGTTTCGGAATGTCCCATGGTATAGAAGTGTAATACTGGGACTTTTTTGTCTCTCAATTCCTTGCATTGTTTAATGCACCATTCAATACCAATTTGTTTGACTGCATCATCCGTTTTCGCTTTTTCAATTTCATTTGACAATTCAAAAGGTATATCAGTATTGAATATTTTTGGAAGCAAAAAAATCTGATTTTTTCTTGTAATTGGCTTGATTCCTGGAATAATTGGAATGTTAATTCCTTCGGCAAGGCATCTATCTATGAAATCAAAATACTTTCTATTATCAAAAAACATTTGAGTAGTTAAAAATTCAGCTCCAGCTTCAACTTTTCGTTTAAGAAAATTCATATCAGACTTTACATTGGGCGCATCCTGATGCTTTTCGGGATAGCAGGCTCCTCCAATGCAAAACTTGGTTGGTGTTGGATTTTCAAGTTCTTCATCAAGGTAAATACCATTATTCATGTTCTTTATTTGGTAAATTAATTCCAAGGAGTTTTTATTTCCATTTGGTTCCGGTGTGAAATAACTTTCAGATTTTAAATTATCTCCACGCAACGCCAACACATTTTTGATTCCAAGAAAGTCAAGATCAATCAAGGCATTTTCAGTGTCTTCCTTGGTAAAACCCCCGCAAATAATATGAGGCACAGCGTCTACTTTGTATTTATTTTGTATGGATGCACAAATTGCTACTGTGCCAGGACGCTTGCGGGTAGAAACCCTGTCGAAACTTCCATCGGGTCGTTTTTTTAAAATATATTCTTCACGGTGATATGTCACATCAATAAAAGCTGGATTAAATTCAAGCAATCCATCTATACATTTAAATATAGAATCAATGCTTCTTCCCTTTAAGGGTGGTAAAATCTCAAACGAAAACAATGTTTCTTTGGCTTGCTGTACTTTTTCTATTATCATCATTAAAATTGCACTTTAGATGTAAATGTAACTCCTGAACGGATGTAAGTTATTTCTAAATTTTGACCTTTATCTAAGGTGGTTAATATTTTCATATAAGTTTCCATATTCGGTATTTTTTGACCACCCAAAAAAGTAAGAATGTCTCCCTTTTTCAATCCTGCTAAATCGCCCGGCTTCCCTTCTTTTACTCCATCTATTCTCACTCCCTCACCATCAAAAGCGTAATCCGGCATAATCCCTAATGTTACTTTAAAACCCGCTCGCATGTTTTCATCTTTTGTTTTTGTAAATATAAGTAAGCTGTCAGAGGGAGCAATGTGAATGAGTTCAACAATTTTTCCCATCACTTTTACCTCCCCTTTTAAATTAAGATTGGCTATATCATCGCTTGGTTTGTGATAGTCGTCGTGCTGTCCTGTAAAAAAATGAAGGGCTGGAATATTGGCCAAATAGAACGAGGTATGGTCTGATGAACCTATGCCAGACTCGGTAGTTTTAATTTTATAAATAGCTGAGCTATCTGATTTTAGAATATCAATGGCGCGATTCCAGTAGGGTGAAGTACCGACTCCATTAATAATTAAGGTTTCCTTTAACCTTCCTACCATATCCATATTTAGCATAAATGAAACTGATTTAAGATTAATGGTAGGATTCTCAACAAAATATTTAGACCCTAATAAGCCCATTTCTTCACCTGAAAAGGCGATAAAAAGATAGTTAAATTTTTTAAATTTACGTTTTTTTAGTTGTTTAGAAAGTTCAATCAACGCAGAAGTTCCGCTTGCATTGTCATCGGCACCGTTATGAACTTCATTGCTATTGGGTTCAAGTGAGCCTTTAATTTCGCCTCTTCCCAAATGATCATGATGCGCTCCTATTACAACGGTAAACTTCGCTTTATTGTCCTTATAGGCTATAACATTATGACCAGTTTCAGATATACTTAAAATATCGGCCTTCATCATGATTGGTAATTCAATACCAGGAACGCAGATAACTTGAGGTATTGTGAAAAAGAAAACAGGAATTTTGGATGGTTTAATGTTTTTTGATAATTCACCTACCGGGTTTTCTTTCACATCACCAGGATTATAGAAAACAACTCCGACAGCTCCTTCACTTTCGGCCCTTTTTACTCTGGTTTCAAGCGACAAATAATTTAGGTATTTGGAATGTGCTTGCTGAGAATCTGGTGTCAGGATATTAATTAATACTACTTTACCTTTAACTGATTTGCCTTTATAGTCATCATAGTTTAGTTCAGGAGCAGTAATACCAAAATCCACACTCATCATCATACCATCCACTACCTTTTTATTGGTGGAATAGGAGAGCGGGTAAAAGTCCTTAAACAAAAAATAAGGGATACCATTGAATGTAAGCGCAGTGCTATCGCGTGCAATTCTAAGTGAAACGATATCGAAATTTTGAAAATAACTTTCATTTTCTCCTTTTGGTTTTACCTTATTCTTGCTAAATTGATTTGCAATATACTCGGAAGAAAGTTTTTCTCCTGGACTCCCTGTTGCCCTGCCTTCTAGTCTGTCAGAGGCCAGATAAGCTGCATGCCCTTCAATGCGTTTCATAGATTTTTGTTCTTTCTTACTTAGCTCCTGCGCCTGCAGAATGTTGCAAAAAAACAAACCAAAGATTAAGCCATAGAAATTTCTCTTCTCTAAATATTTTATTAAATTTATCTGTCTTCTATACATTGCGTTAGTATTTTTATAAGTTATTGTTTCAATATGTTGATAAAATGATTCATTACATTATTTAACCTCTACCACTTTTAACAAATTTTGTAGCGAAAGGTTTAAATATTTTAACATAAAACTTCTATATTGAAGTAAGTGTTTTAATAATTGTAAGTATAATAAAGCTTGCAAAGATAACCTTAATTGTGTTTGGAGAAAGCAATTGTGCTGTCTTTAATCCCAGTTTAATACAGATTAAAACCCCAATAATAAGCGGAATAATAAGTGCCCATACTAAATATCCTGTTGATCCATCAATTGCTTGAACCGGTTTTTGAAAAGCATAGAATACAATATTCGGTAAAGCTAGAATTGGTATTACGGCTAAGGATAGCATAGATGATTTTTTAATACTGAAATTACAAAAAATCATAAACAAGGGAATCATTATTATTCCCCCTCCTAAGCCACTTAATCCAGATACAACTCCAGTTAAAATGCCAATAAGTACACCTTGGGTGGGCAACAGTTTTTCTTTTGTTCCTTTAATTTCTATATGCATCATTGTCTTTACTAAGGTATAGAGAAGCATTAAACTAAACACCAATTTAAAGACAATTGGTGTATACCAATTTCCAAGGCCTATTAAATAGGAAGTTAACAAGATAGAGCAAACGGCGGATATTGCTACAGAAAACAGCTGAGTCTGATTAATTGTTTTATCCAGAAATGCTTTATAGCTTCCAATGAATCCCGAGACGAGAATGGCAAAAAAAGAATTAGCTAATGTAAATGAAACGAGCTCCTTTCCTGAAATATTATACTTATTTACCAGAAAATAATCCAAAATAGGTACGAAAACTATACCTCCTCCTACACCCAGCAAACCACTAATAAAACCGCCTAAACAACCTGCAAAAATGAGTATAGTAATTTCTGAGGTCAGGTTCATCCTGCTATTTTCCTAAGATTAAAGAATTGTAGCGTGTTGGGTCATTTAAAACGGATAATGCTTCTTTAATATCATGATCATTGTCAAAAGATGCTTCAATTCTGGCTTTCTCAAAATAATAACGACTAGCTATTTCCTCTTCCAATGCTTGCATAATTTCTGCTTTATATTTGGCCAAATCGTTTTCCTTATTCTTTTTTAACTTTAACGAAAGTGATTCATACTCTGTAATTAATTCACCGTAATAGTTCTCCTTAGTTGCCTGATCTTTAAACTTTTGCAAAGCTTCTTCCGTGTCGGTATTATACTTATAATCTTTTCCATTGGTAAATACCTTAAACTCTTCAAAGTCTTTATCAGCTAGTTCAAAATCCTTTGTCATAGTAATTGTTGTATGCGTATTACGATACTGTGTTGCGAAATCAAAGATGATATTTTTGGTTAAAAGCGTCTGTGTAATCTTACTATAAGGTGATTCAGGAGTTTTAATATCAGGTGAAATACCTTCTCCATCCCTTACCAATCTATGATTTTTTGTATAAAAATTACTTTTTAAGGAATCGGCTATGGCTTCTGCTTTTCCTTTTACCTTATGGCTGTAGTCCAATTTTTGAATACATCTACCCGATGGGATATAATATTTTGATGTCGTAAGTTTCATTTGTGTATTGTAAGTAAGTACTCTCGATGATTGAACAAGTCCCTTTCCGAATGATTTTTGACCTATTAATACTCCTCTATCCAAGTCCTGCAATGAGCCTGATACTATCTCGGAAGCAGAAGCTGAGCCATTGTCAATCAATACAACCATTGGAATTTCTGTGTCAGTTGCTGCATCTAAAGTGCTATATGTACGGTTGTTTTCCTGATCACGGCCTTTGGTAGATACTACCAACTCCGCCTTTTTGATGAAAGTATTGACAACATTTACAGCCTCGTGCAGCAACCCACCTCCATTTCCTCGTAAATCCAGTATTACAGATTTCATGGAGATATTATTTTTCTTGAGATTTTTTAAGGCATCTTGCACTTCTTTACCAGCGTCAGGTGTAAAACCAGTTAATTTTATATAACCTGTTGACTGATCAATCATACCAAAATACGGCACATTATTCACTTTAATCTTCGCTCTTTTGAACGTTTTTACCATTTCTCCTACCCCAGGCCTTTCAATTTTCATTATAATTTCGGTGCCTGCAGACCCTTTAAGCAATTTGGTCATATCCTCATTGGTTTTGTTTTTGGTTGATTTTCCATCCACTTCAATAATTTTATCACCTGCTCTTAAATCAGCTTGTTGTGCTGGATAACCTTCATACGGATTATCAATTACCACATAATCACCTCTTTGACGAATTGTAGCACCAATTCCACCATACTCGCCTGTAACTTGAAAACGATAATCCTCTGTTTGAGCCTCTGAATAGTAATTTGTGTATGGGTCCAAGCTTTTTAACATGGCATCAATTGCCGTTTTAATCAAGCTTCCTGTCTCTACTTCATCCACATAACTTGTATTAATTTCTTTATAAACTGACGAAAAAATATCAAGATTTTTAGAAACTTCAAAATATTCGTCAGATGCCTTATAGGCTGAAAAAATCCCGATGACTAAAATGGCACCAAAAATTAACTTTTTTGAGCGTTTTACTGCGTTTTTGTACATTATCCGCTAAATTAATATTTGAGGATGATTTGTTTGGTATGTTGGAAGTAAAATTTACAAAATAAGAAATTTCTAAATTTATAGAAAATACACAAAATACTCATTAATAACACTTTATAAATTTTAAGCTAATTTCCTTGAAATAATATTTTACCATAAGAGGCGAATAGGAATATAAATGGCAGAAATTACCTTAAAACTGTAACAATTCCTTTAAAATAATAGGGACGATTTCTACTGTCTTTTGTTTTTATAGTAAACATGTATGAACCTTGAGGAACAACCTCCCCCAAATAGATTCCATCCCATCCAAAAGAATTTGACTCGTCATAACGATTAAATAATATTTCTCCCCAACGATTATAAATGGTCATCTCTAAATATTGAATACCAATTCCACCCACTTTAAAAATATCGTTGATTCCGTCATTGTTTGGCGAAAAGGCATTCGGAACAAAAAACATAAAGGTATCAATTACAAAAATATACTGCGCTGCGCTATCACGACACCCCCACTCGTTTATTGCCAGGAGGTTTATTTTTAGATAACCTGAATCATAAAATATTTTTGAAAAGTTTTCTTGATCCGATTCAAACACATCCTCTACACTCCATTTGTACTCCCTGATACTTTTACCAGTACTAAAATTGGTGAATTGAACATGTGTAATGCCAAGATTGATTTCGAAAGGTGCATAGTTAAAATCGGCCTTAGGTCTTGGATAACTTGTGATATAGTTTTGCTTTGTAATGGTACTGCTACAATTATTACTATCAACAACCGCTAGTGAAACATCATATTTTTCATCAACAGGGTAAATGGACTTAGCCTGTTGGCCAATTCCTTTCTTAGAATTACCAAAATTCCACTCATATTTTTTGTATCCTAAAGCACCTTCAAAATTTATAAGCAATGGAACGCAACCCTCTCTAGTTTTAGCTTCAAAGTCGAAAACTGGTTTTGTATTCACCTTAATATGAATTGAAGTTGTGTCTTTGCAATTATTCACGTCCATTGCCTTATAATAAACCTCGTTCAAACTTATCCCAACGGATGCTTGAGATGGGATAAAATTACCTGAATTATCAATAAACTTTCCGAAGAAGCTTCCTCCTGGAGATGGAACAACAGCAGTAATAACTTTTACACCATCATTATCGCAAAATGGACCAGCTGGATTTATTCTTGTATCGGGAAGTCCATTAACGATTATGTCAATTGAATCGCGATTACGACATCCATAGCCATCCGTTATTTTATAAACTACTTTATGTCTACCCGTTTTGGCAAGCTTATTGTTAAAATTTCCTAAAGAATCAATGTAAGAACCACCATAGAACTTGCCACCTGTATTTACAAGTGGATTTATTTTTACGATTCCACTGTTAATACAGAATGGTCCACCGGCACTAATTC
>Ga0163144_10002464_pt1 | contig 42681 bp, 43 predicted proteins | sample OliLak19BULKMAT1_FD_123175 | JGI IMG/M metagenome (GOLD analysis project Ga0163144, IMG submission 123175) | Freshwater microbial mat bacterial communities from Lake Vanda, McMurdo Dry Valleys, Antarctica - Oligotrophic Lake LV.19.BULKMAT1 | ecosystem: Environmental > Aquatic > Freshwater >...
CAATGTAGAGCAGGTCGAGCCGCATTTCTCGATACTATAAGTAATTCCTCACATGTCCATGGAACTTAGTATTCGATTGCAGGATGGGTCCACAAGGGCCGTTCCTTTGCTCGAGGCCAACATTGGCCTTGGCCGGGCCACGACCAATGAACTTTGTTACCCGGAGGATTTCGGGCTATCGCGGCAGCATCTGACATTTGAAAAGCTGGACGGCCAGTGGACGGTGAGGGATTTAGGCAGTAAGAACGGCACGGTCGTCAATGGCTTCCGCATCATCGCGCCGACTCCGCTTGGCAACGGCGATGTAATCCACGCTGGGCACCTGCAAATTACATTTGGCGGAAAAGAAGACCCGGACACGATGAGCCAGACAGTGGTCTTCGTTGAGAAGGCTGAAGTCGAATCCGCTCCCAGCAATACAGTGGTTTCGAGTCTGAATGAAGTGACTCCGGCACAGTCCATGTCGAATGATCGCCATGCGGCAGCGCTGGTGAGAGCAGGGCGCGAGTTGGCGGGGCATCGTCCGTTGAATGAATTGTTTCAAATGATCCTCGATCTTTCCGTGGAAGCTGTGGGCGGATCGCGTGGTGTATTGATGACGCTAGAGATGGGGGAGCTCATACCGCGGGCCAACCGGGGCGAGGGCTTCAGGATTTCGAAGACGGTTCGAGATCAGGTACTGCGCGACAAGAATTCGTTGCTGGTGCGCGATACATCGATGGACGATGTTTTCAAATTGCAGGCAAGCATCGTCATGCAGCGGGTGCGGAGTTTCATGGCAGTACCGCTGCAGACCAATGAAAAAGTCATCGGGCTGCTCTACATCGATATGCCGGACATCACTCGCGAGTTTTCGAAGGAAGACTTGAGCCTGTTGACCGTGATGGCAAACGTAGCGGCAATCCGGATTGAACATGCGCGGCTGAATGAAGTTGAGCAAGTTGAGCGGATGATCTCGAAGGAACTGTCGCAGGCTGGTGAGATCCAGCGGCGGCTTCTGCCTTCGGCTGCGCCGAAAGTGCCGGGAATGGACTTAGCCGGATACAACCTGCCCTGCCGGACGGTGGGCGGCGATTACTTTGACTTTTTTGAGCTTTCAGGTGGAAAGATCGCAATTGTAGTTGGCGACGTTGCAGGCAAGGGAATGCCGGCGGCCATGATGATGTCGAGTCTACAGGCACGCCTGCAGATTCTGGTTGAGACGGACGAGAATCCGGCCAGCATCGTCACGAGATTGAACAAGAGCATTTCGAGCAACTGTCCGGACAATCGCTTCATCACGTTTTTTCTGGCGATTATGGATCCAGCCAATGGCGAGATCCGATATTGCAATGCGGGACACAATCCCCCTTTGCTGGTGCGAGCCAACGGGACGACCGAAAAACTCGAGGGCGGAGGAATCATTCTCGGCATATTGCCGATTGCCCAGTACAGCGAGCATCCGGCCTCAATTCGCTCGGGAGACACTTTGGTGCTGTTCAGCGATGGAGTCAGCGAGGCGATGCCGGAGGGAGTCGATGAAGAGTTTGGCGAGATGAGAATTTCGATGTCGATTCTGAATCGGGGCAGTCAAACCTCGCACCAATTGATCGAAGGTGTGATCGAAGACCTGCAAATTTGGTGTGCTGGTACTCCTTATGCTGACGATGTCACGCTTTTGATCGTAAAAAAGTTGTAGAATCCTTCAGGGATATAAAAGAATGTACTCATTCGGGGTGAGTGTTTTCTTTCCGGCGTATAACGACGCGCCGTCTTTGCCGGGATTAATCGGCAAGACGTTTGCGGTGCTGGAAGAGCACGTAACAGATTACGAAGTGATTGTCGTCAACGACGGCAGCCAGGACAATACTGCTGAAGTGTTGACGGAACTGGCGAATCGATATGGGCCTCGAATGCGAATCGTCACCCATGCTGTAAATCGAGGATATGGCGGCGCACTTCGAAGCGGCTTTGCCGCCGCCACCAAAGAGCTTGTCTTTTATACAGACGGGGACGGCCAGTATGACGTCGGGGAGTTGCCAAAGCTTTTGGAGCGCATGGACCCGGGTGTCAGCTTCGTCAATGGCTACAAGCTGGAGCGCAACGACCCCTGGCACCGGATCTGGATTGGCAAGACCTACAACCAATTTGCCCGGATGCTGTTTGACGTCAGCTTGCGGGATATCGACTGCGACTTCAGATTAATTCGCCGGAGCCTGATTGAGGAGATCGAACTCGAATCCACATCGGGGACCATTTGCGTGGAACTGGTGCGGAAGCTGGAATTGTGCGGCATGGATGTGCAAGAGGTAGGCGTACATCACTACCCACGGCTGCATGGGAAGAGTCAGTTCTTTCGCGTGAAGAGTCTGCTCACAACCTTCTACCAGCTATTTCGACTCTGGGTATGGTTGCTTGTGTTACCGAGGCTGAGGCTGAAGCGAGCCAATGCGCATCCCCATAGTTAATCTGAAACCAACGCTGGCCGAGACAATGCCTGAATGGCAAGCAAACCTGGATGGGCTGATGGAACGGGGCCACTTTATTTTGGGTCCTGAGCTGGAACGCTTTGAATCGGGACTTGCGATTGCCATGCGCTCGAAGTTCGCTGTGGGCGTGAGTTCGGGCTCGACTGCGATTGAAATTTGTCTGCGAGATGCTGAAGTCACTAAATCCAGTCAGGAAGTTTTGACCAGCGCACTGACAGCGCCGTTCACCGGGGTGTCAATTGCCGCGGCTGGCGCCACTCCCCGCTTTGTCGATGTTGACCCTGAGACTCTGCAGGTGGACCCAGTCGATGCCGGGAACCGGATCGGGAAGCGGACTGCCGCTATTGTTCCGGTGCATTTGTACGGCCAGCCTTGCGAGATTGGAGCGATTTCCCGTTTAGCGCGTACACACAAGCTGAAGCTGATTCAGGATGCTTGCCAGGCACATGGGGCGTTGCCGTTCACTGATTACGGCGACTATGTGGCACTCAGTTTTTATCCGACCAAGAACCTCGGTTGCCTGGGGGACGGCGGCGCGATATTGACCAACAAGCCCACGGTGGCCAAGCGGCTGAGGCAAATCCGCGATGGTGGGCGGGGCAGCGGCGGATTACCGAAGAACCAAATCGCTTATGTGAAGGGGATCAACGCAAGACTGGATGAGATGCAGTGTTGCTATCTCAACGCTTTTCTGCCGAGGCTGGCGCGATGGAACCAGCAGCGGAGGCGGCTGGCGTCGATCTACGATTCACTGCTCTCAGGGATTAGCGGTATCCGACTGGTGAGGCGCAGCGAGGATAGTGTTTGCCATCTGTATGTCGTGCGCGCGGCGCGGAGGGATCGGCTTCGAAAGTTTTTGGCTGAGCAAGGAATCGGGTCGGGCATTCATTATCCGGTTCCATTGCATCTGCATCCAGCCTTTGCTTCGTCGAGGCAAAGAAAGGGAGACCTGCCGCATGCCGAGAGGGCATCGAATGAGATTGTCTCGCTTCCGTTGTGGCCGCAACTGCCGGAAGATCAGGTGATAGAAACGGCTGAAGCGGTTCGCCGCTTCTACGCGGGTTGAACCCAGATGGACTTCGCACTCTATCGAAACATGCCGGTGTTGGTAACGGGGGGGCTGGGCTTTATCGGCAGCAATGTCGCCAGAAAGCTAGACGAAGCCGGCGCTATTGTTCGCGTGGTTGATTCATTGATCCCTGGATGCGGGGCGAATCGATTCAACCTCTCGGGAACCAACGCCCGATTGATCGAGGCAGATCTGAGCGAGCCGGGATCGTTCGAGGATGCGATTGCTGAGTCGAAGGTGATCTTCAATCTGGCAGGTGAGGTCAGCCACATCCATTCGATGCAGTATCCGGAGCGCGATCTGCAGATCAACACGGTTTCGCAACTTCGATTTCTCGATGCCTGTCGACGGGTAAACCGGGGAGTCCGAATCATTTATGCGGGTACCAGGCAGGTGTTCGGCAAGCCGGAGTATTTGCCGGTGGATGAGGCTCATCCAATCCGGCCGGTCGATTACAACGGCGTGCACAAGTATGCGGCAACGATGTACCACGTGATGATGAGCGACCTTGGCGATTTAGATGCGATTGTGTTGCGGCTGACCAATGTTTATGGTCCGCGGATGAGTCTTGACGTCGTGGGTCAGGGATTTCTGGGTGTGTTCTTTCGCAAGGCCCTGTTAGGCGAGACGCTTGCGGTTTATGGCGAGGGAGAACAGTTGCGCGATCCTGTCTATGTGGGTGATGTGGTTGAGGCTTTTCTTCATGCCGGCTTAAGCTCACGCAGTACTGAGCGGGCCTATAACATTGGTGGACCGGAGCCGCTGTCATTGCGTCAGATCGCAGAGAAGGTGGCGGGCAACGTCGAATCGATTCCGTTTCCTGAGCATTTGAAAACGATTGACATCGGCAGTTACTATACTGACTCGAGCCGTGCGCGAGCCGGGCTCGGTTGGGTTCCCCGGACTAGTTTTTCGGATGGTGCTGCTAAAACGATCGAGTTTTATAACCAACATCCGGGGCAGTATCTGAATCCAAACGATGCGCTGAAGCGTGAGTTGCCCGAACATTCGGGAATCCGGCGCAGACTGATTTTCAAAGCGATTCCATGAACCCGGCAGAGTTTAAGAACATTTCAAGCGCGGAAGCGGAGATGTGGTGGTTTGCCGGAATGCGGGGGATTCTGGAAGCTTGGGTAGGGCGGCTGCCGGAGGGGAAGTTTGAGCGGGTGCTCGAGGGTGGCTGTGGAACCGGTTACATGTCGCAGTGGCTGGGGCGAAGGTATGGGTGGAAGATGTTTCCGGTGGATCTCGATTTTGGCGGGCTATCGTATGGCAAGCGCGATGGCGTGCTTCGTATGGCGCAATGCGATATTTCTCGGATCCCTTATCGTGACGCGAGCTTCGATGCCGTGGTGAGTCTGGATGTACTGGTGCACTTCCCGCGCGGCGAAGAAGGGGCAGCGCTTAAGGAGTTTCATCGGGTTTTGAAGCCAGGCGGGAAAATGATTCTGCGAGTCTCTGCGCTCGACATATTGCGGAGCAGGCATACGATTTTTGCGCATGAACGGCAAAGGTTTACGCGCGAACGCATTGTCGAGGCGGTCAGGGCGGCGGGGTTTCGAGTCCTGGATAGCTCTTACGCGAACAGTTTGTTGATGCCGGTGGCATTATTCAAGTTTCGAGTTTGGGAAGAGTTGACAGAGCAGGAACCCCAAAGCGGGGTTGAGGTTCCGGCAGGCTGGCTCAACCGGCTACTTCAGATCCCTCTCCGGCTGGAAGCCGCAGTCTTGCGGTTGGGCTGGAGATTGCCGATCGGGCAAAGCATCGTAGTACTCGCAGAAAAACAGTACTAAGCAGAATTGCTGGTAAAGCTAGCTGCAGAAAATGCCGAATGTAGGTTAAGCGCGAGTGTATTCGGCCTCGAAGACTGGCGCGAACACCTTATGAAAAAGAACATCATTCCGCTCGTCGTCATTGCATTGGTCGTGGCTGTGGCTTCCACGGGAATCTTTTATGGGTTGATTGTCAGCCGCATGGACGGCTCGTCCGGACAAAGGGTAAAGCCAAGGTTTGTCACCGTGCGCGCGCTTGAAGCGGGGCATGTATTGCGCGCTGAGGACTATCGGCTGGTTGCTACGCCCGATCCGGGCGTGCCGACACCGCAGAAGGCGGAGGAATTGCCAGGACGCGTGGTGAAGGAACCAGTGGCTGAGGGCAAACCGCTGACAGAGGCGCTGTTGTCACCGCTGTCGGAACGCGCTGTTCAATCCGGCATTCCGGAAGGAATGAGGGCGGTTACGGTACACATCTCTGATTCCTCGAGCGTTGTAAAGATGATTCAGCCCGGCGACCATGTGGATGTTCAGTCGTTGATCCAACGGCAACGCAATGGGGAGCATGATTTTGAGATCCGGACATTGTTGCAGAATGCGACGGTGTTCAATGTATCGAACGAGGTCGGCCCGCAATCGCAACCGAGAAGCGTACTGACGCTGCTGAGCACGCCTCAGGACGCTGAAAGATTGAGTGTGGCGGATGCAGGAGCGCGGCTGAGGGTTGTACTGAGGAATCACAAGGATCAGAAGATCCTGACGTTGGGTACGACTTCCTTGTTGAACCTGGGAGGGGCGGCGCGGCCTATTGTGACCAGCAATTTCGTTGCGGCGGCTCCGCTGCCGAAGCCTGCGGCTGCGCCTGTAGAGCTTGAAGTCAGCCTGCTTGAAGTAACACCGGAACAATTATGCGCGCTCGCCCCAGGGCAGAAGGCGGGCGCGTTGACGGTTTCGAGCGCGAGCGTCCAGGAATTGCGAAGAGCGCAAAAGGTGAGTTTGCTTGCGAGCTCAAAGCTGGTGGCTGGAAAGGCTGGGGAATTTTCGTGGAGCGTCTCGGAACAGACGTCGATGCGTTTGCGCATCGAACCTTTGCCGAATTCCGGAGACGGCCGCACCAACTTGAGAATCCAGCCGGAAGCGACTCTGCCGCAATCGGGGACTGCAACCACGAGGCGAGTGGATTCTAACGTCAACCTGGCTCAGCATCAGGTGGCGATCGTCAGCGGGTTGTTCCCTGCTGAACAGATCGCTCAATTGCGAGAACGGCTGAAGCCGGGCACGCATGCCGGCGGCGGTGAGCTGTTGATGGTGATTACTCCAAGCTTCAAGCAATAAGCAACGATGTCTCCCACAGTCCTTTTACTATTCGTTTTTGTTGCGACGTTTGCCTTCGTGATCGTTGGCCTTTACTACGCGGCTACATGGCTGAAGGTAAGTGTGCAAATCCCTTCCGCAGCCGCCGTTGCCGGCGAAAAAGGCGATGAGGGGCAAGGACCTCTGTTGCTGCGTGAAGAAGGCGTGTCGAGCATATCGTTTTGGGCGGGCCTGCTCGAGCGATTCAGCTTTGTGCCGAATCTTGGCAAGCTGATTGCTGATTCCGGCTTGAACTGGTCGGTGGGCAGGTTCACCTCGATGATGCTGCTGGGTGGCGCTTCCATGGCCGTTGTGTTGTCAAGAATTGCGTGGTTGCCGTGGATTGCGGTTCTCGGAGGCGCCGCTGTAGCGATGCTCGGGCCGTTCTTTTATGTGAGCAGCAAGCGAACCAAGCGGTTTGAAGCATTTGAGCAGGGTTTTCCGGACGCACTCGATTCACTGGGACGAGCCATGAGGGCGGGTCATGCGCTGGCGGCAGGGATGGAGATGGTGGCATACGAATCGGCTCAGCCGGTGAGCGGCGAATTTCGAAAGGTGCTCGAGGAGTGGCGATTGGGGCAAAGTTGGGATCAGGCGCTGGAGCATCTGGTGGAGAGAGTTCCGCTGGTGAGCGTCAGCTTGTTTGTCGCAGCGGTGAGGATGCAGAGCAGGACGGGCGGAAAGCTGCATGAAATTCTTGGGCGGATTTCAGAGGGAGTGCGCGAGTCGATGGCGCTCGACGGCGAGATCAAGGCGATCAGTGCGCACGGCAAGTTGACTGGAGCGATTTTAACCGCGATGCCGCTTGGCATAGCCATGATGTTGAACTACACTGCGCCGGGCTACCTGGATATTCTGGTCGATCATCCGATTGGCAAGTACCTGATTGTTGGGGCGATTGCCTTTCTGGTAGCGGCGCACTTCGTGATGCGGAAGATTCTGGATATCAAGATTTAGGAGCAAGAAATGGAAGCCATACTTTTAGCTGGATGCTTTCTTTTCGTGCTGCTGGCTGTGCTTGCCGTTGGCTACTGGTTTCTCAAAGAGCCGGCCAGCCGCGAGGACCTCGAACCGGGTCCGGTGGGCGTCACGCTCAATCAGGAAGATGGGGCGATCCGGCAGACTCTTGAGAAGATCGGCAGCATCCTGCCACCGGCTAACGACCTTGAACATCCCGTACGGAAACGGTTGTCGGCGGCGGGTTATCGATCTTCCGATGCACTGCAGGCGTACTTTGGGATTAAGGCGGTTTCCGCGCTGGTTTGCTCGGTGTCTATGTTGATGTTGGGTCTGATAGTCGAGGCAGACGCGATGACGATGCTGCTGGTGGGCGTTTGCGGCGCAGGCATCGGTTTCCTGATCCCAGAGCGCCTGCTGACTGTGGCCGAAAATAATCGCAGGCAAAAGTTGCGGCAAGGCTTGCCCGCTGCGTTGGATCTGCTTGTCCTGAGCCTCGAGGCGGGCCAGGGTCTGGACACTTCATTGCTGGATACAAGCCGGGAGTTGAAGGCGGTGTACCCGGATTTGAGCGAAGAGCTTGCTTTGTCGCACCTCGAGACGCGGGCTGGGAAATCAAGATCTGAAGTGCTGGCGCGTTTGGCGCAGCGGACTGGCGAACCTGAGATTCGCAAGTTGACCAATCTTTTGCTCGATGGGGACCGATTTGGAACGGCGCTGGGGCCTGCACTGCGAAATCACTCCAAATATACGAGGCTTCACAGACGCCAAGTGGCGCAGGAACAAGCGCGCAAGACCAGCGTGAAGCTTGTATTCCCGGTCTTCTTCCTGATCTTTCCCTCAGTGCTGTTAGTCACTTTGGGACCCGCGGTGTTGAGGCTGATGCAGGGCATGAGCCAGATGATGGGGAACTAGCCTAGCTGCTCAGTTCGGCGACGATTTCAGCGGCGGCCTTGCGGGCTTCTGCAATTGCGCCTACTGGAAAGCTGATGGCGCCAACGCGAGGATGTCCACCGCCACCATAGCGTTCGCAAATCGTGGCCAGGTTGTGATTGACTTCAGGCGCCCAGGGGCTTGACCCAACGCTGACCTTGGTACGAAAAGTGGATTCGCTGACCGAAACCGTGTAGGTGGATTCGGGGAACAAGTAGTAAGGCACGAACTTGTTGTAACCCTCCATGCCTTGGCCGATCAGATCGAAGAAGATGACTCCGTATTCAGTCCGGGCCTTTTCTCTGATGAGATCGATAGATCGCAGGTGACGCTCATAGAGCGGGTCGAAAACAGCAGCGATATCCGGTTTGGCGATGATCTCTTCGAGCGGTTCAGACTGCATGGCGCGAATGATGTCCTGAACCTTTTCGGAGCCTTTGACAGCTTCGATGACTAGAACAAGCTTGGTGGCGGCGGCCTTCAGCTCGACAGCAGCCGTAGGGGATTCGTACTGTGCGCCGTCAATGATGTCGGCCCACTTGACGAGATCTTCGAGGTCAGGGGCAACGTACCCGAACTTGTCCCGAGCGATATCGCGAATGAATTTGGTGCAACTACGGTAGCCGGGATCGAAGAAATGGAGCGGATTGTTTCCGCTATGAAAGTGTTCAGAGTCCTGCTGGGTGAGGAAGGCGCTCTGATGATGATCAAACCACCATGTCAGGCCGGGGTGGGGAGAATATTTGAAATCGACGATTGCGTTGACATCGCCATCGAACATGGCGTCGTCAAATAGCTGGTCAGCGGTGTGAGCCATGCCGGTATATGCATAAGCAGCGCCGGGATGACGGGTTTCCTTGAGGAAACGGGTAAAAAAGGCCGCGCTAGCAGCCCCGTCAAAGCAATGGTCGTGGTACAAAATTCGTACTTTCATCAAGTCAATCCCGAACTGTACGGGAAAACTTATAAGTATCTGTCAATGGGCACCCGAAAATCAACCAAGACGGCAAATATTCCGCTTAGATAGAATCACGTCATGCGCCGACGTCAATTTGTGAGTCTTCCCGCCGTTCAGTATGCAGCCGATTCCGCCCGTGCTGCGGAGGCGGAAATTGTGCCTAGTTGGCCGATATTTGGCTCGCCGGAGGAGGATGGGCTGAAAGTGGTCCTGCGGAGCACGAAGTGGGGCCGGGGCAATGGGATGGCCGTCGCGAATTTCGAGCAGCAGTACGCCAAATTGACTGGTGCGCAGCATTGCCTGGCGGTGGCGAATGGAACATCGGCGCTCCTGGTCGCCCTGGGAGTGCTGGGTATCGGGCCGGGAGACGAAGTGATTGTCCCGCCTTACACGTTTATCGCGACGATTAATGCGGTGCTGCGTTTTCATGCGGTGCCAGTGTTTGCCGATATCGATCCGTTGACCATGCAGATGGACCCGAAACAGGTGGCGGCTCAGATCACGCCGCGCACACGGGCGATCATACAGGTGCATATGGCGGGCGGGGTGGGCGAGCTGGGGCAGGTGATCGAGTTGGGACGGAAGCACAATATTGCTGTCATTGAGGACGCGGCCCAGGCGCATTTGGCGGAGTGGCAAGGCAAACATGTTGGCCCGCACGCGACGATCGGCTGCTTTAGCTTCCAGGCGTCGAAGAATCTGAACTCGGGCGAAGGCGGCGCGGTGGTGACGAACGACGCGGCGCTAGCCGAGAAGGCGTTTGCATTCCACAACAACTCACGCGGGCGCACGCAGCCGGGGACGGAGTTTCACTATGAGTCGTCTGGCGCCAATCTGAGGCTGACGGAGTTTCAAGGCGCAATTTTGACGGCGCAGATGTCGCGGATTGAAGCGCAGGCGCGGAAGCGGTCGGAAAACGCGAAGTTGCTCGACGGGATGCTGGCAAAGGTGGAAGGCTTGACCCCTTATCGCGTGGCGAAGGATTGCACGCGCAACGCCTACCACTTGTACATGTTCCGCTACGATGCTTCGAAGTTTGGCGGCAGATCGCGGGCGGATTTTCTGAAGGAGTTGGCGCGGCAGAAGGTGCCTGCTTCTGGGGGCTATGCGCCGCTACAGGATGAGCCGTTTTTGAAGAATACTTTTGAGACTCGCGGCTACCAGTTTGCTTATGGGAAGAACTACTACGACAAGTGGCGCAAGCGGAATGATTGCCCGGTGAACCGCAAGGCTTGCGGGGAGGCGGTTTGGTTCACGCAGAATCTGTTGTTGGCCGAAGCCCCGCTGATGGCGAAGATCGGCAAGGCGATCGCCGGCTGGTCGCGAGGCTAACCCTCGATGATTTGTGGGTTGGGCGGGGGAGTGTAGCCGTGGTGCTGTTCACCCAGGTAGCGATCTATGGCGCCGTGGGCAGCGTAAATCACAGGCGTGAGCGCGACGGCGATTGCGAACTTGTAGGTGTAGTTGGTGAAGGCGAGATTGAGGAAGTCACTGGTTTTGATTTTGCCAGGGAGCCAGAAGCCGATGCCGAGTACGATGAAGGTGTCGATCAACTGGGAGACTGCGGTTGAGCCGGTGGCGCGCAGCCAGAGCATGCGTCCGCCTGTTGCGTCCCGGAAGAGCCAGAAGACGGCGACATCAACGAACTGGCTAACGGCAAAGGCTGTAACGCTGCCGGCAATGATCCACTGAGACTGACCGAGCACGGCGTTGAACGCTTCATCCTTTACGGGCGAGATGCTGGAGGCGGGTATGGCCATGGCAATGAAGATGACGACGAAGGCGTAGAGGATGAGGCCAACAGTGAGCAGCGTGAGGCGCCGGATGCCGGAGCGACCATAATATTCATTGATCAGATCGGTGGTGAGGAATACGATCGGCCAGGGGATGACGCCGAGGCTCATGATGTAGCCTCCGGCTTCGATCAGTTTGCCGCCGAGGATTTCTCCGAGGATCGCGTTGGAGACGAAAAGGCCAGCCAGAATCAGGAAGACGAGATCTTTGCGGTTGTTCAAGTTCACTTTTTTATAAGACGCCTTGCTATAGGATACTGGTGGAAGGTTTTTTCAAATATGTCTGGCCACTCTAAATGGCACACTATCAAACACAAGAAGGCGGCAATTGACGCCAAGCGCGGGAAAATCTTTACCCGTCTGATCAAGGAAATTCTCATCGCCTCGCGTAGCGGCGGCGATCCGGACATGAATCCGCGGTTGCGTACGGCAATCACAGCGGCCAAAGCGGTGTCTATGCCGGCTGATAATATCAAGCGCGCGATCATGCGCGGCACCGGGGAGCTGGAAGGCGCGACGATCGAAGAAGTCAGCTACGAAGGCTATGGGCCTGGAGGGGCGGCAGTGATCGTGCAGTGCGCCACTGACAACCGAGTGCGAACCGTGAGCGACATCCGGCATATCTTCTCGAAGGCCGGCGGCAATATGGGCGAACCGAATTCGGTGTCGTGGATGTTTGAACGCAAGAGCCTGGTGGTGATCGAAGGCGACAAGGCGACCGAGGAGCAACTGATGGACGTTGCGCTCGAAGCCGGCGGCGACGATGTGCAGAATGACGGCGATACGTGGAGCGTACTGAGCGCGCCGGAGGCGCACAACGCGATTGTCGAGGCGCTGGCGAAGGTGAAGATTCCTACGCTGTCCGCCGAAGTGGGTTTGATCCCCAAGAACACGATGGCAGTGGAAGCCAAGAACGCCGCGGGAATGATGCGTATGCTCGAACAACTCGAAGACTACGACGATACGCAAAACGTGTACACGAACTTCGAGCCCGACGAGAGCACCGTCGAGGCGATGGCATAGGCAGCCTTGCGCATTCTGGGCATTGATTGCGGGACTGAGCGCACCGGATATGGAGTGATCGAAAGCGATGGCAAGCGTCATGCAGCCATCGCTTTCGGCGTATTCAAGACCAATGCACGGGAGCCGATGGCGGACCGATTGTGCGTGATTGCGCGCGGCCTGCGGGAAGTGATCGCTGAGTACCGTCCCGAGGCGGCGGTGATCGAAGAAGTGTTTGTCGCCAAGAATACGCAGAGTTCGCTTAAGCTGGCGCAGGTGCGCGGGGTGGCGATGGTGATGGCGCGTGAGGCGATGGTGGCTGTGCACGAATACAGTCCACGGGAGATCAAGATGGCGGTGGTTGGTTATGGGAATGCAGAAAAAGGCCAGGTGCAGTTGATGGTCAAGGCGCTGCTGGGGCTGGAGGCGACACCACCGGAGGATGCCGCCGATGCGCTCGCCGCGGCGATTTGTCGAGCGACAATGAGGTTACTATGACTTGCTTCGCATGGTTGTTGCTTTTGGTGGGTACGCTCGCGGCACAGGAAGGTACGATCTTCTACTCGAAGAGCTTTCCGAAGTCGAAGCCCGAGTATATGGAAATCGTTGTAGAGCCGACAGGCGAGGCGATTTATAAGGAAAGCGCTGAAGACGACCAGCCGGTGAAGTTCAAGCTGATGCCGGAAGAGGTGAAGGCGGTCTGGGATCTGGCGGCGAAGGTGAACTGGTTTGACAAGAAGCTTGAGAGCGGGCTGCCGGTGGCGCGGATGGGCGAGAAGTCTTACCGGTACACGAATGGCGCGGCCAAGCATGAGGTGACGTTCAACTACACGCAGGACCTGGATGCGCAGGCGTTGCAGGACTGGTTTGAGAAGATGACCGAAACGGTGAACCTGTACTTTGATCTGGAACGGACGGCGAAGTTTGAACGGCTGGGCGTGGACCGGGCGTTGCTGCACCTGGAGGCGGCATGGGACAAGAAGCGGCTGTTGAGTTACGAGTTGTACTATCCGCTGTTGAACCGCATCATCAAGAACGACAGCTATCTGAATATGGCGCGGGACAGGGCGGCGAAGATGAAGGCGATGTTTGAGGAGTCGAGGAAAAAACCGGAATGAAGTTCAACCGAGTGGTTTGGGTCGTGCTGGACAGTGTGGGGATTGGAGCCATGCCGGACTGGGCTGCTTATGGAGATCCGGAGGGCAGCGATACGTTGGGAAATATTGCGAAGCAACGGCCGATGAAGCTACCGAACCTGTGCATGCTGGGGATTGGCAATATCAAGCCGCTTGCTGGATTGTCGGCTGCCCCGAGGCCGATGGCGAGCTATGGACGATGCGCGCTGAAGAGCCCGGGGAAGGATACGACTACGGGGCATTGGGAGATGGTGGGGGTGCTTTTGGAGAAGCCTTTCCCTCTGTATCCTCAGGGGTTTCCAGCAGAATTTTTGGCGCGGTTCGAGGCAGAGATTGGGAGGGGGACGTTGGGGAATATAGCTGCCAGCGGCACTGAGATCATCGCCGAGCTGGGTGATGAACACATGCGCAGTGGGGATCCGATTGTTTATACCAGCGCTGACAGTGTGTTTCAAATTGCGGCGCATGAGGATGTCATCAGCCTATTTGAGTTGTACAGGATTTGCGAGATAGCGCGGAAGAAGCTGGTTGGGCCGCTTGAGGTGGGCAGGGTGATTGCGCGGCCGTTTACGGGTACGAGTGGAAATTATACGCGGACAACGAACCGCAAGGATTATGCTGTTGCGCCTCCGCGGATGCTGCTGGATGAGTTGGACCGCGGGGGCGTTGAGGTGCATAGCGTCGGGAAGATTTTCGATATTTTTCTGGGGCGTGGAATTCGCAACTATGACAAGACTAAGAGCAATGCCGAGGGGCTAGCGAAGACGATCGAGGCGATGGGCGAGCTTGAGCGGGGACTGATCTTCACCAATCTGGTGGACTTTGATTCGCTGTATGGCCATCGCAACAATGTGGAGGGGTATGCGCAGGCGCTGGAGGATGCAGATGCCGCGCTGCCAGGGTTGATCGAGGCGCTTCGGCCGGATGATCTTTTGATCCTGACGGCGGATCATGGATGTGACCCGACGACGGCATCGACTGACCATAGCCGGGAGTATGTGCCTTTGCTGGCTTACTCTCCGGGCTCGGTCGAAGGAAGAGATCTGGGGACTCGTGAGAGCTTGGCCGATATAGGAAGTACGGTTGCTGAAATCTTTTCGGTTCATTCCAAGAGCGGGCGATCTTTCCTGGATTTGATCGCGCCTTAGTTTTCCAGGTGCACATAGAGCCGTTTGTTGATTTTGCCTTTGTTCCCGGTGTTGTAGATTGTGAAGCGGCCGAGTTCTGCCGTGCTGTGGAGGTGGGCGCCACCGCAGGCTTGTTCATCAAAATCCTCGATGGCTGCCCTCAGGGTGTGCTTTGCGGTTAGCACTGAATTCACCTTTTGTTCCAGGTCCGATGCGAGTTCCGGCAAGAAACTAGTCGACGCCGATTTGAGCACCGGTGGTCCATGCGTCATAATCGCGCAGGGCGATCGTGTTTAATACATGCAAAACCGTGTGGTGGCGGGCGAGCATGGTCCTGCGATGTTGGTCGATTTGGAGAGCGGCTGGCTTGCCCACCCAGGTTGGATCGGCTGGAGTCTTATGCGGCGCCAGAGGATGTCGCCTCACATTGCTCTGGCGCATAAGATGCGCAGAGACTCCAAAGAAACGCGCGCGGTTTTTCCGGTCCTGATTGGCCTGAGAGGCGAGTTTGACGTAGGCTTCATGCAACAGCGCCGTGGGTTGCAACGTATTGGCCTTCGCGTTCGCGGCGCAGGTAGCTGGCGGCCAGCCGTCGCAATTCGTCATAAACGATTGGGGTCAGGATCTCAAGAGCTGAGGGATCCCCGTCGCGCCATTGTTGGAGCAATATTGTGACTTGTTCGGCCATAGATTTAGATGATTCGAATCGCGCTGACCATTCTGCCCGCCTTGTCGCCGTCACGCCTGAAGGAATGAAACGACTCCGGCTCGCACTTGGTGCATTGCTTGGATATCCAGATGTTTTCGAGATTGAGGCCGGCTTCGAGAAGCTGCCGTTCGTTTGCTTCGGCCAGGTCGATGCAGGTCTTCCCTTCTGCTCCAAAGTGCGGGGACACTTCAGGACCAACTTCAAAGCAGCACCAGCCGATGCCGGGCCCGATTGCAGCGCGAATGCTGGAGAGTTCAGCGCCGAGCTCCACCATCTCGCGCACGGTCCGCAGGCAGATCTTTTCGACCGTTCCCCGCCATCCAGCATGCACCGCGGCGATGACCTTGGCGCACGGATCGGCCAACAGAATCGGGAGGCAGTCGGCAGTGCGAATGGAGATCCACAATTCCGGACTCGTGGTGACTAGAGCATCCGCCTCACCCTGCAGCCCGGCAGTCCTGGTGCGAACGACATTGCCGGAATGGATCTGACGCAGCCATGCGTGCTCGGCTTCAGCAAGCCACGCGCCGTCTTCGATTGTGCCGAAGCCGTGCTCGAAATCAACGAGTTCTTTGAGTGTGGGAGCGTGGATCATCCGAGCTGAATGAGATTGACGCGCTTCTGGAAATCGGCCAGCATATCTTCGCTGAGGCGTACATGGGTGGGCTTGCGAGTGAGCGTCCGCATCTGGTCGATTTTATCCTGCAATTTCATCAGCCCGTAGAACAGGTTTTCGGGGCGGGGAGGGCATCCCGTGATGTAGACATCCACCGGCACAATCTTGTCGACGCCCTGGAGAACGGAGTAAGTGTTGAAAGGCCCGCCTACACTGGAGCAAGCGCCCATCGAGATGACCCATTTGGGCTCGGGCATCTGGTCGTAGATACGCTTGAGAACGGGGGCCATCTTGAGGCTCACCGTACCGGCAACAATCATCAGGTCCGCCTGGCGCGGCGAGGGACGGAAAACTTCAGCGCCAAACCGGGCCAGATCAAATCGTCCTGTCGTGCTGGCAATCATCTCAATTGCGCAGCAGGCGAGGCCGAAGCTCAGAGGCCAGATTGCGGATTTGCGAGCCCAGTTGAACACGTAGTCCACAGAGGTCGTAATGAAGTTTTGCTCGAATTGGTTTTGGAGCGTAATCACAAGGACGAACTTTTAGTTTAACTTGGAAATATGGCTGCTACTTCACACAACTCGAATTCGTACACGGATCAGGAGAAGAAATTCCTTTTGGGTCCGCTCCTGGTTGGGACCATCTCGGTGATTGTGTTCCTCTACGTTTACTACACGATTCCTTCACGCCCCTACGAATTGCATGAAGCCCCGCACGCTGCCGCGCATCGGGAAGGCGGCGCTCACGCGCATGATGCTAAGACTCCAGATCATCCCGCGGCACCTCAGGGATCTGCTCATTCCGAGACACCCAAGCACTAAGCCATTGCGTGGCTAGCTCTTCGGGATCTTCCTTGAGAGTCAGCAGTTGTTGCGATTTCAATTCATTGTTTTCGTAGAACGCTGCTTCCACCCCTTTCGCCGTCGGCTTGAGGTCGAGGCGGCGATCTTTTGCTTCCAGCCTGAGCGTTGATTCGAGCCAAGTGAAACGCACCATCATGCGTTGCCGATGGCCTAGCGTACGGCAGGCTATCAGCAGCTTCTCTGTGAAAGGACCGGACTTGAGAGCTTCGGCAACTGGAGCTGCGGCAAGTGCAGCCTGGCGGTCTGATTCGCGTCGGGCCAGTTCTTCCTTTTGTTTGGCTGGATCTTTCTCTTCGCGCGACTCAAGCGCCTTCAGGTTGTTCTCGAGATTGTCGAGGAAACTCATATCCTCACGGTACACTGAGAGCATGTTCTTCCGCCGGGAAAAGCCAAGAGAATTTTTGTTTGAAGATCGCCTGGAATCACTGAAGCAGTTGGGGATGGCTACGGGTAAGAAGGGCAATGGCAAGGCCGCCGTGATCCGCAAGGGTTGCGCGGCAGTGTTGGTGGATCAGGGCTCAACGGTGGGAATCGAGCGGGCCGGAATTGTGTTGGGACACGAAGTGGGTGAGCTGACCCATGGCGGCTACCAGATGTTCTTCATTACGCCAACGGGAGTCAAAGAACCGGCGCTGGCCGAACAGTTGCGGGAGTTGCATCTCTTTCTCGAAGACTTGCGAGAAGGACTTGGGCACGACAGCCTTTACAACACCAGCCTGGGAACCACGAACCAGCGGCACATGTACGACCGCGTTCAGGGTCGCGATCCCCAGGGTGGCCATCATCACTAAGCTTCGGTAATCGTCACGCTGTTCAGGACGTCGCCCTGAGCGATGGCATCGACAACAGACTGCCCTTCGAGAACCTGGCCAAACACGGTGTGCTTGCCGTCGAGCCAGTCCGTCTTGATGTGCGTAATGTAGAACTGGCTGCCATTCGTATTCGGACCTGCATTGGCCATCGCGAGGCTGCCAACCTGGTGACGCAACCAATCGTTGTTGCCTGCGAACTCGTCGGCAAATCGATAGCCTGGGCCACCGCTGCCGGTGCCTTCCGGGTCACCGCCCTGGACCATGAAGTTGGGAATGACACGATGGAAAAAGGTGCCGTTATAGAACCCGTCGTTTGCGAGGAACAGAAAATTGTTGACCGTGTTGGGAGCGTTTTGAGGTTTGAGCTCCACAACGATCTTGCCTTTGGTCGTATCGAAGGTTGCCGTGAACTTCTTGGTGAGATCGATCGACAACGGCGGCGCGGCCGCGTAGGATTTTTGAGCCATATTCTTTCAGTTTAGGCTAGTGCGCGGTGGACCACTTCGCCGGCGACATCGGTGAGCCTGAAGTCGCGGCCCTGATAGCGGTAGGTTAGCTTCTTGTGGTCGATGCCGAGGAGGTGTAAAAGCGTTGCCTGTATGTCGTGAACATGCAACGGCCCGCCGGTAGGAGAGAAGCCCAATTCGTCGGTACCGCCAATGATCGTCCCTGGCTTCAAACCGCCTCCCGCCATGAAGATCGAATAGGCGTCGATGTGGTGGTTGCGACCGATCTTGCCTTTTTCACGCACTTCGCCCATTGGCGTGCGGCCGAATTCCCCGCCCCAGATCACGAGGGTGCGATCGAGGAGTCCGCGTTGCTTGAGGTCTATGATCAGGGCTGCGGAAGCCTGATCGACTTCGCGGGCTACCTGGTCGAGCGGCTTGGTGAGATCGTCGTGGTGATCCCAATCGGTATGGTAGAGCTGAACAAATCGCACGCCGCGCTCCACCAGCCGCCGGGCCAGCAGGCAATTGTTGGCAAAGGCGTGTTCGGGCGCACCAGGCTTGGCGCCATACATCTCCATCGTGGCCGGGGTCTCCTGGGCAAAGTCGATCAATTCGGGGCCTGATGTTTGCATGCGGAAGGCCATTTCATACTGCGCAATGCGAGTATCGATCTCGGTGTCGCCGGTATGCGACTTCTCCAGCACGTTCAGGTCGCGCAGCGCCTCGATGGTCTGGCGCTGCTGGTCGGCCGTGACATTCCTGGGCGTAGAGAGATTCAAGATCGGGTCGCCCGTGGAGCGGAAAGGCACGCCCTGGAAGCTGGTCGGAAGGAAGCCGCTCGACCATAGCTGCGCGCCGCTGCGCGGGCCACGAGGGCCGGACTGAAGCACTACGAATCCCGGCAGATCCTTGGATTCGCTTCCCAGCCCGTAGGTGACCCACGAGCCAATGCTGGGTCGTCCAGCGCGAAATGAGCCGGTGTTCATGAATAGCTTCGCGGGGCCGTGGTTGAAGTTTTCTGTCGAAACGCCATGGAACATCGTCAGTTGATCGGCTACCGCGGCGATGTTCGGCACCAGTTCTGAGAAGTACATGCCAGCGTTGCCGCTCTGCTTGAACTGTCTCCGCGTGCCCAACATCTTGGGAGGTTCTTTTGAGAACGTATCCATGAAAGCAAAACGCTTGCCCTTTAGGAGCTCGGCAGGGGCAGGCTGAGCGTCGTACTTCGTGAGCGCAGGCTTGTAGTCAAACAGCTCCAATTGGCTTGGGCCACCGGCCTGGAACAGATAGATCACATGATCGATCTTTGCCTCATGATGGCGCGTGGCGCCGTGCAAATAGCTGGCTGCAAGGCTCAGGCTTGAGGCTTTGAAGAAGTGGCGGCGGGTTTGGAGTAGTGGGTTCATGGGCGGGTCAGGAATTCGTCGAGATTGATCAATATGCGGGCGACCGCTGGCCAGGGGTCATGCTGTGAATCACGCTGGACGCGAATAAATCGGAGCATGCGGTCCTGCTCGTTGGATCTTGGCGTCCGGCCGAGTGCGATTTCATAGCCGGCTGCCAGGCGTGCTGTATCGGCAGTTCCAGCGGCGGCCATGCGTTTGGCGAGCGCTCCGGCAAACTCGGTCGAGGATTCGTCATTCAACTGCGTGAGTGCCTGCAGAGGTGTATTGGAGCGGTTGCGCCGGGTACAGGTCTCAGAAGAATCGGGGGCGTCGAACACGATCAGGCTGGGATGTGGTGCGGAACGCTGGAAGAACGTGTACATGCCGCGGCGGTAGCGGTCTTCTCCTGTGGAGGTCTTCCACTCGCGGCGAACCTGAGTTACCTGATAGACGCCGGCGGGCTGGGGCGGATAGACACTGTCGCCGCCGACCTTCGGAGCAAACAAACCACTCGCGATCAAAGAGGAATCCCTGATGATCTCGGCGTCCAGTCGCAAGCGATTCTGCCTCGAGAAGAGCTTGTTCTCAGGATCGACGCCATTCGCGGCGGAAGACTGGCGGTAGGTGGCGGATGTGACAATCAGCCGGTGGAGCGCCTTCTGGCTCCATCCCTTGTCGATAAACTCGCTGGCGAGAAAGTCGAGCAGTTCCGGATGTGCAGGCTTGTCACCCTGGGTGCCGAAGTCGCTCTCGCTGGCCACGATTCCCCGGCCAAAATACTTCTGCCACATACGATTGACGGTGACGCGCGGCGTTAGAGGATGCTTTGGATCGACGAGCCACTTCCCCAATGCAAGCCGATCTTTGGGCCCATCTCCGACGGGCGGCAGGACACTGAGCACGCCAGGCGTGACGGGCGCGCCCTTGCGCATGAAGTCTCCCCCAAGATGTACATAAGCAGGACGGGCAGCGGGAAGTTCGCGCATGATCATCGTGCGGGGGAGTTTCGGCTTGTTCTTTCGAAGGGTGGAGAGTTCCTTCTCGATCGCGACCAGGATGTCGTCCTTCGACTGATCGCCAGAGAAAGTCTCGAGGCGCTTGCGCATCTGCTCTTCGGCCTTGATCACCTTTTCCTGCCAGACGGCAAACTCAGCCTTTTCCTGTTCGCTTCCGATCTCAAGGAAAGGCTTGTTAAAGAGTTTCCGTTCGGCTTCCTTGTCCACTTCGTCGATGTTGTTGAAATAAGCGAAAAGCTGGTAATACTCGCGTTGCGAAATTGGGTCGTACTTGTGGTCGTGGCAGCGGGCGCAGCCCAGGGTAAGGCCGAGGAATGCAGCGCCTGTTGTAGCCACACGATCAGCAACAGCCTCGACGCGATACTGCTCAAAATCGATACCGCCCTCAAAGTTGGAAGTTGTGTTGCGGTGGAAACCTGTCGCCACCAGTTGCTGGATGCTTGGGTTGGGCATCAAGTCGCCCGCTATCTGCTCGATCACGAACTGGTTGAAGGGCTTGTCCCCGTTGGTCGAATGAATCACCCAGTCGCGGTACATCCAGATGTCGCGGGGGGCATCGATCGTGTAACCATCGGAATCCGCATATCGCGCGATGTCGAGCCAGTGGCGGCCCCAGCGTTCGCCGTAATGCGGCGAAGCCAGCAGGCGAGTGACCTGCGTTTCATAAGCATCCGCACTCTTGTCTTCCAGAAATTGCCGCAACTCGGCGACCGTGGGAGGAAGCCCAGTCAAATCGAGACTGACTCTGCGGAGTAGAGTCGCCCGATCAGCCTCAGGGGAAGGCTTCAACTGATTGGCTTCGAGGCGCGCCAGGATGAAGCGATCGATTGGATTGCGAACCCACGATTCGAGCTTGACCTCTGGGGGCGTGGGTCTGGCGACCGGTTGGAAGGCCCAGTGGCCTGCGCCCTGTCGCTTGGACTTCACCAGGTTCTCTGGCATTGGCAAGCCGGCAGCGGCCCACTTTTCGAGGACTGCTACCTGATCACCATTGAGCTTCTTGTTGGGCGGCATCTTGAGATCGCCAACGTGACGGGCGGCATTCAGAATGATGTCGACGGAAGCGCCGCGGTTGCCGCCTCTGAGGATTGATTCGCGGGTCTGCAAGGACAGGCCGCTGGTGGAGTTTGCCTCACTATGGCAACCCCAACAATTGGCGCGCAGGATCGGGCGCACCTGGGTTTCGAAGTATTGGGCGTCGGGCGTTTGGGCAGACGCGGCTAGCGCCAGCAGCGCGAGTAGACAAATATGGACCACTGCCGTTATCTTGTCAAACTTCGACACTGGATTGGGGGACGGGGTTCAACGTATCTCGAGACTTCTCCACATGTACCAGGCGCCGATGCTGCGGTAGGGACGCCAGTTTTCGGCGATCGCCTCGTACTCTGGATGCTTGGCTTGGGGGTCGAGGCCGTAGCACTTCTGCATTCCATTGCGCACCCCGAGATCGAGGACAGGGAAGATGTCGGGCCGTTTCAAGGCGAACATCAGGAACATCTGGGCTGTCCAGACGCCTATGCCTTTGACTTGGGTTAGCTCGGCGATGATCTCGTCATCGGCCATCTTGGTGTGTCGGCCGAAGCGGACTTCGCCAGAGGCGGTCCTCTCGGCAAGATCGCGGATGTAGCGTGCCTTTTGCCCGGAAAGTCCCGCTGCCCGCATCTGTGCTTCCGTTACAGCAAGTACTGCGGCAGGCTTCAACGTGCGTACCCCGCAGCAATCTCTGAAGCGTCCAAAAATCGTAGCGGCTGCTTTGCCGCTCAACTGCTGGTAGACGATTGAGCTCACCAGCGCATGGAATGTCGGCGGATGGTGGCTCATCGCATACGGGCCAACTTGCGAGATGATTTGTTTGAGTACCGGATCGCGACGGCGTAGATGGCGGAGAGCAACTTCCATATGAAAACCCCTAATAGTTTGACACGAAGAAATGTATTGGCTGGTCTGGCGGCCGGGCCTGTGCTGCTGGCGCAAGACCCGGTGATCCGGGTAGATGTTCAGTTGGTCAACATCACTTTTACGGTGCGCAACAAACAGGGTGGACTGGTCGGAAATCTGACCAAGGATGATTTCGCGGTGTTTGAGGATGGCAAGCCTCAGGAGGTGAATCGCTTTGAGCGCGACACCGATCTGCCACTGACAATCGGATTGTTGATTGATGTCTCCGGTTCGATGTACAACGTCATCGGCACGGGGAGGCGTGCGGCCGCCGAGTTTTTCCGCAAAGTGCTTCGACCTAAAGACCTTGCCTTTCTAATCACGTTTGGCTCCCAGCTTGAGCTCATGCAAGATCTCACATCCTCGACCAGTCTGCTTGAAAAGGGCTTGAACCAGGTGGAGGGAGAGCGTCCGACGCGAGTGATGACGCAAGGGCCTGTGCCGACCACTCCGCGCGGCACGCGGATGTTCGATGCCGTCTATCTGGCCTCCGATGAGGTACTCAAGAACGAAGCCGGCCGCAAGGTGATTGTGTTGTTGACCGATGGTGCCGACCAGGGGAGCGTCTATAAGGCCGCCGAGGCGCTGAAGCGGACCCATTTGGCCGATGCCGTGATCTACAGTTTTTTTTATTACGAGCCTATGTATGGCAGCGATGAGGGCGCCTTGAAGCGATTGTCGGGCGACACGGGCGGGCGCGTTTTCGATGTGCGGCGAGGCAGTCTGGACAAGGCGTTCGATCAATTGCAGGAGGAGATGCGCAGCCAGTATGCGATTTCTTACTCGCCCGCTAATGACAAGAAGGACGGGGCATTTCGCAGGGTGGAGATCAAGCCGAAGGATTCGAATCTGAAGGTGCAGGCCCGGCGCGGATATTACGCTACGGGGTCTTAACTTCGTTTGGCGAAATAGCGGTCGATCTGTTCGTCCAGACTTGGGAATGGGGCAACAGTGGTGCGGCTGAGTCTCGCGTTCTCAAGAGCGGAGAATTTAGGCCTGCGCGCAACTGTGCGGTACTCACGCTCATTGGTTGGCTTGAGTTCCGCGCTCATGCCTGCTTTATGGAAGATCTTCTCGGCGTAATGGAACCAGGAAATCGCCTGGCCGCCGCCGGCATGAAAAACGCCGGTTTGATTCAGCTCGACCAGATCTGCGGTGACCCGCGCCAATTCAGGCGCGTAGGTGGGCGACGCGATGTGATCGTTGACAATCCGGAGTGGCCCGCCTTTTGAAGCAAGGCGCATCATCGATTCGATAAAATTTCCGCCCGCGGTGCGCACGCCCGCTGGACCGAATACGCCGGAAGTACGAAGTACGAGGGCAGAGTCCGAATAGGCTTGCGCGTAAAACTCACCGGCAAGTTTGGATACTCCATAGGCGCTGATAGGCCTCACAGCATCCTCTTCGGTATAAGGGCGACCGGCTGTGCCGTCAAACACGTAGTCAGTCGAAAAATGAACGAGACGGGCATCGAGCTGGCGGCAGGCAACAGCCAGGTTTCTCACCGCAAGACCGTTGACGGCGTAGGCGACCTGCGGCTCGGATTCCGCAATATCCACCTTGTTATACGCGGCGGCGTTGAGGACCAGATCTATATCGAGGGAAGCCAATTTGGCTTCGAGTTGTTGTGGGTCAGTGATGTCGGCATCCGCCCGGCGGAAACCATGTACGGTGTGCCCGCGGCTTGAGAAAACTTCAACCAGTTCGACACCGAGTTGTCCGGCAGCTCCAAAGATAGCGACTTGCATGATGGCAATCAGCAGGATATCAAGCAAGTGACGTTACGGCTTGAATTCCACGCTGATCTCAAGCCTCTTGTTTTCTTCTCCCGGCTCAGGCGAGGGACGGCAGTTGAGAACTTGTCCACGGTTGGCATCTGAATTTCCAAGCCACTCTACAAACACTCCTACTGGAATGGCCTCGGTGGATTCAAAAACAGCTACATTGCCATCCCGTTCCCGCAAGGAAACTGGAATTGACTTGCCGTTTTCGCTGAAGACATGCAGCGTTCGTTGTTTCGCCAGCAGGAAGGTCACAATGCACTTATCGCCTTGAAACGGCGCTTTTACAGTAAAACTATTTCCAGGTGAACATTAGCCAGAGTCCGACCCCAACCACGGCGGGAAGCAGGAGTTCAGCGCACTGTCTCCAGCCCCAATCGCGCCAGGAGATCTGATGCGGGTGTGCTCCAGCATCGGTGGATTGCTGGCCTTCTCCAATGCTTCGCTTCAGGAACTCAGCCCTCAGCCGGCTCTTGAGCGGGCTCGGCTCACCATTCAGGATCTTCTTGATTTCAGCGCGGCCACCCCGGTCTGCGATCAGAATCGTGGCGCTATTCATCCCGCGGGTGGAAGCCACTAATTGCTTGCGAAGGGCAGAAGGGATGTCTTCCGGCGAACGGAAGACCTGAGTCTTCTCTCCCATCGAAATGTACACGGTAGTTCGCTTGATGGTCTTCAATCCCCAACTCCAACCATGCTCATCGTCCGCATTCCTTCACCTGCCTGGTCCAGGATAACCTGGATAAAGCCCAGGGCTGCACGGCTCAAAGCTTTATCTTTGCGATAAATCAGACCCAACCGGCGGATCATTGGCTCTGGCCCGAGCGAGACCATAACCAGTTTGCCAGCCTCCACTTCTTCGCGGCAGTGGGACGCGGCCAGGAAGCTGATACCGAGCCCGGCCATCACGAAGCGTTTGATCATTTCGGTCGAGTCGAGTTCCATCGAAACTTGCAGTTGCTCTTCGACAGGTTCGAGCCAGGAGTTTAGTTTTGCGCGGGTGGTGCCAGTCTTGGGGAGAAGCAGTTGGTATGGGGCAATGTCGGACGCAATAAGGCTACGGCGGCCTGCCAGAGGATGGTCCTTGGGGACGATAATACGGATTTCATCGGAGTGGATCGTTACGATCTGGCACTTCTTGGCGTCTACGGGCAGCTGCGTGATGCCAAAGTCAGCCAGATTGTCCTGAACTGCCTGCAAAACCCTCGAACCATAGCTGCGATCGACATGCAATTGCACGTTAGGAAATTGCTTCTTGTACTCGCTGAAAACTTCAGGCAACACGTAGATGCAGGTGGCCTCATTGGCGGCAATGATGAGTTCGCCGCGTGGGACGCGCTCCAGTTCCTGAATCGATTCTTGTGCGCGGCGTCGAAGGTTCAGAATCTGTTCGGAGTACTCGGCAAAAATCCGGCCTGCGGGGGTAAGGGCGATTCGCGTTCCAAGGCGTTCAAAGAGGTTCGCATTCAGCTCTTGCTCGAGCTGCCTGACTTGGGCGCTAATGGCCGGCTGAGTGCGATAACAGGTCTGCGCGGCCTTTGAAAAACTCTTGAGCCGGACGATTTCCAAAAACGTGTGCAGTTGGTCAAGATCCATGAAATAGTCGCCAAAACAGTGCTTGCAGGGTTATTGCTACAACTATAGCATTTGATTATGGGTCTCATTAATTTTGTCTGTGCGGTAAGCCTCGCATTTCCGAGCGAAGCCTTGCGCCAGCTCTTATTGTTGGATATAGCGTCTTGACCAAGCTCATTCTTACGTTGCTCTTTGCCGCTACATCACTTTGGAGCGGGGACGCAAACAACGTCACCTTGGTTGTGAACCAGAATTCCGCGATCTCGCGTCGTCTGGGGAGCTTTTACACTTCTTGGCATGGACTGAAGGATTCCCAGGTTTGCAGAATCTCGACCGCGGAAGATGAGTCGATGGACCGCGCCAGATTTGAACGGGAGATTGAACGGCCGATCGGGGATTGTTTGCGCCGAACCGGCAGAGTCGAGTCAACATTCTATATGGTGCTGACTCAGGGGATTCCAATACGGATCAGCGCGATGGCCAAGAGCGACGGCGCCAGCGTGGACAGCGAGATCGCAACTCTGTATTTGACGTTGCACGGCGTTCAAGTCCGGCGGGAAGGTGCGATTGATAATCCGTTCTATCGACGGAAAGAGCAGGCTTTCTCGCATCCCAGCTTCCCTATTTATCTGGTCACCCGTCTGGCCGGTTATAGCTTTGAGGACGCCAAGAGGGCAGTGGAGCGCTGCAGGGGGGCGAAAAATACCGGACGGCTGGTACTCGATCTGAAGGCAGATAACGACGAGGAAGGGAATGCCTGGCTGCGCAATGCTGCAATCCTCCTGCCTGAGGACCGGGTTGTGCTGGACACGACACCGAAAGTGCTGAGTGGGCTGGAGAACGTTATCGGGTATGCGAGCTGGGGGTCGAATGACACGGCGCGTAAGAGCCGCAAGAGCGGTATGCAGTGGCTGCCTGGAGCCATTGCAACGGAGTTTGTCTCGAGCAATGCTCGCACGCTTAAGATGCCTCCATTCCAGTGGACACTGGGAACCTGGGGGGATCCGCGAACTCATTTTGCGGGCAGCCCACAGTCGATGATCCTCGATTACGTCTGGGAAGGGGTGAGCGGGATCGCCGGCAATGTCGATGAACCGTATCTGTCTCAGACCGCGCACCCGGATCAGCTGTTTCCCGCATATCTAAGCGGCAGAAACCTGGCCGAAAGTTTCTATCTTTCCCTGCCTGGCGTGTCCTGGCAAGGAATCGTAATCGGAGATCCACTTTGCAAACTCGAGTAGCCGTAGCCGGGGATCTGGAGCTGTTGGTGGACCTGGGGCGAAGCACCTTTTTCGAAACGTTCGAGGGAACCTGCACTGATCAGGACATGCAACTGTTTCTTGACACTTCTTATCACCCGAAAAAGGTTGCTTCCGAGTTGGCCGGCGAGCACTCCACCTTTTTGATCATCGAAGATTCAGAAGGCCCGGCAGGCTATAGCCGCCTGCTCGGAGAATCCGCTCAGCGAGTGGAATTGGTGCGCTTCTATATGGACAAGCGAGCAATCGGAACAGGCGCGGCGCACAAGCTGATGCAGCACAGCCTGGATCTTGCATCGGAGCGGGGTTACAGCGAGATTTGCCTGGGAGTTTGGGAAAAGAACTTTCGCGCGCAAAGATTTTATGAGAAGTGGGGCTTCGCCAAGACCTGCGAGAAGGTGTTTATGGTTGGCGCGGATCCACAGGTGGACTGGCAGTATGAGCGGCGGCTATAGTACGCAAACAAACTCGGCTACGACCGCGTAGCGATCCTGGTCGGGCTCGAGGTGCAGGACGGGGAATTCCGGGTTGAGCGACTCAAGCTGAATGCTCTTGTGTACCCAGGCATCGCCTGAACTCGCTTGCTTCTTCGACCTGTAGACCTTCAACGTGTAACGCTGGTTCGATTCAGAGCGATCTTCAACCAGAACGCGTTTGTTTTCGCGCGAACCTGCCCCAAACTTTCGAAAAACGCAGAGCGAACCCGAGGCCACCAAAGGCTCCATGCTTCGGCCATAGACCTCGCAAACGAACATGTCTTTGGTGAGTTTTAGATTGGATGGCGTCTCCATCCATTCGGCAATTTCGTTCGGGTCGCTGATCTGTTCGCCGAATGCTCCCGCCGCGGATCGCAGTGCATAACGGGGAAGATGTGTGATGAATTGGCGGACCGGAGTGGGGACGTGTTGCCGATAGAGCTGGTGCAACGTGAAATCGAGACCGTTTGATTTCACCTCGCTCCTTGATTTCACCTCGCTTCGCTCGCCCAATTGCAGGACGTTGGAGAGCGTGGACTCAAGCCACTCCATGGCATGAGATGCGCCCATTTCAGAAGACAACTGCTTGAGGTGCGTCTCCATGCCGGACAACACTTCTGCTTCGTCAGGCTCGGCAAGTTCTTGCCAATCGCGGCGGAGCTTTACCCCGATTTGCTCGCTTTCGGCATCGTACACAACTACGCCCGCCGGCTGAGTGGGCCGGCCAGGAAGCGCGAGTGTCAATACGGAAAATGTCATTTCAACGGACCTGCGGGCTGGGTAATTCCCTTATCGTCGAACAGAGCCAAACTTTAAGGATTTGCCGGATAATAACCGGACCGGTATCTGATCTTGAGACCGGGGATCCCTGGCACCTCGATCCGGATCTTCCGGAAGGCCTTGCGATCATCGGTCGAATCGGGCACGTAGCGAATGATGTACTGAGTAGTGACTTCGCCCTGGATCGCGGCGACGGCATTGAACATGCCTTTAGCGAGTTCCGCGGCGTAGCCGCCTGTCCCGACCTTCAGCGCGTAGTTCCCTTCATCCGATGGCGTTGAGAGGTAGCCGGAGACATCCTTGTAGAGACCTTCCAGCGGAAACACTACTCGACCGCCGGTGTCTTCGGCCAGCCTCATGAGATTCTTTTCGCCCTCGGCCTTAAACCCGAAAGCCACCGTACTCATCCCAAAGATCGTGATGAGGTTGCGCTGGGCCAGCTCAAGCACTTCTTCCATACCCTTCTTGGATGCAGAATCATGGCCGTCGCCGATGATCACGATCACACGCCGCGGCTCAATCGGTTCTCCGCGCACGAGCTTGCGATTCGTACAGGCGAGATACAGAGCATCAAACAGCGCCGCGCCGCCGCCCGGTTTGAGCTTGCGGATCTTCTCCTGGATTTTGTCGGGCGAGTTGACGGTATCGACGCTGACTTCAGCCGTTGTCGAGTAGGTAATCAAGTAGCCGGAGAACTTCTTCGGACCCTCCTGCGGCAATAGCGCCAGCACGAGTTCCTCGGTCGCCTCGGCAAAGGTCTTCCAGTGCAGCCGGTTCAGGTTGCTCATGTCGAGCAGGAAGCCCACAACAACGGGCTGCTCGCGTTCCGCATTGAAGTAGGAGATCTTCTGTTCTTTGTTCTCGTCGAACACCTTGAAGTCAGCTTGCTTCAAGTCGCTGACGAACTTGCCTTTCTCATCGGTGACAGTAATGGGCACGATCACCTCGTTGACGGAGACCGAGAGATTGGGAATATTTGTCGCCTGCGCGGCCTCGAGCGAAGAAGAAAAAGGAGCGCCGTTGAGCAACGCCGGTCCCACGAGCATAAAGTGACGGCGTGAAGTCATATCTTTTGAGAACAACTTCTATTGTAACGGCGCTCGGTTGAAAAGGGTTACTAGCGTTGTACGCGGCCCGCACCGCCGCCTTTGACGAGGCCTTCCACCTCTTCGCGGCTGAATCGGTTAAAGTCGCCAGGGATCGAATGCTTCAGGCAACTGGCTGCTACGGCGAATTCCAGCGCGTCTTGCGGCGTCGGAAGCGCGAGCATTCCGTAGATCAACCCGCCGGCGAAACTGTCGCCGCCACCCACGCGGTCGACGATGTGAGTGATGTCATAGCGCTTGCTGACCATGAAGTTGTGACCCTGGTTCAAGCAAGCGGACCAGCCATTGTGAGAAGCGCTGAAAGATTCCCGCAATGTGATCGCGACCGATTGCACGTTCGGAAACTGGCGCAATACTTTTTCGCTGAGTTTCTCGTAGGCTGAATGGTCGAGCTTGCCCGAATGCACATCGGCTTCGCTCTCGATGCCCAATGCCATCTGGCAATCTTCCTCATTGGCGATGATGACGTCGGTGTATTCGACGAGCGACGGCATCACTTCGGCGGCCTTCTTGCCCCACTTCCAGAGGTTCTTGCGGAAGTTCAAATCGAGACTTACGGTAAGCCCTGCGGCTTTGGCTGCCTTTACACTTTCGACGGAAAGCGCCGCGGCGCTCTCACTAATCGCCGGCGTGATCCCGGTGATGTGAAACCATCCAGCGCCTTCAAATACCTTGGCGAAATCAATCGCCCCGGGCTTGGCGAGCGCAATCGAGGAGCCTTCGCGGTCGTACAGAACTTTGGCGCCGCGTTGGTTGGCGCCTGGTTCCACAAAATAAATGCCGAATCGGCCTGGTCCGCGAACCACCGCCGAGGTATCTACGCCAAACCGGCGCATCTCCCCCAGAAACGAATCGCTGATCGCGTTCTTGTCCGGCAGGATGGTCGTGTACCGGGCGGGCCAGCCGAAGCCGGCAACGCTGACAGCGACATTGGCCTCTCCGCCGCCAAAAGTGGCGACAAACTGTGGGGACTGCAAAATGCGCTCCATGCCTGGAGGAGCGAGACGCAACATGATCTCACCAAAGGTGACAACAGACTTCATAGGGCTTTAGGAATTCACCAGTCTAACTCAGAAGCATCCATGCGACAAAGGCGGCAAGCGTCACAGCTTCCCCAACCATCAACACGTTGCGAATCCGCACAAACCGTTGCCAGGATGCCCGTACTGGGTGATCGGGAAATCTCTCCCGGTGTGCATCGAGGGCGGTCGCCCAGGAAACCGGCGTTGTGAAGGGGAAGATGTAAGGGTAGTCGAGCCGCTTCGGGTCATAACCAGGCGGCAGAAATCCGGCTATCTCTTCGCGGATGCGCCGGAAAACGATCCGTTCCCGCAGTAGAGTCAGGCCCACCCCTGTGTTAGCAGCCAGCAAAAACATCATCCAGATTAAAACGCTTTGAGTTCGATCCAAATCCAAAACACCTATGATCATCATATGGAACTAGCCGCCCCGGTAGTAGCGGAAGAACGAATCAGCTCAGTGGACGTACTTCGAGGGTTTGCTTTACTCGGAATTCTGCTGATGAACATACAGAACTTAGGCCTGCCGGGAGCAGCCTATAGCGACCCATCGGCCTGGGCCGGCGATACCGGTTGGAACCTCTATTACTGGGTCGCCAATCAAATCCTGTTCGAAGGCAAGATGCGATTCCTGTTCTCGCTACTGTTCGGCGCGGGCATCGTACTCTTGACGGATCGCGCTGAACGGCGCGGCGCGGGGATCGCGACTGCGGACATCTATCTGCGCCGCAACCTCTGGCTGGTTTTACTTGGCATGATTCACGGTTACTTGATTTGGGACGGGGACATTCTTTACTCGTACGGCATGGCTGGCCTGGGGTTGTTTGTCTTTCGGGTTCTCTCAGTGAAGAAGCTGCTGATTAGCGCGGCGATTGTGTTTGTAGTGATTAGCATCAGCACCTCGGGCTTTGTTTATTCGCAGATCAGCATGCGCGCGGAGGGGCTTGCCGCGCTCAAGGTGGAAGAGAAGAAGCGAAGCAAGGATCAGAAAAAGACGGTTGAGAATTACCAGGCAAAGCTCGACGAGGGCGACATTGTCAAGCGCAAGGCCAAGATTGAAGAGCAGGTCGCGAACATGCGCAAAGGGTATGTAGGCAATCTCTCAACCCGGGCCTCGAACACATTCGGCGTGCAGACCGTGATGATGATGAAGTTTCTGCTTTGGGATGTTGTTTTCCCGATGCTGCTGGGCATGGCCCTTTACAAGGCTGGCGTGCTTTCAGCGCAAAAATCATGGGCCTTCTACGCGCGCATGGCGCTGATTGGATACGCGCTGGGCATTCCGGTGCTTGCTTACGCGACAAAGGTTGTTTACGACTCGCATTGGGACCTTTGGGTCAATCCCTGGCTGATGGCCACCTACGAGTACGGACGGTTGACTGTCGGCCTGGCGCATCTGGGGCTCGTCCTGCTTGTCTTCAAGCTGGGACTATTGCGTCCCGTTACTTACCTGCTTTCGAAAGTAGGCCAGATGGCGTTGACCAACTACCTGCTCACCAGCATTCTGATGACGCTTTACTTCAACGGCTACGGCCTCGGCATGTTCGCGGTGCTGGAGCGCCACCAGCTTCTCTACGTCGTATTCTCCATGTGGTCGATTAACCTGATATTGAGTCCGCTGTGGCTGAAGTATTTTCGCTTCGGTCCGGTGGAATGGGCCTGGAGGTCCCTCACCTATTGGAAGAAGCAACCCATGCGCCTGACCGTCGAGCCGATTGGAGAACCCTTGCAGCCTTTGCCCTCGGAGGCCTGATCGCCACCGAGATCGCTCGCCGTCTCATCACGCAGCCCCCTGCCGCTAAAGGGTGGGAACTCATGTACTGGTTTACCGACCACGTCTTCTTCGACGGCAAGTGGCTTGTGTTGTTGGCGCTCGCGGTGGCGCCGGTCCGCGAAAACCTGCCGCTGAAATTCATGGCGCCGGCTACCGGGCTGCTATTGATGGTCGGTTCGTTGCTTCAACTTCAGGATGCGATCTTCCTGGTGCTGGTCGGGTTGCTGGCCGGCGCCATTCTCAAATCCATCCGGCTCACTGAGCCGGCCCTGATGCTGATGTCCGTAGGGGGGATGTTGATGGGGATGCCGATCAACGGCTTTACAGGGCTGATGGCGGCTAGAGCGAATTTCCAACCGCAGTTGATGAAATCGCTGTTTGGCGCCACTGCGGGAATTGGCAGCCTTGCGATTGCGTGTTCCTTTGCGGGTCTGTTCCTGCTTGGCAGGGGACTCTGGGCCAACTATCGCCGGCAAACGACCACCTAAAGCGCAGTGCCGCCGTTGGGCGCGCCCGGCACACGAACGCGCAGAAAGTTGGTTCGCTTGTGCATGGGCAATCTCAGCCTGCTTCGGATCATTTCGAGCTCAGCGGCTTCCGATGCTTGAGCGAGCAGCGCCAATTGTTCAACCCTGCTCAGTTTGGGCTTTGATTTCGTTGAGAGTTTTTTCGAGGACATCAAGCACCGCCTTGTCTTTGGGTCGACCTGCTGCACGCTTGCTCTGGATGACATCCGCCAAGCTTCCGACCAAGAGACTTGCTTCTCCCATTGCAACAGGAATGGCTCTGCTTCGCAAGCTCGCGAGCGACTTGATTCCGGCCGCCACTGCCATGAAATCGACATGAAAGTCAGCCAGACCATAATCAAGACGGTACATGGATGAAAGTTCTGGAAACGGTTTCGTCAGTTTCGCGCCTACCAGTGTGGCAACCATGGACAACTTCTTGCGATTGGGCACAGTGTCGCGATAAAAAAAATCAAGGTCCATTGTGGTCACGGGAGCACCCTGAAGTGCTGCAGCCGCATTGCCAATGAGGACCGCCTCAAGGTTCGCGCTTTTTATTGCACTGGCTATCTGCCGAAGGTAGCTGGTCGCATCCACCCCATCAGCTTAGCAACGGTTTCACCACATGCCCCTTGACGTCAGTCAGCCTGTAATGCCTGCCCTGAAACTTGAACGTCAACCGCGTATGGTCCACGCCCAGCGCACTCAAAACCGTCGCATGTAAGTCATGCAAATCCACCGGATTCTCCGTAATGTTGTACGAAAAATCATCCGTCTCCCCATAGCTGACTCCGCCCTTGAACCCGCCACCGGCCATCCATCCAGTAAAGCACCGTGGATGATGATCGCGGCCATAATTGGTCTCCGTCAGCGTCCCTTGCGAATAGACCGTGCGTCCAAATTCGCCCATCCAGATGACCACGGTATCCTTCAGCAATCCACGCTGCTTCAAGTCTTTAACCAGCGCTGCCGAAGGCTGATCCGTCTCACGGCATTGGGCGCGAATTTCTTTCGGAAGGTTCGAGTGTTGGTCCCATCCGCGGTGGAATAACTGCACAAACCGTACGCCGCGCTCCACCAACCGCCGGGCCAAAATGCAATTCGCCGCATACGACCCTGGCTTGCGCGCATCCGTCCCATACATCTCAAAAGTGGACTCAGGTTCCTTCGACAGATCGCTCAATTCCGGCACGCTCGACTGCATCCGAAACGCCATCTCGTACTGTGAAATGCGTGTAGCAATTTCCGGGTCCTGGTAGTTGTCGAGTTGAATCTGATTCAGTTTGGCAAGATCATCCAGATACCTCCGGCGTGCGTCGCGCGAATACCCCTCCGGGTCCGACAAATACAACACTGGATCGGCCCCACCACGGAATTTCACACCTGAATACCTGGTCGGCAGAAAGCCCGACCCAAACGCCCGATCCGCCAGCGCCTGCGTATTTCCACTGCCCTGGCTGACCATCACAACATAGGCAGGCAGGTTCTGATTCTCGCTGCCCAATCCATAAGCCACCCACGCGCCAAAGCTTGGCCGCCCTGCCAACTGGAACCCCGTCTGCGAAAACGTGACAGCAGGGTCGTGGTTGATTGCCTCAGTATTCAAGCTCTTCACAATGCAAAGGTCGTCAGCGCAGGAGGCAAGATGCGGAACCAACTCGCTGAACCAGGATCTCGATTGCCCGTGTTGGGCGAACTTGAAAACAGTAGGCGCTGTCGGAAAGGTCTCCTGGAACGCCGACATGCCAGTCAGGCGTTGGCCCTTGCGAATGGAGTCAGGAAGATTCTCCCCACGACGGGATTGCAGCCCAGGCTTCCAGTCAAACAGATCCAACTGGCTCGGGGCACCATGCTGGTAGAGCAAGATTACGTTCTTGGCCTTGGGCGCAAAGTGCGGCAACCCAAGCAGCTTCGGATGTACTTCTTCCAGCTCATCGCCCTGCAGCAGCGAACCAAGCGCGGCAAGGCCGATTCCTGTCGCCGACTTCTGGAAGAAATGCCTTCGGGTTTGCAAGAGTGGATGCATCGCGTTAGTCCTTCGTCACAGTCTCATCGAGATTCAGCATCAGACTGGCCAAAGCCATGTAGGCAGCTTGCTCGGTAGCATTCAACTTCAAATCGCGAGCCGATTCGCCCTTCGCCAGATATGTATCCACTCGACCTGCGTTCGTTGCGAAATAGTCGCGATGGTAATTCAGACTGGATTTCAGGATTTCCAGTTCGCGGACTGTCGGCGCGCGCGCAGTCAGCAGCTTCATACCATATGCAATCCGCGCCTCATCAGTCGCCCCGCCCTCGGTCAACATTCGCCGGCCAATCTGCCTGCCTGCTTCGAGGAACGTGACATCGTTCATCAAATTTAACGCCTGCAACGGAGTATTGGTCCGGGACTCCCTGACGACGCAACTCTCGCGCGTCGAGGCATCGAAGTTCACCATCATCGGCGGCGCAATCGTGCGCTTCCAATACATATAGAGCGACCGCCTATAGAGCGCATCGCCATGATCCTGCCGATAGTCCATGTTTTGCATGGACTGTTCTTCCCACAGGCCCGCGGGTTGATATGGCTTTACGCTCGGCCCACCGAGCTTTGGATTCAGTAACCCCGCTGCGGCCAGGGCCTGATCCCGGATCGCTTCAGCGGGAAGCCGCAAGCGTGGCCCATGCGCCAGCAGGCGGTTCTCCGGATCGCGCTGGATTAACTCGGGCGTCGTGCGTGAGTCCTGAAGATAGGTCGCGCTCGTCACCATCAGCTTCATCATGTGCTTGAGGTCCCAGCCTGACTCCATGAATTCCACCGCCAGCCAGTCCAGCAACTCCGGGTGAGACGGGTACTCGCCCTGGCTTCCGAAATCCTCGATCGTTTTCACCAGGCCAGTTCCGAACAATAGTTGCCAGAAACGATTGATATTCACCCGCGCCGTCAGCGGGTTCTCGCGTGCAACCATCCACTTCGCCAGCCCGAGTCGATCATTGGTTGCGCCTTCCGGAAGAGGCGGCAAAAATGACGGCAGTCCGGGTTCCACCTTATCTCCGGGCTTGTTGTACTCGCCGCGAATCAGCACATGAGTGTCCCGCCGCGAAGGGTTCTCCGCCATCACCATAACCGTCGGGAAGCTGCGCTCCAGCGCCTCGCGTGCCTGTTCCAGTTCAACCAACTTGGCCCACAACATCTTTTGGGCCGCTGGTGCGCCATTCTCAAGATAAGCCTCGCGCGCCTGCCTTGAACCTGGGTCTACCTCCGGTAGCCGCTCGCCCTTGGCCAACAATTCAATGTCCTCAGCCGCTAGTGTCCGAGCCCAGACCAGCACTTCATCGAGTTGTCCGGCAAATCGACGCTCCGGTCCCCCTCCAGCACCCAGCCTGAGTGGCTCAGGGAACTCCTTGCCGCCGTTATTGAGCGGCCGGTATAGGTTGTCCAGCTCCACCTTAAACGTCACGGGCTTGCCATCCACAAAGACTCGAACACCCTCGGCCATGCGCGAGCCTGTGTAGCTGACCGCGACATGCTGCCAGACGCCCGCTTTCAACACAGGCGCCCCGGTAGTCATACGGATCGCGTCATCGTCATAGTCACTCGTGAAATGCACGTGGATGCGCCCTTTGCGAGCTTCCAGCCCGAAGCCGCGTCCCCGCGCTTTGTCGGTTGCTCGCGACAACAAAGTCCCATCCGGCGTCTGACTGGACTTCGCCCAAAACGCCATCGTAAAGCGGTCTTCCATATCGAAATTCGCCGCCTGAAAACCGGCATCGAGGTACGTGGTTCCATTCAACTGCACCGCCTTACCAATGCGTCCTGGGACGAACTCAACTTGCCCTGCGTTCGCACGTGTCTCATCCGCATCCTCAAAGCCAAGCTTCCGCTTTAAATCAAAACCGGGCAACCAATACTGCATCGAATCCTTTGGAAGCGAAGCTTGCCATGCGCGCACTCTCGATGGGTTCACCTGGATCGCTGAGCGCGCTTGGGCGATCTGATGCGCCAGGCCCGCCAACTGGGCCTGCTGCTCACGTGTCGGGTTTGCCACCAGTGGAGGCGAGTTGCCATACTTCATCGCCCGGCCTTGCTCCGGCACATTGTTGAAGTACGCGTAGAAGCTGTACATTTCCTTCTGCGTCAGTGGATCGTACTTGTGGTTGTGGCAACGTGCGCAACCAAATGTCAGCCCCAGGAACACGGCGCTATTCGTCTCAACGCGATCAATCACATACTCGACGCTGTACTCTTCGGCAACGATCCCCAGTTCAGTATTCGCCCGGTGGTTGCGCTGAAACCCTGTACCCACCTTCTGCTCCACCGTCGCATTCGGGATCAGATCGCCGGCGATTTGCTCAACCACGAATTGATCGAACCGCTTGTTCTTGTTGAAGCTCTCGATCACATAGTCGCGCCATCGCCACATGATCCGCTCGCCGTCAAACTGATAACCGTTGGAATCCGCATAACGGGCGTTATCGAGCCAACGCATGGCCAGCCTCTCGCCATAGCGCGGGCTTGCCAGCAGGCGGTCCACCAGCTTTTCGTACGCATCCGCGGATTTGTCCGCAACGAAAGCGTCCACTTCCCGCGGAGTCGCCGGTAGTCCGGAAAGATCGAGCGTGACTCGACGGATCTGACGATCTTTTGAAGCCTCAGCAGATGGCTTCAGGCCTTCACGGTCGAGTCGCTCCATCACAAAACGGTCGATTCCATTCCGCGCCCATGTTGGTCGCGAAACTTCGGGAAGCGCGGGCCGTGTTGGGGTGATGAAACTCCAGTGCTTCTGCCATTTGGCGCCGTCCGCGATCCATTGCGTCAGCGTCGCGCGTTCCACCTCAGTCAAAGCATGACCTGTAAACGCAGGAGGCATCTTGCGCGCCTTCGAATCGGAATTGATACGCCGTATCAATTCACTGGTCTCGGGCGAACCGGGCACGATCGCGCGCCTTCCACCCAAATCCGCCTTGGCCTGCTCCTCAATATCGAGCCGCAGAGGAATGTTCTTGGCCTTCGCATCAGCCCCGTGACAAGCAAGGCACTTGTCGGACAGGATTGGCCTCACGTCGCGGTTAAATTCAACCGGACGAGCGGCCATAAGTAATAACAATGGCAAAAGCATTCCGACTCCATTTTATATGCTTGTCAGATGCAACGTAGAGCTTTCCTGGGCACATTGGCTCCAGCACTGAAGAGCGCCACCCCTAGGCCCAACATTCTATTCCTGCTCACTGACGATCAGCGCGCCGATCTTCTGGGATGCGCTGGACACCCGGTTCTCCAAACGCCCCACATAGACAGCATTGCAGCCGCCGGCGTTCGCTTCACCAACAACTTCTGCGCCACCGCCATCTGCTGCACCAGCCGGGCCAGCATTCTCACCGGACTTCATGAGAAGAGCCACCGGATCAGCAACTTCGCTACCCGCCTATCCCCCGCATGCGTGGAGCTCAGCTATCCACATCTGCTTCGGGCCGCCGGTTACAAGACCGGATTCATTGGAAAGTACGGAGTGGGCGGAGATGGCGCTCCTCCAGAGCATTTCGACGTCAGCCACGGCCACCCCGGCCCGGAACGGCCCGGCCAGAGCCGTGAGTTGGGCCGGCAGGCCATCGATTTTCTCGATCGTACCAGCTCAAACGAGAACTTCTGCCTGAGCGTCAGCTTCCGGGCACCGCATGCACGCGATCCCGATCCAAAGCAGTATTTGTATGACCCGGAAGAGGCCAACCTTTACCGCGATATCCAAATTCCAGTCCCATTCAAAGCAGACCCAAAGTACTTCGAACGCTTGCCCGCTTCAGTCCAGGAAAGCGAAAGCCGAGCCCGGTGGAAGCTGCGCTTCACCAATCCGGCCCACTACCAGGAGAGTGTCAAGAGCTACTTCCGCCTCATTGCCGGAGTGGACGCAGTCGTTGGCGACATACTCAAGAAGCTCAATCAGAAGGGTGTCGACGACAACACTGTAGTGGTCTTCAGTTCAGACAACGGATACTTTCTAGGAGAACGAGGGCTCGCCGACAAGTGGTACCTCTACGAAGAATCCATTCGAACTCCGCTGATCATCCATGACCCTCGCGCTGGCGCCCGCCTGCGTGGAACAACGCGCCGCGAGATGACCCTCAATCTGGATCTCTCACCCACGTTTCTCAGCCTTGCTGGACTGCAGAGTCCCGCTGCGGTGCAGGGCCGCGACCTGACATCCCTTACGCGAGGCGAACGTCCGGTTTGGCGTAAGGAGTGGTTCTACTCGCACCTCTTCCCAGCCACACCGCCGCGCGTTACCATCCCGCGTAGCGAGGGCATTCGAACCGACAAGCTTAAGTACATCCAGTGGATCGATTCCCAACCGCTCCGCGAGGAGGCCTACGACCTCATTCGAGACCCGCAAGAAATCGCTCCCCTCCCGGATGGAAAAGTGCAAGAAGCCCTGCGGGATCGCTGGAGTGTCTGGAATCAGGCCCTCGCCGGCTGGAATCCCAACACTTCATGGCGCGACCCGAAATGAGATCCTGATATTCATGGCGCAAAAGACAATCGCAATTGTCGGCGGTGGTTTCGCCGGTGTGGCCTGTGGCCGGAGACTACGCAAACTCATGACCCCGGCGCAGGCTCGGATCGTAGTGTTCAGCGAAGAGAACTACATGGTCTTTCAGCCTTTGCTTGCCGAGGTTGCGGGGAGTTCGATCCTGCCCGAAGCAGCAGCCACCCCACTGCGCGTGGCGATGCCGGGAGTAGAGTGCCGTCGTGAGAAGGTTGCCGACATCGACTTGCCCGCCAGCGAGTTGATCTATGAGGTCTACGATGGCTCAAAGCAGCGCTTGAAATACGACCACATCATCATTGCATGCGGTAGCGGGGTGAATCTCACCGCTGTCCCTGGAATGGCCGACCATGCCATGCCCTTTCGGAATGTCGCCGATGCTGTCGCGCTGCGCGCTCAGATTTCGCAACAGCTCGAACAGGCAGCCGTGACTGCGGATGCGGCGAAGCGGAAGTTCTTTCTGACATTCGCTGTGATTGGTGGCGGATTCTCAGGGGTGGAAGTGGCCGGCGAAATCAACGACCTGCTCCAGGCCGCCGGACGCTACTACCCGACCATCAACCCCAATGAATCGCAGGTGATCCTGATCCACAGCCGCAACCAGCTTCTGCCTGAGGTCTCGTCCAATCTAAGGGACTTCACCAAACGGAAGATGGAAGAAGCGGGCGTGCTGATCGTGCTTGAGAAGCGGGTCAAGCTGGTCACCGGAGAAGGCGTTACCCTTTCCGATGGAACGCAATTTCGAGCGGCCACCGTCATCGGCACGACGGGCACAGGTCCACATCCCTTCGTCGAACGATTGCAGGCCGTCAAGGACAAGGGCAGAATCAAAACGACCCCTGAGATGCGTGTCGAAGGTTACCCGAACGCCTGGGCGATTGGCGACTGTGCGCTCATCATCAACGGCTTCGACACCCAGCCTTCGCCGCCGACGGGACAGTTTGCCGAACGACAGGGCAAACAGTGTGCCGCGAACATCGTTGCAGTGTTGAGCGGCAAGCCCACACGCCCGTTCTACTTCAAACCGCTAGGGATGCTCTGCGCCATTGGCGGCCACAATGCGGTGGCCGAGATGTTGGGCTTCAAACTTTCGGGCTTCTTCGCCTGGTGGCTCTGGCGCTCCATCTATCTGATGAAAGTGCCCAGCCTTTCTCGCAAAGTGAAAGTGGCGATGGATTGGTCCTGGGAGCTGTTGTTCTCCCGCGACATCACGGGGCTCAAAATCGACACCGCCAACCGCATCCAGGATGCCTACTTCGCATCCGGCACCTACGTTTTCAAACAAGGCGATCCGGCGGCTGACTTCTATGTCATCGAGACTGGCCAGGTCGAAATCATGCGCGAAATCGAAGCCGGCAAGGGACAGGAGACGGTTGCAGTATTGGGACCTGGGGACTTTTTCGGTGAGATGGCTTTGGTCCAGGACCGGCCCCGCAATGCCAGCGTTCGCGCACGGACCGACGTCGAAGTCACAGTCATCGGCAAGGGCATGTTTGCTCGCATGTCGAAGATCCTGGCGCCGCTGTCTCAACAGATTCATGCTGCGATCCGGAAGCGGACGATGCTGAGGCAGGAGCTTCCAAAATCTTCAGCCATTCTCAAACAGATGCTCATGAGCGACCTGATGGAAAGCCTGCCGAGCCAGCCACTGAGCGAGGCCTGCACGTTTGCGGCGGTAGTTGGCCAGTTTGAGAAGGAAAGAGTCGACTTTTTCTGCGTGGTCGATGGCAAGGCCAGACTCACCGGTGTACTCACACGCTCGGATCTATTGCGGTCGCTCGAGCAGCTTGCCGGCATGTCCGACGAGAAACGCGACAAGCTGGTGGTCGGTGACATCATGACTAGAAATCCGCTCTGGATCACTTTGGACGACTCGCCCTTGATGGTGGCTGAAATGATGCGCGAGCGCAGCCTCAAGCGGCTGCCCATTGTGTATTCGGCCACAGACCTGCGCATCGCTGGCTGCGTGCGGCTCGAAGTCCTGATGGCTGTCGTCATGCGCAGGCTTGGCCCCTCTATATAAAACAAAACGCCTCCCCTGAAGGGGAGGCGTCTCGTCTGCTTTAGGGAAAGTCCCTAGAAGCTGTACTTCAGGCTGAGCTGCATCGTGCGCTCGCTGTACTTACCGGTCACCTGTCCAAAAGTCTGTGAGGTCGGATTGGTATCCGCGCCATTCCAGTTCGGGTGGTTGATCCAGTTGAAGCCTTCCGCCCGGAAAGTCAGAGCCTGACGCTCCGTGATGCGGAAAGCCTTAAACAGAGCCAGATTCCAGTTCTGGAAACCCGGCTGGTTATACGCGAATGAATTGCGGTTCTGATTCGGCAGCGTTCCATTTGCGGGACGAGTCGCCAAAGGTGAACCATTTACAGTCGGCTGAAAGTAAAAGTTCCCATCGGCGAAGTTCCCGGCGGCAGTCCGGTTGCTGAACTGATTGGTAAGTTCCGGCACACCAGCGAGATTCCAGGTCTTATTGTTCGTAGACCCGATTCCGAGGAAGTCGTCACCGCGGGCAATGCTGATCGGCGTGCCCGTCTGGAATTGATTGACACCCGAGATCTGCCAGCCGCCCGCGACAAGACGCAAGGCCTTGTTCGTATCGCTGGAGTTCAAGAAAGGCAATTCCCAGATGAAATTGATAACCGCGATGTGACGGGTATCAAACGCCGACTTACCCCAATTCAATTCCTGATTGAAGGTGTCAATGAAGCCGTCTCGAGGCCCGGAATTGTTATCCATGGTCTTTGAGAGCGTGTAGGCAACGCCGTAGCTGAAGCCCTTGGTGAAGCGGCGGTTTGCTTCGATCTGCAAACCATGATAGGTGCTGCGACCCGAGTGCTCAAGCATCGGGATGTTGGCGAAGCCCTTGTATGGGCGCAGGAAGTTCACGTTCGCACCGGCATTTTCCGGACGGAATGTCGTACCAGTCGGCAACTGGTTGAGGTCGCGCTCACGAGCCAAAAACAGGCCTGTGGTGCCGACATAACCGACTTCCAAGGTCGTGGAGAATCCGATTTCGCGCTGATATGTCGCATTCCAGTTGTAAGAACGTGGAATCTTATACGCTCGATCGATCGTCTGGAAGAACTGGGGGAATTGCACTCGTCCAGCGCCTCCGGGAGCATCGACTGAGCCATTGGTAACAGACCCAGAAGGCTGGAAGGGAGGATTTCCACCCAAGAACACACTGTCATACACGCCGGGACGGGCCATAAATCCGCCAAACCCAGCGCGAATCACTTGCCTGTTATTGAGCGAGTACGCCATACCAATGCGCGGCACTACATTGAATTGGTTCGGCGAAGGATAAGGATCTCCGCCATCAAAGAGCCGATTGAACTGCGGATCGCTTGCAGCGGGGACGCGGCCAATCGCCGCCGAGGGCCATTCTTTGCCAGGAATGCGAACACCGTTGAAGCGGTCACCGCTGATCACGTTTCCAGTGGCACGGTCAACAACTGCGGCCTTACTCGGATCGTATGCTGCCGGGTCGAAGTAGGCGATGTTGCCCCAAAGCGACTTGTAGTAGCC
>Ga0163144_10002466_pt1 | contig 42650 bp, 38 predicted proteins | sample OliLak19BULKMAT1_FD_123175 | JGI IMG/M metagenome (GOLD analysis project Ga0163144, IMG submission 123175) | Freshwater microbial mat bacterial communities from Lake Vanda, McMurdo Dry Valleys, Antarctica - Oligotrophic Lake LV.19.BULKMAT1 | ecosystem: Environmental > Aquatic > Freshwater >...
ACGCTCAGATAGTCGCTTAACCTCGCACAGTCGCCAAGAACCGCCTTTGTTCGTGCCATGACACGCTCCCAAAATGGATCGCACCTATGTTGGCATAAAATCTCCTAGCCGAACAGTATTGAGGCCTGACCCCGTGCGCTCGCTGACTTGCGAAAGGGACCCCTTTGACCGTTCTCATCGAGTACATGTTCGGTTAGGTGCTGTAAAGGAGCACAACGATGATGGCGGTGGTGTTAATAGAAGTGGCCTAGATTTCACAATTGAGCAATGCGGTCGATACAAACCGGTCCATCGTCAAGAGCGACACCCAAACCGGGAGTGCATAAATTGCAGCCAGCACTGTCCGCCGATTGAGCACACGCGGGGAGCATGTAAATGAAATTGCGGTCAAACTCAATATCTGGCGCGGCTTTCATGCCGAAAGTGGCTGTATAGCCTCGCCAGTGCTGGAGTTTCATTTTCCACAAACCATCACAACGTGTTCGACTTCTCCCCTGACGCCGGCCTGATCGGTCTCGCCGCCTCGGCCTTCCTGTCGGCCACGCTGCTGCCGGGCAACTCGGAAATCGTGCTGGTCGGTGTGCTGGCGAAATATTCGCAACTGTCCTGGCCCGCCATCGCTGTCGCCACCATTGCCAACACGCTGGGTGGCATGACCTCTTATCTCATCGGTCGCATCGTCCCCAACAAAGTGGAAGGCAAGGCGCTGGCGTGGCTCAAACGCTACGGCGCATGGGCGCTGCTGTTGTCCTGGGTGCCGTTGATCGGCGACGCGCTGTGCGTCGCCGCAGGATGGGTTCGCGTCAATCCCTGGCTGGCGATGTTGATGATGGCGCTGGGGAAATTCGTGCGCTATATTGCTGTTGCCGTCGGCTGGGCGTGGTTGGCGTCAACCTGGTTTGCCTGACCTTTATTTGAAACCGACCCGGACGTCGTATTCCCGGATGAAGCATCGCGCAATCCGAGAGCGATACTCGCAATGCCGAGACCCCGGATTTCAGTTCATTCCCTCCCGCCTTGCTTTTATCAACCAACCACTTCCCACCCATGGACTTCGCCGACGACAAGCATCTCGATGTATACCAGAACATCGAATTCGGACTCAAGCAACAATACGAAACCAATTCGCGTCTAACGGATTCGCTCTGCATCCTCGCACTCGACAACGCAAAGATCGCCATCAAGCAACAGTTCGGTTACGCACGCAATGAGAGAGTCTCAAGCGACGAAAATGTGCAGGGCATCATTGACTGGTGCGTCAGCGTGGGTTTGGAGCGTATCGACAAAGTCAATGACCTGTCCTTGAAAGAGTATGTTTCGAGGATAGAGAAAATCAAGGGCCCCGTCATCCTCCACGCGGGAGACGGAAGCAGGAGCTACTATCACTTCATCAAGAACTTCCTGCCATGACACGTCCAAAAGAAAACGCCGCTCGCGAACATCGAATTGAGATGGAAGCCGTTGTCGATGCGTATGGCGAAATGGAACGCGCAGTGGGCTGGTATTACTATCTCGAAGGCAAAATAAAGCCGCCGTTCCCGATCCGGAAGCAGCAGAGGCCATCGCCGATTGGCAATACTGGCTCGCGCGTGGGTATAAACTCTGACCGCAGGCAGAATTCATAGCCCGGATAAGCGCGGCGCAATCCGGGGTGATACGTGCAATGACCACCGTTCCCGGATTTCATTTCATTCAATCCGGGCTACGACCAACGCAAGTCCCGGTGGGACGCCATGTACTCCTAAACGGCGTGCGTCATTTAATCACCACCCAATGCAAATCCAGCAGATTATTCGGCCGGTGCAACACCGTCACATTCTTGCGCGAGGCCCAGGGAATCATTTGCCGGTGTAGCGGGATCACATGCACCTCATCCTGCATGAGTTTGGTGGCGCGATTGATCATGTTTTGCCGTTCAACCAGATTCATTTCGCCTTCAAGCTTGTCGATCAGCGTATCGAGTTCTTCATTCTTGGCATTACCGTAGTTTGAGTCACCGGCACCTTTGCCATCACGGCTGTGCATCACCGGTTTCAGGATAAAGATCGCGTCCGTCGCGCCACCGCCCCAACCCGCCAAAAATGCACTGGTATCCCGATTTTGTACTTTGGGGAAGAAGTTCGCCTTGGTCATCGTCTCCACTCTTACATTCAAGCCGATGCGTGCCCACATCGCGGCAACGGCCACGCAGATTTTCTCGTCGTTCACATAGCGGTCGTTCGGGCAGTGCAATGTGAAGCCAAAGCCCACGGGGTAGCCAGCCTCAGCGAGCAGTTTTTTTGCCTTGGCCGGATCGAAAGGCGGGCGGTTTTCCAGCTCCGCCGGGACGCCAGCGGCAAGGCCGGCGGGAAGCGGGATGCCGGTCGGAATCGACAGCCCGCGCATCACGGATGTTTTCAGCGCGTTGATATCGATCGCGTGATACATGGCCAGGCGAACACGTTTGTCTTTGAAGGGATTTTTTCCTTTCACGTCCGAATAGAGCAACTCATCGCGAGCCTGATCGGTGCCCAGGTAAATGAGGCGCTGCTCGTGTCCTTCCCAGACTTTGATGTCCGGGTCATTGCGCAGACGCAGAACATCCTGCACCGACGGGTCAAGCACGAAATCGAGTTCTCCGGTCTTCAGCGCCGCCATCCGCGTCGCCGCATTGCTCACGGGTCGATAGTCGATGGTCTCGATATTGCCGGTGTAGAGCCCTGCCTTGATCCCCCACCAGTCAGGATTCTTCTTGTGCAAAATTTTCACGCCCTGTTCCCACGCTACCAGTCGATAGGCACCCGTACCCATGGCATTGCGCGTGGCGAAGGATTCTTCTTTTTTGATGTAGTCGAGTGGCTTGACCACGCCGTTTTTTTCGCACCATGTTTTACTCATGATCATGATGTTGCCGATGGTGTCCAGCATCACCGGGTTGGGTACCGGCGTCGTGAACTCGACCGTGTAGTCATCCAGCTTTTTGGCGATGCCGGATTGTGTTGAGTACAAACGGAACGTCACGGTTGAATCGCGCGCGCGGTTAAATGAAAACACCACATCATCGGCAGTGAAAGGCGTGCCGTCATGAAATTTCACACCTTGTCGCAGCTTGAAAACCCACGTCAGTGGCCCGGTATTGGTCCATGAAAGCGCAAGACCGGGCACAAATTTTGAAAACGTCTGCCGGTCGCGACTGATGAGGTATTCGTATACCAGCGCATTGATACCATTATTGAAGGTCTCGTTCTGGCTGTGCGGATCCAGGGTCGCTGCATCGCCTTGCGTAGACCAGCGAAAATTCTTCGCTGCCGTGTCGGTCACAGAAAACAAAATAATTAGCGATACCAACAGTGCGCGAAAAAACATGATCTTCTCCTCAAGGGATCGATTCAGACAGTACAGTGTACCTGCAACACACGAAACGCAAAGGCCGGAAATTTCCGGCCTTTGCAATTGGTTCTCGGGTTGATTTACATCTTGATCCACGCCACTTCCAGCCAGTTGTCCGGGCGATGGGTTACGTTGACGCTGGCCTTGGACGCCCATGGAATCACCTGCAAATGCAATGGAATATGCAGGATATTGTCGTGATGCATCTGCATGGCTTCGATGATCATCGACTGGCGTTTCTTCATATCCATTTCGGATTCGGCCTTGTCGATGAGCTCGTCCAACGCCGGTAGCTTGTAATTGCCCCAGTTGTATTCACCGGCGCCCTTGTCATTGCGGCTATGCAGTACCGGCTTGAGCGTGAACATGGCGTCGGTCGTCGCACCGCCCCAGCCGAGCATGTACATGCTGGTGTCGAGCTTTTGAACTTTCGGAAAGTAGTTGGCCTTCGGGATCGCCGCAACCTTTACCGTCACACCAATCTTGGACCACATGCCCGCCAGCGCAACACAGATGCGTTCGTCATTGATATAGCGATCATTCGGGCAGTCCAGCGTTACTTCAAAACCGTTGGGATAACCAGCTTCGGTCAGCAGTTTTTTCGCGGCGACCAAGTCTAGCGGATAGCGTTTATCCATCGAATCCGGTATGCCTGCCGCCTTAGGCGCGGAGAGGTTGATAGCGGTCGGCACCGACAGGCCACGCATCACCGTTTTCTTCAATGCTTCCACGTCTGCAGCCTGGTAGAGCGCCTGACGGACGCGCTTGTCTTTGAACGGGTTCTTGCCTTTGATATTTGAATACAAAAGTTCGTCACGGGCCTGATCCATGCCGATGAAAATAACGCGGTTCTCCTGGCCTTCGTACACCTTGAGACCCTTCTCCCGCTTCAGTTTCTCCAGGTCCTGTAGTTGCGGGTCGAGGATGAAATCTATCTCACCCGAAAGTAGCGCGGCGGCACGGGTGCCGCCTGCCTTGATCGGCGTGTAGATTACCTCATCGACATTGCCTTCAAAGCGTTTTTCCTTGATGCCCCACCAGTTTGGATTCTTCTTCAGCACCGTCTTTACATCCGCTTCGCGCGAAACCAGTATGAAGGGGCCAGTTCCCATCGCATTGCGAATGGCGAAGGTCTCTTCCTTGTTCTTGAAATCCTGTGGTTTTTCGACCTTGTTTTTTTCGCTCCACGCCTTGTTCATCATGAATATATTGCCCGCACTCACCATATCGATGAGGACCGGATTGGGCACCGGCGTGGTCAGCTCCACCGTGTAGTCGTCAATCTTTCTCGGCTTTCCCAGAGCATTGCCGTAGACCTTCATGTTTGAGGTCTCGGCCTGCGCGCGCAGGATGGAGAAGACGACATCGTCGGCGGTGAACTTGGACCCATCGTGCCACACCACCCCTTGACGCAGCTTGAATACCCAGACCGTCGGCGATGTCTGCTTCCATTCTGTCGCCAGACCGGGGATGGACTTCATTTTCTTGTCACGTACCAGCAATTGTTCGTAAATCTGCCCATTGAACTGATTGTTGAACGATTCGTTTTGCGCATGCGGATCGTGGGTAGCGATATCGCCCTGGCTTGCCCATCGCAACGTCTTTGCCTGCGAATTCGCGCTGCTGCCGATAGTAAAACCGATGGCAACTGCCATGACCGTTGCCGCCGAGATAATGTGTTTCATGGATGCTCCTGCCGTGAGTGAAAGTGCTGACCGATGTTGACTAGCCAGAAATCATAAACGAAACAGCCGCCTATAATTGCATTTTCCACCGTCGTCATGTCCATGGTCTCCCCCATCCGCTACCGCATCGTCCTGCGCAATCCTGCCGCACATCTTTTCGAAGTCTCCGTCACCGTAGATCACGCGGACCCTGCCGGTCAATGCTTCTCGCTGCCGGTCTGGATACCAGGCAGTTACATGATTCGCGAGTTCGCCAAGAATATCGTTGCCTTGCGCGCCACCGCGGATGGCAATCCTCTCGCCTGCCACAAAACCGACAAAGCAACCTGGCGCTGTGCCCCAAGTGTCGGCGCGATCACCCTCACCTACGACGTGTATGCGTGGGATCTGGGCGTTCGCGGGGCGCACCTGGACGAATCGCATGCGTTCTTCAATGGCACCAGCGTCTTCTTGCTGCCGGCCGGTTTTGAAGATGCGGTATGCGAAGTGGAAATCGAGCGGCCCGACGGCGCGCGTTATATGGATTGGCAGGTGGCGACTGCATTAAGGCGAACCCCAGCACCGACGAGGCCTCCAGGCCAAAATGCCGCTGAGACGCCCGTCAATACTGGGGCTTCGACTGCCAAGCACTTTGGTAGCTTTACTGCGGACAATTACGACGAGCTGATCGATCATCCCGTCGAAATCGGGACGTTTACGCACGCAACGTTTGAAGCCTGTGGCGTCACCCACCACATCGCCATTACCGGCAAGCACCGCGCCGACATGAATCGGCTGTGCGCAGACCTGTCGAAAATTTGTGAGGCGCAGATTCGCTTGTTCGAGCCCGACACTGCTGCCGCGCCGATGTCCGAGTACTGGTTCCTGATCATGGCGGTCACTGATAGCTACGGTGGTCTGGAACATCGCGCATCCACCGCATTAATCTGTAACCGCGACGATTTGCCGTTGGCGCACGACAAGACCATCAGCAAAGGTTATCGGCGCTTCCTGGGATTGGCGTCACATGAATATTTTCATACGTGGAATGTGAAGCGTATCAAGCCTGCGGCCTTCGTGCCTTACGATTTGACGAAAGAAAACTACACGCGGCAGCTATGGTTTTTCGAAGGCATCACCAGCTACTACGATGATCTGATGCTGGTGCGCAGCGGCCTGATCGAGCCGCTCGCTTATTTGGAGCTGATCGCCGAAAACATCGGTCGCGTGATGTCGCAGTCTGGCCGCAGCAAACAGAGTGTTGCCGAGTCAAGTTTTGACGCCTGGGTCAAATACTATCGGCAGGATGAGAATTCGCCCAACGCCATCGTCAGCTACTACCAGAAAGGCGCGATGATCGGACTGGCACTGGACCTCACCATTCGCCAGCGCACCAACGGCGCGCAATCGCTGGACGATGTGATGCGCAGCCTGTGGGGCGCCTACGGTCGCACCGGCATTGGCGTGCCAGAAGGCGGCGTGCAAATGGCTGCCGAGCAGGCGAGCGGGCTCGATTTGAAGGATTTTTTTGCGCATGCCGTCGATGGCACAACCGATCTCGAGCTATCCCCACTGTTGCTTGCCATGGCCATCAACATGACGTGGCGAACGCCGGGCAAGACCAAAGATGAAGATGCCGCGCCAGCGACCATCGGTGCAAAGATTGGGGCTGAACCGAACAGCGATGCCAGGGTTTTGCAGGTGTTCGACGGTGGCGCCGCCCAAGCCGCAGGGCTCTCAGCGGGCGACGTAGTCATCGCCGTCGAAGGGCTGCGCGTCACCGCCGCCACGCTGGAAAAGCGATTGCGCAGCTACCCGGTCGGCTCGGTGGTGGTATTCACCGCCTTTCGGCGCGATGAAATGTTGTCTTTCAACGTAAAGCTGCAGGCGTTGTCAGCCCAGACCTGTGCGCTGACCATGCTGGACGCGCCGATTGACGCTAAAACCCGCCGCAACGCCTGGCTGTTTTCCCCCTCAGGATGACTGCCTCCCGCTTGGCCGCCCGATCCAACCCGCCAGCGCTAACCTTTTTCCCCACCACGTGTTTCCGGAGTCGCGATGAATGCCCCCAATGATTTGAAGCTCCCACCAATGCAGGATCCATCGCTGCTTCGCCAGCAAAGTTACCTTAATGGCGAGTGGATCGACGCCGACTCGGGCGCCAGGTTCGATGTCGACAACCCGGCCGACGGCGGCGTTATCGCCAGCGTGTCCTTGTGTGGCGGTGCAGAAACACGCCGCGCCATCGACGCCGCCAATGCTGCCCTGCCCGCGTGGCGCGCGCTGACGGCAAAACAGCGCGCTACATTGCTGCGCCGCTGGTTCGATCTTATGCTCCTGAATGCGGATGATCTGGCACTGATATTGACCACTGAGCAGGGCAAGCCTTTGCCTGAAGCAAAAGGCGAAGTCATGTACGGCGCTTCGTTCATCGAGTGGTTTGCCGAAGAAGGCAAGCGCATTTACGGCGATGTCATCCCACCGCATATGGCAGATAAACGACTCATTGTCATCAAGCAGCCTATTGGGGTAACGGCAGCCATCACACCATGGAATTTCCCGAACGCCATGATCGCCCGCAAAGTGGCCCCGGCGCTGGCGGCAGGCTGCACGATGGTCATCAAGCCGGCCGAACAAACACCACTCTCGGCGCTTGCCATGGCCGAGCTCGCGCATCGTGCCGGTATCCCCAGGGGTGTGCTCAACATCATCACCGGCGATGCCGCGTCATCGATTGCGATCGGCAATGAACTTTGCGCCAATCCGATCGTGAGAAAGCTCTCCTTCACCGGCTCCACCGAAGTCGGCCGCATCCTCATGCGCCAGTGCGCCGATACGATCAAGAAACTCTCGCTGGAACTGGGCGGTAATGCGCCGTTTATCGTCTTTGACGACGCCGATCTGGACGCCGCTGCCGAGGGCCTGATGCAATCCAAGTACCGGAACGCGGGCCAGACCTGTGTATCGGCGAATCGGGTCTACGTACAGGCTGCCATCTACGACGCATTTGCCGATAAAGTGAAAGGCAAAATGGCGACGCTGAAAGTCGGACGCGGAACGGAAGCGGGTGTGAATATCGGCCCGCTGATCGACGAGCAGGGGTTGGCAAAAGTGGAAGCACATCTGGCCGATGCCATTGCCAAGGGCGCGACCGTCATGAGCGGTGGAAAACGCCATGCACTGGGCGGACGCTTTTACGAGCCCACCCTGCTCACCAACGTACCGATGAGCGCCAAAGTGTCCAAGGAAGAAACCTTCGGGCCGGTCGCGCCGCTGATCAAATTCAACACCGAGGCCGAGGCCATTGCCCTGGCCAATGACAGCGAATTCGGCCTGGCTGCTTATTTCTTTTCGCGCGATGTGGGACGAGTGTTTCGCGTCGGGGAAGCGCTGGAATCCGGCATGGTCGGCATCAACACCGGCGTTTTTTCCAACGAGGTCGCACCCTTCGGTGGTGTCAAGCAATCAGGACTGGGGCGCGAGGGCTCCAAATACGGCATCGAGGACTACCTGGAGATCAAGTATCTGTGTTTGAACGTATGAACGCAGTGAACCTGCGCGCGGTCGTCGCTTGTGCGGCTGCGCTGCTTGCACTCGGCGCGCTTGCGCAGACCGCGCAGACCATCCAGCCTGATCGGCCGGAGCTGCCTTCCGGCTTTGTAGAAAAGAAACTCGCGCAGGCCAGCAACTACATGGTCGCTGCGGCGCATCCGATGGCCGTAGATGTCGGCCTGCGCATGCTCGCTCGCGGCGGTAGCGCGATCGACGCGGCGATTGCGGTTCAACTGGTATTGAATCTGGTGGAGCCGCAGGCGTCGGGCATTGGTGGCGGTGCATTCATCCTGCACTACGACGCGGCGCGCAACACTGCCACCGCCTACGATGGACGAGAATCCGCGCCCTCGGCGGCGACTCTGGACATGTTCATCGGCAGCGATGGCAAGCCGATGCGCTTTCAGGACGCCGTCGTTGGTGGCCGCTCGGTCGGCGTGCCGGGCGTGTTGCGGGCACTGGAAATGGCACATGCGCGGCACGGCAAGCTGCCATGGGCTGACCTCTTTAAGCCAGCCATCGCGATGGCCGAAAACGGTTTCGCACTCCCCGCACGCGCGCAAATCCAGATTGCCGCTGACACTGTCATGCCGAACAACCCAAAGACCCGTGCCTATTTTTACCAGCCTGACGGAACGCCCAAGCCGGTCGGGACTATCCTTAAAAATCCAGAATTCGCCGAGGTGTTGCGCCGCATTGCCAGAGACGGCCCGGACGCTTTCTATACGGGGGAACTTGCCAAAGAGATGGTCGCCGCGGTGCGCAATCACCCGACCAGTCCGGGTACGCTTACCGAGGCCGATCTTGCAGCGTACCGCGCCCGCGCGCTGGAGCCGCTATGCGCACCCTATCGCCGCTTTCGGGTCTGCGGCATGCCTCCTCCGGGTGGCGGCCTGACGGTATTGCAGATTCTCGCTGCCTTGGAGCGCTTTGACATGAAGTCGATCAGGCCTGATTCGACCGAAGCGGTGCACCTGTTCTCCGAGGCCGGGCGGCTCGCTTACGCAGACCGCGAGCGCTATTCGGCCGATGATCGCTTTGCTGAAGTGCCTATCGCCGGGCTCGCCGACCCGGTTTATAACCGGCGTCGTAGCGAATTGATCAAGCCGGAAAAATCCATGGGCCGTGCCGTGGCTGGCACGCCGGAGAAACTCGCTGTGGCAATGGGCGACGGCAATACACCTGAGTTTCCGTCCACCAGCCACATGTCGATCGTCGACAGTGATGGCAATGCCGTCAGCATGACGACCTCGATCGAGTCACGATTCGGCAGCCGCGTATTCGTGCGCGGCTTCTTTCTTAACAACACCCTGACCGACTTTTCCATGACCGCTACGGAAAACGGGCGGCCAGTCGCCAACGCCATCTATCCGGGCAAACGTCCGCGAAGTTCGATGGCGCCGACCCTGGTGTTCGACGATCAGGGTAAGTTACACCTGGTTCTGGGCAGCCCATTGGGTTCAGTCATCATCAACTTTGTCGCACGAACGCTGGTCTCTACGCTCGATTGGGGCATGGATATCCAGTCGGCCATTTCGTCACCGCACTTCGGTAGTCGCAATGGGCCGACCGAAATCGAAAAGGGCACGTCCATCGAAAACCTGGCGGGCGCGTTAAAGGCAATGGGCCACGAGGTACGCGTGGTTGATTTACCCAGCGGTTTACATGGCATCATGCGCACTGCAAACGGTTGGCAGGGCGGCGCGGACCCGCGCCGCGAAGGTATCGCCAAAGGCAAGTAGCAAAACTCTCACCACATCGGAACATCCATGAAAAAGACATTACCCCTATTGCCGTTTATCGCCATTATGATGACGGCCTTGAACGCCGTCGCTGCGACAGATCCCGCAAAACCGGCTGCAGTAGCTGCAACGGCGGCACCACTGCCGGCCGCCAATGCAGCGCCAATGCGTCTTGCACCCGATCGGCCACTTCCGAAAGAGCTGACGCAGCTCACAATCATAGATCGCGAAATCGGCGATACGGCGCAACCAGCCACCGTCTCCGGCAGTCCGATATTGGTCCATTACACCGGCTGGATTTACGACCCGTCCAAGCCCGACGGCAAAGGCACGCAATTCGATTCCTCGCGCACGCGCATCGCGCCGTTCAGCTTTATGCTGGGCGTCGGCAGGGTCATCAAGGGCTGGGACCAAGGGCTCATCGGCATGCGCATCAAAGGTAAACGCACCCTCATCATTCCCGCCAGCTTGGCGTATGGCGAGCGGTCGCGACCTAATATTCCGGCGAACTCGAACCTGATGTTCGACGTGGAATTGATCAATATCGTGCCGCGCGGCGACGAGGGAAAGACTGGGGCAACGTCAACCACGCTGCCCGGGCAAAGCACGGCAGCGGCTGCCCCGCCGGTGCCTACCCCTGCTCCCGTCGTGCCGGTCTTCCTCGATGCCAAGGCGCCCTTGCCGGCAACTACGACTGGACTCATCCTGATTGATACCGCAGTGGGTTCCGGCAAACCAGCGGAAGCCGGGATGCCCGTCTCTGTTCACTACACCGGCTGGCTTTACGACGCCAAGCAGCCTGGCGGCAAGGGGACCAAGTTCGACAGCTCGGTTGATCGCAACCAGCCATTTGTCTTTCCGCTGGGCGGAAAACGCGTGATCCGCGGCTGGGACGAAGGCGTCGCAGGCATGAAGGTCGGCGGAAAACGCACGCTCATCATTCCGCCCCAATTCGGCTATGGCGAGCGCGGCGCTGGCGCCGCCATTCCACCGAATGCAACGTTGATATTTGAGGTGCAGTTGATTGCCGTGAATCCCTGATTCGCGAATTTATCCAAACTCCAATATCGGCGAGGCTTTCAGACAGAAAATGCCTGAAGAGCCGCGCCGACTAACGTTTCCAGTTTTAGCAGTAGCTCTCGAACATCCCCAAAGCGCGGCATGAAAGCCATCGGCATCATCATCATCGGCGACGAAATCCTTTCCGGCAAACGCCAGGACAAGCATCTGTCGAAGTCCATTGCGACATTGAAAGCGCGGGGACTGGAACTTGCCTACGCACGTTACATCGGCGACGAGCCAGAGCGAATCGTTGCGACGCTGAAAGAGACGATGGCGACCGATCACCTCATTTTCAGCTTTGGCGGCATCGGCGCAACGCCGGACGACTACACGAGGCAATGCGCAGCGGCGGCGTTGGGCGTGGCATTGCAGGCGCACCCCGACGCTGTTGCTTCGATGATGGCCAAAGCAAACTTTGAAATGACCCCCAATCGCCGGAAGATGGCGGAATTTCCGGTGGGCTCAACCATCATTCCGAACCCCTATAACCAGATTGCCGCTTTTTCCTGCGGCGATCATCATTTCCTGCCAGGTTTCCCGGAAATGGCCTGGCCGATGATGGAGTGGGTGCTTGAGACAAAGTATCCGCACCTTTTCAACCAGGTAGCTTTCAGTGAGGAAATAATCGTGATACATGAGGCCGGGGAGAGCAATCTCATCGACGCCATGGACCGCATCGTGGCCGGATTTCCGAATATCAAGCTCTCCAGCCTTCCGCAACATCTCGGCGGCGGGCGAATCATTGAATTTTCGATCCGCGGCGATCCTGATCAGGTGCCGATTGCCATGCAGCAAATGAAAAACGAAGTTAGCAATCTCGGTTTCAGGTTTGACGTAAAGTGAACTTTCCTCAGGGAGACGAAGATGCGATTGCTTGATGGATTGCTAGGCAGCTTGGCGGCTGGAACAAACGGCAGCGGCGGCACCAACCCGCTGCTACAAATCGCCATGCAGATGCTGGCCAATAAAGGCGGGGGCGGCGCGAATGGCATCGCGCTTGAACGTATGGGCGGGCTAAACGGGATCATCAATGCGTTCCAGCGAGGTGGCCTCGGACATCTTGCCGACTCGTGGGTCGGCACCGGCGAAAATCTGCCGGTTAGCGCGGACCAGCTCTCAAGCGTGCTGGGTTCGGACAAGATCGGCGAGATCGCAAGCCAACTCGGCTTGTCACAGGGCGACGCCGCCGGTGGCCTCGCCAAGATACTCCCCGAACTGATTAATTACATTACACCGAATGGGCAGGTGCCTGGCAGCCAAAGCATTGTGGAAAGTGCCTTGTCGATGTTCTTGAAGCGCTAACGTTGGTCCGTCGCTTGCGCGGGCGCCAAGCGCGGCGTAAGTGAAACCGCAATTGGTCAGTGCAACAACATCCGGCCAGACTTGGAGCTTATTTCGTATGCCGCGTTACTCATCCGGGTCATTCAATTGTGCGGTGTTGCGCTGCCACTGTTCCAGTGTGCGGCGGTCCTTTTTGGTCGGTCGTCCACGAAATAGCGGGGGTGGCATTTCCCGCAAGTCGGCCACTACCTTTTCGCGTGCGGCAATACTTTCCGGCGATTCCTCGAACAGTGTCTTCGCAATCGTTGCCGAGCCGCGTTTGTCAGAAATGTCTTTGATCGTCAGCAGGTACTCGACCGGCGGTTTGCGCAACAGCAGTTGATCACCGGCTTTGACCATTTTCGACGGCTTGACGCGCTCACCGTTTACTTCCACCCTGCCGGCGTTCACGGCGTCGATTGAAATCTGTCGTGTCTTGAAAAAGCGGGCGGCCCATAGCCACTTGTCGATGCGTATCAATTGCTTGTCTATGACACTCATCATCGAGCGTCACCGCGCCTTCCCACCGAGCTTTACCGATGCGATATTCATCGGCAGCCCTGTCCCGGTGTCGTATTCCGCACCGGCAAGTACGCCGATCTTGGCGATGTCTTCGGCGCTGCGTCGGCCCTTGTATGTCGCGAACATGGCGCCGAGGGCGAAATCGCGCCCGGAGCCAATCGACCAGAATTTATCGAACTCGAACACTTCGCGCATGGAATACACGCCGTAGATTCCGCTGGCATTGACCACCAGCGCCGTAAGCTGTGACGACTCGTATGGATCGTCATCCTCTTCCTTCGGATTCAAGAATGCTTCCTCCTTCAGGATCGGGTGAATCTTGCGGAAGCTCTCATAAATCTGTGCTCGGCCCTTGAACTTGAATTCAGGGTGCTTTTGCAGCAGCGTTTCCAGTACCAGCTGATGTGCTGCACTACCGGCAATTCCAAAATAACTGTCGCCATGCTTCAACAGCTTTTCGGGCGCCGCGTCATGCACGCTGGCCAGCCGCGTGGCGCCAAACGTTGTCAGTGTGTCACCGGCAATGACCGCGACGCCGCCTTTCTTTACCACCACGATGGTCGTCATTCCATTCTCCTTTTTGTCGCCTTGTATGTCACAACTGCACCCGCCAATGCTGACACACATTTTAAGCGCCGAAACCGCCCGGGCTCGTTGACTTCGCGGTCACGCTTCGGCACACTCATCAGCGTGTGACAATGCGGTTTGCCTACGGTTGCGCCTTCGAAGGTGCATGACAATTATCAAATAAACTCAGGAACTTAATATGATATTTCCCGTGAAATTTCGTGTAAGCGTACGCTCACTTGCCATCGCCGGTCTCGCCAGTATGGCGCTGATGGGAGGTGTTGCGAGCGCCAAGACGTTGCGCTGGGCCAGTGCCGGCGACATCCTGACCATGGACCCGCATTCGCAAAATGAGGGGCTAAACAATCCGATGAACGGGCACGTTTACGAACCGCTGATTACGCGCGATGAAAAAATGGCGCTGGAACCTTGTCTCGCGCTGTCGTGGCAGCAGCTCGATCCCAGCACCGTGCGGTTCAAACTGCGCGATAAAGTGACCTTTCACGACGGCTCGCCATTCACGGCCGATGACGTGGTGTTCTCGATCACGCGGGCGATGGACAAGACTTCCGACTACAAGGCTTACATTCAGGGCATCAAGGAAGTCCGCAAGGTCGACAACCTGACCGTGGATATCGTCAGCACCGGGCCAAATCCTACTCTGCTGGATCAACTCACTCAGCTACGGGTGATGAACAAAGCCTGGGCGACCAAATTCAATGTGCTGCGCCCAACCGATTTCAAAAACAAGGAAGAGTCCTGGGCCGTGCGCAACGCCAACGGAACCGGCGCATACGTCTTGAAAGTGCGGGAACCTGACGTGAAAACCGTGTTCGTCGCCAATTCAAACTGGTGGGGCAAGCGCGGCAATGTCGATGAGGTCGTTTACACGCCGATCAAATCCGATGCGACCCGCGTGGCGGCACTCATCTCCGGCGAAATCGATCTGATACTCGACCCGCCGGTGCAGGATATCGCCAAGCTAAGCCAAAACAAGGATCTCAAGATTCTCGAGGGCAATGAAAATCGCACCATCTTCGTCAATTTTGATCAAGGCCGCGATGAGTTGCTCTATGGCAGCAAAGGCAAGAACCCGTTCAAAGACTTGCGGGTCCGCCAGGCGATCCTGTTGACCATCGACGTCCCGGCGATTCACAAGCAGGTGATGCGCGGCTCGTCGTTGCCGACAATGTCGATGATCGCGCCGCAGGTGCGCGGCTACTCGAAGGACGTGGAAAAACGTCCGGCGATCGATATCGAAAAAGCGAAGAAACTGATGGCAGAAGCGGGCTTCGCGCAAGGCTTCGAAGTGACATTTGACTGCCCGAACGACCGCTACAAGAATGACGAAAAAATCTGCACCGCCATCGCCGGTATGCTGTCGAAAATCGGCATCCGCATCAAACTCAATTCCATGCCCAAAGCCGCCTACTTCCCTAAAATTCAGAAGAGCGATACCAGCATGTTCCTGTACGGATGGGGCGTACCTACCTTCGATTCGCTTTACACCCTGCAGGAGATCATTCGTACCAGAAGTACCGGTGCCGACGGTGCCAACAACTACTCCGGCTACTCCAATCCGAAAGCTGATGCCGTTATCGAACTGCTGAAAACCGAGATTGATTTCAAGAAGCGCGCCGAGTTGACCAGGGAAGCGCTACTGATCGCACAGGCGGATGTCGGACACATCCCGCTACATCATCAGATGATTCCGTGGGCAATGAAGAAGAACGTGAACGTGGCGCACCGCGCGGATAACGGGCTTTATGCGATGGGGGTAACGATCAAGTAGTTGCGGATGCTTGTCGTGTCGGTGGATTTGCAGTCACCCCCTCTCCCTCTATCCCTCTCCCACGAGGGGAGAGGGAAGTTTAAGCCCCTCTCCCCTCGTGGGAGAGGGGTTGGGGAGAGGGGGAAGTTGCGTCGCCTCAACGCGACTGCTTTCGCATGCCTCTGCATATGCCTGGCCCTATTCTCCAATCTGACCGACGCCAAAACCCTGCGCTACGCCACCCAGGATGAACCACAAACCCTGGACCCGCATTCCGCTCAACTGGCAGTAACCAACCGCCTCTTGATGAACGTCTACGAAGGCCTGGTCGGACGCGACAAGAATTTTAATCTGGTGCCGTGGCTCGCGGTGTCATGGTCGCAACCCGACCCGCTGACATGGCGTTTCAAGCTTCGACCCAATGTGAAATTTCACGATGGCGCAACGCTCACCGCCGACGATGTGGTGTTTTCAGTCGAGCGCGTACTCTCGCCAAACTCGCAATTGAAATCCGCAGTTCAGGGGGTTGCCCGCGCAAAAAAGATTGATGACCTTACGGTCGATTTGATCATGCGCGAACCCAATCCGGTGTTGCTCAATCACATCTTTACCTTTCGCATCATGAACAAGGCGTGGGCGACCAAGAACAATTCAGTCAACCCGCAAAATTACAAGGACAAAGAGGACACCTTCTCCTCGCGCAACGCCAATGGCACCGGCCCCTTCATGATCAAAGAGCGCCAGACCGACGTGAAGACAGTGCTGGTCGCCAATCTCACCTGGTGGAATGCGGCCAGTCCCGAACGTGGCAACGTCACTGAAGTCGTTTTGCTGCCGGTCAAATCCAATGCGACACGCGTCGCGGCATTACTTTCCGGCGAAGTTGATTTCGTCAACGATCCGCCACCGCAGGACATCGCCCGCCTCAAATCGGTACCGGAGATCAAGATCGTTGAGGGGCTGGAAGCGCGGGTGCAATACCTGGTGTTCGACACCAATCGTGATGAGTTGCTTTACTCGAATGTGAAGGGGAAAAATCCGTTGAAGGACCTGCGTGTGCGCCAAGCCATCGCCCACGCCATCGACGTCGAAGCGATCAGGTCAAAAGTGATGCGCAAACTTTCCCTGCCCATCGGCTCAATCATCACCTCCACCGATCAGGGATATGCAAAAGATGCCGACAAGCGATTGCCGCTGGACCGCGCCAAAGCGAAGAAACTCCTGACCGAGGCGGGCTATCCGAACGGTTTTGAGATCACCCTCGACTGTGGCAACAACCAGCCCGCCGCCGATATCTGCCAGGCGATTTCGCCGATGCTGGCCCAAATCGGCATCAAGGTCACGCCCAACATCGTCAATACCTCCAATTTCTTTGCCAAGCTGCAAAAATTCGACACCAGCTTCTACCTGCTCAGTTGGGGAACGCCGACATCCGACGCGCTATCGACGTTGCAATATCTGCTGCGCACCAACAACGGCGCCGATGCAGGCAATGGCGACGGTAATTACGGTCGCTATTCAAATCCAAAGTACGACCAGTTGATCGATGCCTTCAAAGTAGAGCCGGACCGGCAAAAACGCGACGCAATGATTCGTGAAGCGCTGTTGATCCTCAACAACGAACTTCCGGTTCTGCCGCTGCATCAGGCGATCATCCCGTGGGCCATGCGCAAAAACGTCACGGCGATATTTCCACCGAATAACATTCCGTATTTTTTCAGGTTTCGCATTGACTGACCCAAGTAGTGGGTCGGACTTGAAATCAAAAAGCATGCCGCTTCACTTGTTTTTTGCAATCACCCCACCAATTGCAATACTCATTGGACTAGAACACTTTGCGCGTGCGGCACCAATAGAAATAGTCGAGGTGTGATTCATGGGAGAAACGTTGCTGATAGCGGGCATTACAGGGTTCTTTGGTAGCTTCGCTGCGACTAGGATTTTGCCGAAATTTTTGACTTCAACAGGCTCCGTCTGGAAAAAAGGCCAACGCCTATTGCTCGCGACTATTATTGGCCTTTTGGCTTATTTTTCTCTTTACTACTATGTTGCAAGCTACACACTGCTTGAGTCTGCGGTAAAGTCGGCAGCCGCGGTGACCATCATGATGGGGGGTGCTTTTGTATTGATCTATCTCGCGAGAAATAATGATCAAAAGTGACGCTTCGTGGTTATAAAAAATAATGGCGATAGCGGACAGACAGCATGCCTGATGTCAGGTCTTTCACCATCACATCTAAATCCATTGAATCCCATTAAATCCTTCACGCACGTTCACTCATCGGCTCATTCTCACTTACTGATCAGTGCAGCTGTCGAGTTGCTTTTCAGACTTTATCCGCTGCCTACCGCTGTCCGTTCCTTGGCCGACAATCGCCTCTCGACCAACCGTCTCAGCCACATTCTTCGACCGCGGTAAACGCTCACGGATCACCACGGCAGCTCCTCGCCGTTGTAAGCGTAGAAGCGCCCCGTTTCAGCTGCCGTCAAGCCATCGATCACGTTCAGCATGTCGTTCGCCGCATCGTCGGCGGAACGGCCGATCTCGGCGCCGCGAAACGGCTGGGACAGCGGCGAACTCACGGTGCCTGGATGCAACGCCACCAGTAGCGCGTTTGGGTTGGTTCGTTTGACTTCGATTGCCGCAGTCTTGAGCAACATATTCAATGCCGCTTTCGAGGCGCGGTAGCTGTACCAGCCACCCAGGCGATTGTCTTCGATGCTGCCCACCTTGGCGGAGACAACGGCCATCACGCCCCGCTCGGCATCGAGCAGTTTTGCGAAATGCCGGATCACCATCGCCGGACCAAACGCGTTGACCTGAAAAGTCTCAAGCATCTGCGCATAGTGCAGGTCGCCGAGTTTCTTTTCCGGCATGAAATGCGGGGAATGAAGTACGCCAGCTGCATTGATGATCAAGTGAAACGGTGCTTTTCCCACAAGGGCCGCCGCTGCCTCGGCAATACTGCCCTCCCGTGCGAAATCGATACAAGGCTGCGAATTCCGGTGCAGCACTTCGACACTCACGCATCGCGCATTGGCGCTCAGTACACGGACGAAGGCCGCTCCGATCGCGCCGGACGCGCCGATCACCAGCGCGCGGAAATCCGGGTGAAACGAGTTCATGGTCAGACCCATCCCTGCCGCCAGCGCGTTTCGTCGCGTAGTTCTTTCCAATTGATGCGTTGCCGGGTCTTGGAGTAAACCGCCTCGATCTCCACCCACTCGATCTGGGCCCCGATGGTCTCAGGCAGGATCACCTCGCAAACCAGAAAGTGCTTTTGTCTGGCGACGGGACCTATGGCCGTCCATTTCGATAACAGTAGTTTTCCGGGCTGAAGTTTGTTCAACGTAAACGGGGCAGCGTCATTTGTTTTTCAATCAGAACAGCTTTGCCATTCATGGCAATACCGGGAACTTAAAGAGATTAGCGTGAATTATTTTGTAATAAATGTTGATTCCATCAACTCGATGCCAACTTGGCACTGGCCAGTCGATTGAGACTCACGCCTTGCTCAGCGGCTGCCAAAACCAACCTCCGATGGACTTGTGACGGAATGCGCACTTTGAACTCGCCGCTATATTGCCGTTCGGCCAGCGCCTCAGGCACGCTTTCACCATTGGCAAGCATGTCGGCAACGGCTTCACGCACCACTTTTTGAACGCCTCTGAGGGCGGCCTCGGGTGTCTTGGCCAACCAGCTTATCGATGGAAACTCGACGCAATTGCCTACATGCTCATTGTCTTCGGGCGACCAGGTAACGCGGTAGGTGTAGTGTTTGATGTTCATTTCCATCCTTCCAATTTCTCAATGGCTTGCAACACTTGCCGCACTTGATACGGCTTGGCTTTGCCCTTGCTGTTCTGAATATTGACTCGCGGGTCGCCCAGCCAGGGTGTCTTGTAAACCGCGTGACTACTGCCATCCTGTCGTGCTGCGCCGAAGCATGCAATACATACTTTTTTCAGATCGCCAAACGCCACGTTGACAGGTTCGTGCCGCATCTGCGCCAATATTTTTTTCACACTTGCCATTCCGTGAAATGGTGCCATTATTGGCACCATCAGTCAATATTTGAATGAGGCGCAGACTAGCGTTGTGATAAAAATTCAAGAACACATAAAGCGCCATTTGGCGCGGCCTTCAACGCATTACTTGCCTGGAAGCTCCACCAGCCCCTGTGTTTGGCCGCGCACGCTGATCTGTAAAGCCGCACGAACAGGCCCACAGCATCCGCTAGCCCTCTGTCTTGAAACTGTAAAAAAGATATAATTCACAACTGCCCATCCAGGCGACTCGATGGGCAATTTTATTGTGTCCGGGCATTGCCTTCCCGAGCATTTTCAAGAACTGGCCCGCTTGCGACCAAGAGTTGTCATGCGGGATTAATCGAACAACCGGTGGGACCCCATGAACCGAATCAAACCAGTTTCCCTGCTGTCGCTGTCGCTCTCGCTGTCATTTTCATTTTCACTTGGCGTCCTTGCTTGCACGCTGCTAGTCGCAACCGCTGAGGCGAAGACGCTGCGCTACGCCAGCCAGGACGATCCACAAACCCTAGACCCGCACTCCGCCAATCTCGTGCCGACCAATCGTGTGCTTTCACAAGTGTATGAAAGCCTGGTCATGCGCGACAAGAATTTCAAACTTGTGCCGGCGCTGGCGGTATCCTGGGCCCAACCCGATTCAAAAACCTGGCGGTTCAAGCTTCGCCCAAATGTGAAGTTTCACGGTGGTGAAGCCTTTACGGCCGATGACGTGGTGTTCTCGGTGGAGCGCGCGCTCAATCCGCTGTCGCAATTGAAGTCATCAGTTCAAGGCGTGGCAAGCGCCAAGAAGGTCGACAACCTGACGGTCGATTTGATCATGAAAGAGCCGAATCCCGTTTTGCTCAATCACCTGTTCAATTTCCGCGTCATGTCGAAAGAATGGGCAGTCAAGAACAAGACCGAATCGCCGCAGAACTACAAGGACCGCGAAGATACCTTTGCCTCGCGCACCACGAATGGTACCGGCCCTTTCAAAGTGACGCTGCGCCAGCCTGATATCAAGACGGTGCTGGTCGCCAATGCTGACTGGTGGAACAAAAACAGCCCTGAAAAAGGCAACGTCACGCAGGTGGATCTGTTGCCGGTGAAGTCCAACGCGACACGCGCAGCGGCGTTGCTGTCCGGTGAAGTCGACTTCGTGCTGGACCCGCCGCCACAAGATATCGCGCGCCTCAAGGAAAACCCCAACGTCAAGGTCGTGGAAGGTCACGACGCCAGCGTTCAATACCTGGCCTTTGACCAGTCCCGCAGCGAGTTGCTGTACAGCGACGTAAAGGGCAAGAACCCGTTCAAGGACGTACGCGTGCGCCAGGCCGTGTCGCATGCCATCGACATCAACGCCATCCGCGAAAAGGTGATGCGCAATCTCTCCGTTCCGATCGGCACCATGGTGACCTCGGACGTGCGTGGATACAGCAAGGATGTCGACAAGCGTCTGCCGTTTGATCGCGAAAAAGCCAAGGCGCTGCTCGCGCAAGCGGGCTACCCGAATGGATTTTCCGTCACACTCGACTGCGGCAATGTGCAGCCGGCCGCAGACATCTGTCAGGCGATCCCGCCGATGCTCTCGCAAGTCGGTATCCGTGTCACGCCAAACATCGTGCCGCAAACCAACTATTTCCCCAAGATTCAGAAGTTCGATACCAGCATGTATCTGCTCCGCTGGGGCACGCCAACGTTCGATTCCCTCTACACCCTGCAGGCGCTGCTGCATACGTACGGCGGCGAAGCCTCTGGTCTTGGTGACTCGAATTACGGTCGCTATTCCAATCCAAAACTGGATCAGCTGATCTCGCAGATTCGGACTGAAGGCGATCTGAAAAAACGCGATGGTCTGATCCGCGAGGCATTGCTAATCAACGCCAATGAATTGCCGGTCATTCCGCTGCATCAGCAGCTGGTGCCGTGGGCGATGCGCAAAAACGTCGACGCCGTATTCACACCGAATAACGTTGCCTATTTCTTCCGCTTCAAGATCAACTAGGCTACCCGGCTATGCTCGCATTTATTATCCAAAGGCTGCTGCAGAGCATCCTGGTCATGATCGCGGTCGGCTTTATCGCCTTCTCATTATTCAATTTTGTCGGCGATCCTGTTTCGCTGATGTTGCCACCCGAAGCGACTGCCGCCGACCGTGACGAAGTGCGCAAGAGCCTCGGACTCGACGAGCCGTTCTATGTGCAGTTTGCCAAGTTTGTGGGCAATGCCTTGCAGGGCAACTTTGGTATCTCGCTTCGTCTTGGTCGCCCGGTTTCGCAACTGCTGATCGAACGTCTACCCGCGACGCTGGAGCTTTCCATGATCGCGGCGTCACTGGCGCTTCTGATTGGCATTCCGATGGGGGTTTACACAGCGCTCAAGCGAGACTCATGGGTGTCAAAACTGATCCTGACGATTTCACTCGTCGGCGTTTCGCTGCCGTCGTTCCTGATCGGCATTTTCCTGATCCTGATCTTTGCTGTCTGGCTGGGCTGGCTGCCGTCGTTTGGACGCGGCGACACGGTCAAGCTTGGCTTCTGGACAACCGGCTTTTTGACACTTAGTGGCTTAAAGGCGTTAATACTTCCCTCGATCACGCTGGGACTGTTTCAGATGACCCTGATCCTGCGTCTGGTGCGCTCGGAGATGCTGGAAGTGCTGCGCACCGATTACATCAAGTTCGCACGTGCGCGCGGCCTGACCAACAACGCCGTACATTTCGGCCATGCCCTGAAAAATACGTTGGTGCCGGTCATTACCATCGCCGGGCTGCAACTTGGCGGCATCATCGCCTTCGCCATCATTACCGAGACGGTGTTCCAATGGCCTGGAATGGGACTGTTATTCATTCAGGCCGTGCAGTTTGCCGACATCCCGGTGATGGCCGCATACCTTTGCCTGATCGGCTTCATTTTTGTGCTGATCAATCTGATTGTCGACATGTTGTATTACGCCGTTGATCCGCGCCTGCGCGTCGAACGTTCAGGCGGGGGGCATTGATATGCAAGATACGATGAAGCGCTTTTTCGATGGCGACGTGTGGTGGAGTTTCAAGCATAATCCACTCGTCATCGCTGCCGCCATTACCGCGCTGATTTGCGTGCTCGGCGCGGCATTTGCGCCGTGGCTGTCGCCCCACAATCCATTCGATCTCAAGACGATCAATTTGCTGGATGCGTTTACCCCACCTGCATGGGTCACCAACGGCAAGTCGCAGTTTGTGCTTGGCACCGACGATCAGGGCCGCGACGTGCTCTCGACCATCATGCACGGCTCGCGCATCACGCTCCTGGTGGGCATCTGCGCGGTGATGTTGTCGATGCTGATCGGCATCACACTGGGCCTCGTCAGCGGCTACATCGGTGGCAAGCTCGATGCATTCATCATGCGCGTGGCCGACATTCAGCTCTCCTTTCCAGCCATCCTGATCGCGCTGCTGATCGACGGTGTTGCCCGCGTGGCCGTGGGCAAGGAGTATCACGACCAGATCGCCGTGTACGTGTTGATTTTCGCGATCGCTGCATCCGGCTGGGTGCAGTACGCCCGCACGGTGCGCGGCTCCACGCTGGTTGAGCGCAACAAGGAATACGTTCAAGCTGCACGCGTTATTGGCCGTTCACCGCTGGCGATCATGTTCTCTCACGTGCTGCCAAACGTGACCGGTCCGGTGCTGGTGCTGGCTACACTCCACGTAGGTACAGCCATCCTGACCGAAGCCACACTGTCATTCCTGGGCGTTGGCGTACCCCCTACACAGCCTTCACTTGGCACCTTGATCCGTATCGGCAACGACTTCCTGTTTTCCGGCGAGTGGTGGATTACCGTGTTCCCCGGTATCGCGCTGGTGGTGCTGGTGTTGTCGATCAACTTGCTTGGCGATTGGCTGCGCGACGCACTCAATCCGAAGCTGCGGTAGAAGGAAACGCGATGACAACCCCTTTGTTACAAGTCAAAAATCTGCGCATTGAGTTTCCCTCGCGCCGCGGTACGCTCGTTGCCGTGGATGACATCAGCTTCGAGATCGCGCCCGGTGAAGTACTCGGCGTGGTGGGTGAATCAGGTGCCGGGAAATCGCTCACAGGTGCCGCCGTCATTGGCTTGCTGGAACCACCGGGGCGTATCGCCAGCGGTGAAATCCTGTTGAATGGCCGCCGCATCGATAACCTCCCATTTGAAGAAATGCGCAAGGTGCGAGGCCGCGAAATCGGCGCCATTTTCCAGGACCCGTTGACCTCCCTGAACCCGCTATACACCGTCGGCCGCCAGATCACCGAAACGATCGAGACGCATCTCAATGTATCCAAGGCGGAAGCACGCGACCGTGCCATCAAACTATTGACGGAAACCGGTATTCCAGCTGCGGAAAAACGCATCGATCATTACCCCCACCAGTTCTCAGGTGGCATGCGCCAGCGCGTGGTGATTTCGCTGGCCCTCGCGGCGCAGCCAAAACTCATCATCGCCGACGAGCCCACCACGGCGCTGGACGTATCGATTCAAGCGCAGATCATCACGCTGTTGAAAAAGCTCTGCCGCGAACACGGCACCTCGATCATGCTGGTCACGCACGACATGGGTGTGATTGCCGAAACAGCGGACCGCGTGGCGGTCATGTACGCCGGTCGCATCGCTGAGATTGGGCCAGTCTCCGAGGTCATTCACAATCCGCAGCATCCGTATACGATTGGCCTGATGGGTGCAATCCCGAGTGTCGGCGACGAAGTTGAGCGTTTGACACAAATCGACGGCGCCATGCCGCGCCTGACGGCGATTCCTTCGGGCTGTGCATTCAATCCGCGCTGTACGAGAGTGAACGATGTACCTGATGGACGTTGCACGCGCGAACGCCCCAGCCTGCTGCCGGCCGGAAAAACGCAAGCGGCATGCTGGTTGCACGACAAAAATACCGCGAGTGTTGCCGGTGTGAGCAAGGAGACCAGCCATGTCTGATTCCAAAATTTTGCTGGAAGTGCGCGATGTGGCGCGCGAATTCGACGTCTCCAAGCCCTGGCTGAACCGCATGATCGAAGGCCAGCCGGAACAAATTCTGAAAGCCGTCGATGGCATCAGCTTCACCATCAACCGCGGTGAAACGTTGTCACTCGTCGGCGAATCCGGCTGCGGCAAGTCGACGATGGCGAGGGTGATCTGCGGGCTCTACAAGCCCTCGCGCGGCGAAGTCATTTTTGATGGCGTGGACATGGCCAAGGTGCATGGCGCCGAGCTACAGAACCTGCGCAAGCGCTTTCAGATGATCTTCCAGGACCCATACGCCAGTTTGAATCCGCGCTGGCGCGTCGGCAAGATCGTCGCCGAGCCGATCCTGTCGCACAATCTGATTACCGATCCGGCTGCATTGAAAAAGCGCGTCGATGAGTTACTCACGCAAGTTGGCCTCTCACCGCTGGATGCAGAAAAATTTCCGCACGAATTTTCCGGTGGACAGCGCCAGCGTATTTCCATCGCGCGCGCACTGTCGTCGAACCCCGAATTTCTGGTCTGCGATGAGCCGACGTCGGCGCTGGACGTATCGGTACAAGCGCAGATCCTGAATCTAATGAAAGACCTGCAGCGCAAATTCGGCCTTACCTATCTCTTCATCTCGCACAATCTCGCCGTGGTATCGCACATCTCCACGCGTGTCGGCGTGATGTATCTAGGCCGGCTGGTCGAAGTGGCCGAGACCAAGCGCATTTTCCAGCGCCCGCTGCACCCGTACACACAGATGCTGCAGTCGGCGATTCCCGATCTGAAAATGACCGGCAAGCAACGCACGCCGGTTGCTGGTGAAGTGCCGAATCCGCTCGACCCGCCGACTGGCTGCGCGTTCCATCCGCGTTGTCCGTATGCCAATGAGCGCTGCAAGGTTGAGCGCCCAAGCCTCATCGAACATCCAGACGGTGGGCAGGTGGCATGTCACGCTGTCGAAGAGAAGCGGATTCCGATTCGACTCGCCGCCTAGGTTCTTTCACGAAAGTTTAAACACCACCACTGGCGGGCCGTTCGAAGGCCTTTTGGCCTCAGATGCCCGTCAATGCTGGCGTTTACCTTTGGCAACTTCTCAAAACACCGTCATCCCAGCGCCGGACTGGGACCCAGTCCATCCAAGTTCTCGAAATTACGACGGACTGGATTCCAGCCTGCGCTGGAATGACGAACTTTTGAGTTGCGGGGTCTCCCGCTCTACCCGGAAACAGCGTGTTGCGGCGCGCGAAACTATGCTGACGGTTTAACCTAGAATCCTCAGTTGGACGGGTGTGAGTGTATGTTTTTGCGGCTTTCTGGCAAGGCGCGACGACGAAGCAGGCTTCACCCTGCTAGAAGAAGCAACGCCGCCAGGGAGCCGCAAAAACGTGCAATCGCACCCGTAGCGCTCTCACCGAAAAGGTGATCAGCCAGACCGCGAAAATTTTCAATCTTATCAAGCGCATATTGATAGCGATAAGCGGTCAACTGAGGATTCTAGGTTAAACGAAGGTCCCGGATCGCGGCGCCGAATGCTTCATCAACGCGGGTCCGCTATCAGGCGGACCTTCAATCCAACGGCTTGCACGTGCTTGGCGCTGCAGCAAGCCACAAGTACGTCGACGCGTGTATGCTGCGCTGCACGAATGCATTTGAAACACATCAAGCAACGAATTTGTGCCGGTGTGATGTGGGGCAATGCTGCTGGTCGTGTGCGTTAATCTGTCGTTACACAAGTACGAAATTCTGCTGTCAAATCAGCGAGCGACAACCCGTTGACGGCGGACGCACTACCAAGGAGAAACCGTGAAACCAATCATCGATCATACCGCCATGCTGCAAACCGCCATCGAAGAAGCACGCGCCGGACTCGCTGAGGGCGGCATTCCCATCGGCGCCGCGCTTTACAGCGCTGATGGGACATTGCTTGGGCGCGGTCACAACCGACGCGTGCAGGAGAACGATCCCTCGATTCACGCCGAGACCCATGCCTTTCGCAAAGCGGGCCGGCAGCGAAGCTATCGCGACAAGATTATGGTGACTACGCTGGCGCCCTGCTGGTATTGCAGCGGGTTGATCGTGCAGTTCAAGATCGGCTCGGTGATCGTCGGTGAATCGAAGACTCTTCGCGGCGGGATCGACTGGCTGCGCGAACGCGGTGTTGAGGTCATCGATATGCAATCGGCGGCATGCGAAACATTGCTGGCGCAATACATCGCTGCGCATCCAGACATCTGGAATGAAGACATCGGCGAGGATGAGGGCTGCTGCTGAACTTTTTCCACCGAATTTTCCACATTGAATCCGTTTTTTGATCCGCCACGTAGCAACCCTTGATCCAGGGTTTCAATTGGGGCGTGGAATGACGGTCGTTTAGATTCGTCCACAAATCACGTCGTTGCCCGCCGCATATAGATACTGCATCGCCCCCAACCGTATTGCACAAGGCTGGAACAATGGCAGAGAGATTCTTGAACAAACGAGAGCTGGCAGCATGGCCGCCCTATTCCCTGCCCAGCGACAGTCTGGGCGCTCTCGAAAATACCCGACAGCGCATGCAACGCAATGGACAGTGGGCGCCTTGGCAGATGATCGGTCGGCGTATGGCAATTGGCTGCGTCGCACTGGAAATCACCCAGCGTTGCAATCTGGATTGCTCCTATTGCTATCTATCGGAATCGTCGGAAGCGCTGAAGGACATTCCTCTCGAAGAAGTCTTTCGCCGCATCGACCTGATCCATCGCCACTATGGTGACGGCACCGACGTTCAGGTGACTGGCGGGGACCCAACCCTGCGCAAGCAAGACGAGTTGGTCGCGATCATCAGCTATATCCGCCAGAAACGCATGCGATCTTCGCTGTTCACCAATGGCATCAAGGCCTCCCGCGAGATGCTGGTGGAGCTGGCGGCAGCAGGCCTGGAGGATGTTGCATTTCACGTCGACATGACGCAGGAGCGTGCTGGTTACGCCTCCGAGGCTGCGCTCAATGCTGTGCGCCAAGAATACATCGACCGCGCGCGCGGCCTGCCGCTCGCGGTCATTTTCAACACCACCATCTTTCCCGGCAATTTTCATGAAATTCCCGAGTTGGTGCGCTTTTTTGTTACGCACGCCGACGTTGTTCGCTTCGCCTCATTTCAGGTTGGTGCCGACATGGGCCGGGGTACTGAACGTGAGCGCATCACGGTAAACCCCGAGACAGTCAAAAATGCGATCCGCGAGGGCGCAGGGGCGAAGCTCAACTTTGACGCCGCTAGTGCCGGTCACGCAGAATGCAACGGTTATGCGTACGGCCTCATCATCAACGGTCAGGTTCACGACTTCTTCAATGACCCCGCATTCGTGCGCGAGATTCTCGATAAGAGCGCCCACTTGCGCTTGAATCGTGCGAATAAATTCGGCGTGTTTAAAACAGTTGCAGGCTTTCTGGCGACGCAACCGCGCGTCCTTGCCCGCGTCGCGTTTCACTTCGCCAGCCTGGTTTGGCGTGAGCGTCGCGACTTTATCGCGGCGCGCGGCAAAATTGGCAAGATTTCCTTTTTTGTTCATAATTTTATGGATTCGTCGCAACTGGACCGGGAACGTTGCGACGCTTGTTCGTTCATGGTGATGACACCAGAGGGGCCGCTGTCGATGTGTGTGCACAATGCCAAACGCGATGCGTATCTGCTGGTCGCGGCCAAGGTTCAGAAGGACAACAAAATCCGCTACTTCAACCCAGTCACCGGCCAGTTCGAAGACAACATGCCCGGCCGTATCGCCGTGAACCTCACCCGTAAAAACGCACGAGGTCGAGCCAAGCAATATCTCGAGGCGAACGCCGCCGAGTAGCACACAACCATCAGGAAAATACATGCAAAAAATACTTCTTGCCCTTGCCTTTGTTATCCTCGGCGGTTGCGCTTCGGTGCCACGCCCGTCTTCAACCGCTGCACCAGTCGGCCCGCCGCCATACGAAACCTGGGCACGTGTGCTGACAAAATTCGTCGACGATGAGGGGCGAATCAATTTCGCCGCCGCCGCGAAAGACCGCGACGATCTAAACAGCTTTGTGGCCTATGTTTATGACAATGGTCCCAATAACCAGCCACAGCTGTTCCCGACGTCGGCCCACGCGCTCGCTTTTCATATCAACGCCTACAACGCGCTTGCCATGCACAACGTACTTGAAAGCGGCATTCCGGAGTCACTATCGGGCTTCAAGAAGGTCAGTTTCTTTTACCTGCGGAAGGTACAGGTTGGCGGCGAGCCAATTTCGCTTTACGACTACGAAAATAAAGTGATCCGTTCCTTTAATGAGCCGCGCATTCACGTCGCGGTGAACTGCATGTCGATTGGTTGCCCACGCCTTCCCAGAGAGCCATTTCTACCCGAGAAGCTGGACGCACAACTCGACCGCGAAGCGAAGCGGTTCTTCAATGAAACGCGCCATGTAGCCGTTGATGATCCGGCCAAGTTATTGTGGTTATCGGAAATACTCTCGTTTTATACCGGCGACTTTCTGGCACACGCGCCGTCGTTAGCCGCCTACGTCAATCGCTATCGGGACGCCAAGGTACCCGAATCCCACGCGATCAAGTTCATACCCTACGACTGGACGATCAATCGCCAGCCTTGATATCAAGCGCCCATTCGCGGCCTCACATGAATACGGCAATTTCTTCCAGCGACTTTCGCGAAATCGCCGGTACGGTTGCTTCAGGCGCGGGGAAGCCCACCACCAGCAACACAAACGGTCGCTCATTGTCAGGGCGTGCGAGGATCGTGTTGAGGAACGCCATCGGACTTGGCGTGTGTGTGAGCGACGCCAGCCCCGCATGATGCAATGCCGTAATCAAGATGCCGGTTGCAATGCCGACCGAGTCCATCGGGTAATAGCGCTTCTCCCGTTCGCCATTGGCATTCACGCCATAGGCTTCATAAAAAATGGCGATCAACCAGGGTGCGGTTTCAAGAAACGGTTTGGAGGCGTCGGTGCCCAGCGGCGCGAGTGCGGCACGCCATTTTTCGGTGGCACGCCGTTCATAAAATTCGCGTTCTTCGGCTTCGGCGGCGACGCGAATCGTCTTTTTTATGCTGGCGTCGCTGATCGCTACAAAACGCCACGGTTGTTGGTTGGCGCCACTCGGTGCGCAGCCCGCTGCGCGCAAACAACTCTCGATCACATCGCGCGGCACCGGTTCGGATGAAAAATCTCGCACCGTACGGCGCCGGTTGATCTCAGCATGGAATGCCTGTGCATGGCTGCGCATCGCGTTGATCGGCATGCGGGTAAATTCGAGCGGCATGTATCTTGCGGACATGTAACTTCCTTCTGTTGCAGTTGAAATATTGGCCAGAATGCCATGGTTTCGCAACTTCTCCGCGTGCTGCTAGTCGGCACCTTCGATCTCTCGGTCATGTTGCTTCTCGGCGTTTCCGAATTCGTCACGGATGCCTTAAAGTGTACCGAAGAGAGTCGAAGAATGATCGTTTTGGGTGCCCGATGATTAGAAATGTGTTTCCAAGTTGCAGAGGCCTTCGTCACATGCGCCCTTGGTGGCTATGCGCAGCGATTTGCATCGGCTGGCAGGCCCATGCAGTAGAGATCCGGGGGCTCGTCGATCTGAGAGTGGGCAGTAGCGATGCCGACCTCAGCTGGACACGCGACGGCCTCGACAAGACCCGCTATGACCGCAATTCTGACGGCATCAGACTGGGACAGGCGTTCTTGCGGGTTGATGGCGAAGTCCTGAATGACGTGAGTGCATCGGTGGTCGTGAGTGCAAGCGATGATCGCCGTCGGCTGGTGGACGTTACCGAAGCCTGGCTAGGCTGGAATCCAGTGCCGTCTAGCGCCTGGAAAACACGCTTAAAGCTCGGCGCATTTTTTCCTGTGTCCAGCCTCGAAATCGATTACGACAGCATCGGCTGGACGCCGACACGCACCATCTCCAGCTCTGCAATCAACAGCTGGATCGGTGAGGAGCTGCGTACCCAGGGCGTGGAGCTCACCATGACGCGCAAAGGCGTCACTGAGGTTTCGGCACATGACTACGGCTTTACGCTGGCATTGTTCGGCCGCAACGATCCCATCGGCAGCTTGCTGGCCTGGCGCGGCTGGTCAATTAGTGATCGCATCACTGGACTTACGGAGTCTATCCGGCTAGCCGATCTGCCCGTGTATCGGCCGGGCGGCGGACTTCCACAGCAGAATCGATCCATCCGCATCGCACGCGAGATCGACAATCGCCCCGGTTTTTATGTCGGCGCGCATTATTCGTATAAGGGCTGGTTGAGCGTAAGCGCGTTGCACTACGACAATCGCGGCGACCCGCTGATCGTCAAGAATGGCCAGTACAGTTGGAATACCCGTTTCAATCACTTGAGCGCACGCATACTGCCGGACGACAAGTGGCAGCTCCTGTTTCAGGCGCTTCATGGCGAGACCATCATGGGGCCAAATGCGGTGCGCTTGCGCTACGCGGCTTGGTACGCGCTGCTGAGCCACCCGCTTGGTGCAGGCAATCTGGCGGTTCGCGTGGATCGATTCAGCGCCAAGGAACATCGCGCTGATATTCTTCCCTCCGATCCGAATGGCGAGAGTGGCCGCGCGCTGGCGATCGCGTATAGCTGGCCTCTAAGCCCATCCTTATCGTTGATCACTGAGGCGTTGCACGTAAAGAACGACAGGATTGCGCGCATTCTGATCTTTGATCCGCCAACCAAGACTGAAAAAAGCGTGACCGCCTCGGTCCGATGGCAATTTTGAGTAAAGCAATGACAGGGAAACCCCACTGTCAGCGCGCCATTTCAGACATTTTCTGCCCGAAAAGCCCGCCAATGCTCGTGTTTTCAATTTTTATTGTGGCGCTTCGCTGCCGCCGCCATTATCAAATGTTAGGATTGCGTCACTATGAAGACATGCCTCTATTTCGCCCTTTGGCCCGACGACGGCATACGTTTGCAACTTTCTCGTTACCGGCTGCAACTGGCACGCGAAGGCGACGGCCGCGCCGTGTTTCCAGCCACTCTGCACATGACACTGGCGTTTCTGGGCGATGTCGATGAGGCCGTGATTCCCTCAATCGAGAAAATCGCCGACGAGTTGCAGGCGGCGCCATTCAATTACGGGGTCAACATCGCCGGGTGCTTCCCCAAGGCCGGTGTCGCCTGGCTGGGGGCGAAGGAAACACCATCGCACTTGTTCGAGTTGCAGAAGAATCTGCAGTCCTTGCTGGCTGCGGCGAAGATGGGTCACGATACGCGCACATTTCGGCCGCACATCACCGTGGCGCGTGACATCAAAACACCGTTCACTGAGCGTGCCATTGCGCCGGTGCGCTGGCCAGTCGATCATTTTTCCCTGGTATCCGTGCGTGCCGAGCCAACAGGACCGGAATATGAAGTGCTGAACAACTGGCGGCTGAAAGGCTGAATCAGCAACCCGCCGCGGTGTTACTTCTTCGGCGGCGCTTTCAATCTTTCGAGCCACGGTTTCCAATCCACCGGTCCGTCTTCAAACCGCTTCTTGAGATTCTTCATCACGTTGGGCCACGCCTTGTTGAAGTAGTCGTAGGCCTTGTCCCATTCGCCGCCTTCACCCCAGCCGATATGGTGCAGTGTGACGTCAGTGAGCTGGTCGCCGCGCGAAATGAAACGCACGATCACCACGCTGCGTTGCTTGCGCGCCTCGGGCAATGAGGGCGGCGCATTCCAGGTAAAGGTAAGCATTTTCTTTTCCTGAAAGCCGATGATGCGCATATCGTCCGCGCCCTTCATGCCCCGCTCGGCGAATGGGTTCATATAGATCTCGAACGGCCCGTCGACGCGCAGTTCCACTTTGGCGTCGGGCGCAAAAAAGGTCTTGATGCCCTCGCTGGTGGTCCAGGCCTTCCAGACCTCGTCGACGCCTGCTTTGACGGTTATTTTCTCGGTGATGGCGCGCTCCTGTGCCAGACAAAGTTGCGCAGCCAGCAGCATTGTCAGCGACAACAAGAGTTTTCTGAAAAACGTTGGCATGAAATTCTTCCTTGTGAAATGAATTGGCGCTTCACAAACAATTCTAAGCAGCCCGCACCAGCACTCCGTAGCAAAACGTGTCGAATTATTCACGACCGTGGGCAAGATGTTTCTGCATCCTCTCTACCGCCTCATTCAATCGCGAAATCGTTTGCGTATAAGCAATGCGAATATGTTTCTCCGGCGCATGCGTGCCGAAGTCCTTGCCCGGCGTAATCGCGACATGCGCATCATGCAAAATGCGCCGCGACAAGGCGAAACTATCCTCGGCCAGCTTGTCGCTCTCTGCATAGATGTAAAACGCACCCTGCGGCTCAACAGGAATACCGAAGCCAATGCTGCGCAACGCCGGCATCAGGAAATCCCGGCGCGATTGAAATTCGCTGCGGCGCGCTTCGACGATGTTGATGGTCTCGGCATCGAATGCCGCGAGCGCTGCGTGTTGCGCGGGCGTCGAGGCAGAAATGAACAAGTTCTGTGCAAGCTTTTCCACTTCACGCACATACGCCTGCGGTACCACCAGCCAGCCCAAGCGCCAGCCGGTCATCTGAAAATACTTCGAGAAACTGTTGATGACAAACATGTCGTCGGCAATCGATAGCGCGGTCGACGGCGCAATACCGTAAGTGAGTCCCTGATAGATCTCGTCGACGATCAACGTGCCGTCGCGTGAAGTCACTTCGGCGTGAATACGCCGCAATTCGTCTGGCGCGATCACAGTACCGGTAGGGTTCGATGGTGTTGCCACCAAAGCGGCCACGCTGCGTTCATTCCAGTGTGCGGCGATATGGCGGGCGGCCAGCTGATAGTCGGTCTCCGGGCCAACCGGAATCGTTTTGGGCACACCCTCCATCGCACGCACGAAATGCCGGTTACAGGGGTAGCCGGGGTCCGCAAGCAATACCTCATCACCCGCATTCAGCAGCACCCCCATGGTCATGAGCAGCGCGGCGCTGGAGCCGGCAGTGACGATGATGCGATCGGGTGAAATGCGAGCTTGGTATTTGTTCCAGTAGAAATGCGCAATCGCTTCGCGCAGCGGCTGAATGCCCAGCGCCGAGGTGTAGAACATTGGTTTGTTGTTCAACGCCTCAATTGCGGCATCGACAATCGGCTGCGGTGTGGTGAAATCGGGTTCGCCGATTTCCATGTGGATCACATCTTTGCCATGCCGTTCCAGCTCGCGCGCAGCGGTCTGGATTTCCATGACCTCGAACGGCGCGATGTGCGCCATGCGGGCGGCGACACGATGAATTTTTTCAGTGTTCATGGTCTTTTATCCAGTTCTTCCCATATCTTGCTCACGCGCTTCACGCTCACCGGCATCGGTGTTCGCAGCTCCTGCGCAAACAGGCTCACGCGCAATTCCTCAACCATCCAGCGGTACTCGATGTCTTTGGGGTCCAGCGAATCAGCGACGGCGAGCGCGTTTTGCCAGAGCGGCCGCAGGGACTGATACTGCTCCAGATCGCGCTCCATTGCACCTTGACGCGCCTTATTGATTCGCAGGACGATTCCTTTCAGATAGCGCGGGTAGTGCATCAGTTGCTCGGCTTTGGTGTTGCGCAGAAATTCTACTGAGAAAAGCGCGCGCAGCTGGTCTTCGATATCAGGACCGATGTGCTCCCAGCCTTTCACGTAGCGCTCGCCCAGCAGCTTTCTGGCTTCGGCCGCTACGGTCAATGCCTCATCCATCGCCTTCGCCAGTGCCGTGCCCGTTTCCATCACTTTATTCTTGCCCGCATCGCGAGCTGCCGCATAGGACGCGGCAGTGCGCAGCAACGTTGGCTGGCAATCGACAAACGTTCCCGTGAAAGCGGCGAAGACCAGCTCGTGCGCCATCGCTTGCTGGGCGTGATTCTTGGCTTCGGGAAAATAGTGCGCGTATTGGAAGGCAGCCACCGGTGAAAGCTTGAAGCTGCGTTCCAGAAATTTCGCCTGATCGACCAGCTCGAGCAGGAACATGCGCGTCAGTCCGCGGCGATGCTGGTGCCTGGCGGCCAAGTCTTCATCGAAGATTTTGATCTCAACCGAGTCGACGCTGTCCACCAGCGCGGGGAAGCCATCGTAGCGAACGCTGGCCTTCTCAAAGTTGATGGTCTCGGGCAGGTCGCCGAAGTCCCAGCGCGTAATGCCTTCGCGTTCAAGGCGATTTTTGTGTAGCGTCGAAAACACCGTGCGCGAGGCATCGGCAAACTGGACTTTAAGCGCAGCGAAGTCGCGCGACATGGCGAGTTCCTTGCCGTCGGCATCGACCACCTGAAAATTCATGGTGAGGTGCGGCGGCAAGCGGGAAGGGTCCCACATGTCGCGTGGCACTTCCAGCCCCTTTTCGCGGTGCAGAAATGTGGCTAGCGCATCGGTCAGCGGCACCTCGGCTTTGCTCAAGTCGCCCATGCCCTCCTGACGCGCAATGAACGCAATGAATTCACTGACGGTCTCGGGCACCGGCACGATCTGGCTACGCAAGCGCTGCGGCAGTGTCTTGAACAAGGCGGCGGCTTTTTCGCGCAGCATACCCATCACCAGCCAGTCGAAGCGTGCGGCGTTCACCTGATTGAGCACCGATACCGGCAAGGTAATCGTAACCCCGTCGATGATATGCCCGGGCTCAAAACGATAGCTGAGTGGATAGGCCGCGCTGCGGTGCTTGAGCGCTTTCGGGAACAACTCAAAGGTGATCTCGGCCGCCGCGCGGCGCATCAGTTGCTCACGTGTGAAATGCAGCGTCTGCGGATTGGTCTTTTCCACATCCTTGCGCCAGCGCTCGAAGCCAGCCATGTTTACGACGTCTTGCGGAATGACGGCGTCGTAAAGCGCGAACATATCGTCATCGTCGATCAGCACATCCTGCCGCCGCGCCTTGGCTTCGATGTCTTCGATGTCCTCGATCATCTGCAGGTTATGTCGTAGAAATTTGCCGTGAGTGTCGACTTCGCCAGCAACCAGCCCCTGGCGAATGAAAACCTCTCTCGCCTCGACCGCATTAATGGCGCCGTAATGCACCCTTCGGCGCGCGGTGATGATGAGCCCGTAGAGCGACACCTGCTCGAACGCCACCACCTGGCCGCTCTTGCGTTCCCAGTGCGGCTCGAAGTAAGTACGGTTCACCAGATGCGTACCGAGTTGCTCGATCCACTCGGGCTCAATCGATGCCACAGTGCGGGCATAGACGCGCGTAGTTTCGGTAAGCTCGAAGGCCATGACCCATTTCATGCGCGTGGCTTTTTGTGCGGCGTGTTGCTGGCTTTGGCGTGGCAGTTGAAATTTCAGGCTGCGGGTGCCGAGGTAGTGATCGCCTTCCGGGCCTTTGGTGCCGACGTTGACGATGAGACCGGTGAGAAGTGCGCGGTGGAGGTTTTCGTATTTCACAGGCAACTGCTCGACGCGATCACCGACAATCCCCCGCTCGCGCTGCTCGCCGCCCCCTTTTGCAAAGGGGGCAACAACCTGACCACGACGGCTCGCGACGCGAGGGTGCAGGTCTGTAGTTGCGGTTCGACCCTGCTTATTAGCGTGGTCTACTCGCATCCCCGCCGTCGCACACACCTCCGTCAACTGCGCATGCACATCGCGCCATTCCCGCATGCGCAGCGGCGACAGAAACTGCTCGTGCAGCATCTGGTCGAATTTGCGATGCGATTTCTTGTGCTTGAACGCATCCTCGTAAAACTCCCACAACTTCACGAAGCTCATGAATTCCGATTGCGGATGGGCAAATTTCTCGTGGGCGACTGCGGCTTCCTGCTGTTTGTCGTGGGGTCGATTGCGCGGGTCTTGCACCGACAGCGCTGACGCGATGATGAGCACTTCCCGCAGCGCGCCTTCATTTTCAGCAGCGATGAGCATGCGAGCGATCGCTGGATCGACGGGGAACTTGGCCAGCTTCCAGCCTAACGTAGTGAGGCCTTTGCTGTCGTCAACCGCCCCCAGCTCAAACAATTGCCGGTAACCGTCCTCGACCATACGCGGACTGGGAGGCTCGATGAACGGAAAATCCTGCACATCGCCAAGGCCCAGCGACTTCATGCGCAGGATCACATCGGCAAGCGAGGTGCGCAGAATTTCTGGCGTCGTGAATGCCGGGCGGGCGTTGAAGTCGTCTTCGCTGTACAAGCGGATGGCGATACCTGCACTCACCCGCCCGCAGCGGCCCGAACGCTGCTTGGCCGAGGCTTGAGAAATCGGCTCGATTTGCAACATATTGATTTTGCTGCGCGGCGAGTAGCGGTGAATGCGCGCCACACCGGTATCGATCACGTAACGGATGCCGGGAACCGTCAGCGAGGTTTCAGCCACATTCGTCGCCAAAATAATGCGGCGGCGCGCTGTTCCGTCACTGGATCGCTGAAACACGCGGTCCTGCTCGGCATTCGAGAGACGCGAATACAACGGCAGAATTTCCGTGTGCGAAGGGTGGTGCTTGCGCAGTGCTTCATCGCAATCGCGAATTTCGCGTTCGCCCGGCAGGAACACCAGTACATCGCCCTCGCTGGTATTGAGGAACAACTCATCGACGGCTTTGAGCACGGCGTCCTCAATCGGCACCGCGTCATCACTTTCGTCGAGGAAATGCTCCGGGCGATAGCGCACTTCAACCGGATAAGTGCGGCCCGACACTTCGATGATGGGGGCCCCCACGATTTCTTGGCGATGCGTTCCGGACGCATCGCCAACTAATATCTCCCCTCGCCCGCTTGCGGGAGAGGGGCCGGGGGTGAGGGCAAAGTGCTTCGAAAACCGCTGCGGATCGATGGTGGCCGAGGTGATTATAATTTTCAGGTCGGGGCGGCGGGGGGCGAGCTGTTTCACATACCCCAGCAGAAAATCTATGTTGAGACTGCGCTCGTGCGCCTCGTCGATGATCAGCGTGTCGTAGTTCCACAGTCCGCGGTCGCTGTGGGTCTCGGCGAGCAGAATGCCATCGGTCATTACTTTGACGAAGGTACTGTCATCCGTGCGATCGTTGAAGCGAATCTTGTAGCCCACCGCGTGTGTGCCGCTCTGCTTTAATTCCACCGCGAGCCTTGTCGCGAGTGTGCGTGCAGCAATCCGCCGCGGTTGGGTGCAGCCGATCATGCCGTGTATGCCGCGTCCGAGTTCCAGACAGATTTTCGGCAACTGCGTGGTCTTGCCAGAGCCGGTTTCGCCGCAGAGGATAACGACCTGATGCTTTTGAATCAGTTCGGCAATCTCCTGCCTGCGCTCGGCAATTGGCAGGGCATCGTCGAACTCGGGGTGCGCGACCATAGTATGGCGCTGCTGGCGCGTCTGAAAGCGCTCACGCGCCTGTGACAGCGCGGCGGTCAACTGCTGGTCAAGTTGATCGTGCGGCTTCTTTTGACGAACGAAGTCGTTGCGCTTTTTGGTGAGCGCGATCAGGCGGCCACGATCGGCAACCAGTACATCATCGAGTTGAATGCGGGGTTCGGACATAGAGCGCGCATTTTACGCGCTCGCTGGAGTTGGATACGTTTGATCCATCACAAACCAGGGGCCGACTGTGAGGCAGTAGACTAAAGATTCAGCTTACCTTTTCGGACATGAATCACGCATGAAAATTGCGTTGTTAAGCGATATCCACAGCAACATCCAGGCACTGCACGCATGTCTGGCCGATGCGCGCGCGCGGAATGTCGACCGCTTCGCGTTTCTGGGCGACTTTGTCGGCTACGGCGCAGACCCCGGCCTGGTGGTCGATGAGATCATCGAACATGTCGCAGAGGGTGCAATCGCCGTGCGCGGAAACCACGATGAGGCCATTTACAGCAATTCGATTTACATGAACGACTCGGCCATGACGGCCATTGAATACGCGAGGCAGGTATTGACGGCGGCCCAAACCCTGTTCCTGCGCACCTTACCCATGCTGGTGCGCGAGGGCACCTGCTGCTTCGTCCACGCGTCGGCAGCGTCGGCCGAGAAGTATCCGTACATCGATAGCCCATCCGCGGCACAACGCTGCGCGGAGGTTAGCGAAACGCCGCACACGTTTTGCGGCCACGTGCACGAACAACTGCTGTACTTCGGCGCGCCTGGCGCAAAGATGACACTGTTTCGCCCGACGCCGGGCATCGCCGTGCCCGTGCCGTCACACCGCCGCTGGGTCGCACTGATTGGCTCGGTAGGCCAACCGCGAGACCGCAATCCCAAGGCGGGATACACGATTTTCGACAGCGAGCGCAACACCATGACATTCTGCCGCGTCTCTTACGATCACTTTGCTACCGCCGCGCGCATTCGCGAAGCCGGATTGCCGGAATCAATCGCCTACCGGATTGAGCATGGCTTCTGACATCGACATGAACACCCTGAAAACGATGGCGCCGGGCAGCGAGATCGACGGCTTTCGCATCATCGACCGCTTGCGCGCAGGCGGAACCGCATTTCTGTTTCGCGTTGAAGCGATCAATCGCCCCGACATCGATTTTCCGCTGGTGATGAAAGTGCCCATGGTGGGACGCGATCAACCGCAGGAGAGCATTATAGGTTTCGAAACAGAGGCAATGATACTGCCGGCATTGCATGGCCCGCATGTGCCGCGATTTGTGGCCAGCGGGAGTCTTGAGCGCAATCCGCACCTGACGATGGAGCTGGTGGGCGGTGATGGACTTTTGCAAATAGCCGCCGCCGCGCCACTGCCGACTGCTCGCGTCGTTGAACTCGGCGCAGCGCTGGCTGACGCGGTACACGCTCTTCACCAGCAAAACGTAATTCACCACGACCTGAAGCCCGATAACGTCATCATCCGCGCCGACGGGACGGCGGTATTACTCGATTTCGGCTTCGCCCACCACGCGCATTTTCCCGATCTGCTTGCCGAGGAAAAACGTTTCGCGGCCGGCTCTGCACCGTATGTATCGCCGGAACAGTTGTCGGGATCTCGCGAGGACCCACGCAGCGACATCTTTGCGCTGGGCGCCGTTATTTATCAGCTCGCCACTGGCAAATTGCCGTTTGGCGCGCCTGAAACGCTAAACGCGATGAAGAATCGCCTCTGGGCGTCCCCCGTCCCGCCGCGCGCTCGCGTCGCGGATGTGCCCCCCTGGCTGCAAGAGATCGTCCTTCGATGCCTGGAACCGGAGCCCGATGCGCGCTACCAAACGGCCGCGCATGTTGCATTCGACTTGCGCCATCCGCAACAAGTATTGCTCACGCCGCGATCTACGCGTTCCGAGCGAAGCAGCTTCGCAACCCAGTTTGGTCTCTGGTGGCGCTCGCGCGATGAGCGGCGGCAATTGCAAAGAAAGCCGCAGGTGCTGGTGAGCCAGTCGCCGGTGATCATGGTTGCCGTGGACACTTCGCACCCCGATGACGCTCGACACGCCCCGCTTCAATGGACCGTGCGCCAGCTTGCCTCGCTCAATCTCGAATTCAGGTTGATCTGCGTATCGGCGATCCGTTCGGCGTCTCTCGACGAATCGGGGGGCGTGGCAGATAGTGCTTCAGGCCTGCAACTCGTGCACCGGGTACGCCTGCGCAACTGGATAGAGCCGCTGCATCTGCCCGCGCAGCGCGTCTCGCTGCACGTTCTTGAGTCGGGCGACCCGGCAGCAACGCTGCTCGATTTCGCCAAAAGCAACAACGTCGATCTGATCGTGCTCGGCGCACCCGCCCCCAGCGAGACTGCGCTCGCGTGGTGGCGCTCGGTTGCATCCAGCGTGACCGCCAATGCGCACTGCAGCGTACACGTTGTGCGCGTACCTTCGCGCCCGCGTGCCGACTGGGAAAGTACAGAATACCCACCACCAGCGAGAAATTGAAACTCCAGCATTGGCGGGCGTTTACAGCCATTTTTGGCTTGAAACGCCCGCCAATTCTGGAGTTTGCCGACTTATGCGCGATCAACACGGCACGCATAGCAACCTCGCCGCGCATAGTGCAGATGCAGGTAGGCGACATCGTCACGCTCAAAATACCGCTCAATCAACGCTTCGATCACATTACCCTCGACCACCTCGGCCTCGACGATCATGTCGTCGCGATCATAGGCGCGCACCGACAGCAGGCGCACGCGCACCGGTTCGGGCACGACGTTGACTGCATCGAACGCATTCAGCGCAGACTTGCGCGCGAAAACCGGCCCGGCAGCCCGATACGGCGAGTGCCCCGGCTGGTGTTGGTACGACATCAGAATCAATTCTTCGCCGGGCAAGGCGTGCGCGAGGCTGACGCGGCGCGGATAACCCGAGGCGTCATCGGCAAAGACGCGTTGCGCGCCGATTGCCGAAAGCGCATCGGCGTCGAGTTGAAAAACAGGTTTGAACGGCTCGGGGGAAAGCCCGGTAATTCTGAAATCCATGCTGCACTCCGGAAGTTGGTGTGCAGTGATTTTCCGAGGATGTGGAAGTCTATGCGACCGCTTTTCAAGCAACAAATTTCTGTGCCGCTTCCTTCTATTAGGACTCAGCTTTCGAGCTGAATGCCCTCGTCTTCAAACACGCGCTTGACAGTTGGACGCGAAGCCACACGCGCTGCATGCTTGGTCCAATGCGGGAACTGGGTTTTCATATCGAGGCCGAGCCGGTAGCCCCAGCGATAAAACACCAAGAGATAGGGGTCGCAGACGGTGTATTGGCCGCCCATGGCGAAGGTTTTGCCAGTGAGCAGCTTTTCGATATCATTGTAATACCCGAGTACGGTTTCACGGCAGGTGAGTTTGACGTTTTCCTTGGCGGTGGCATCACTGGCATAACGTTCCGGCCGGACGTTGCCCGCAAAAGCCACCTGCACGCTGGATGCGAGCCATGCCATTAGCGACAACGCTTCCGCTTGCCTCCATGTCTCCTTTGGCCACAGTCCGCGTTCCGGAAAACCACCACCGAGGTAGGTCAGGATGGCGACGTTCTCGGTGAGTACCTTGCCATCTACATTCAGCGCGGGGACGCGGGCTTTCGGGTTGATCTTGAGGTAGTCGGCTTTTTTATGTTCGCCGTCTTTCACCGAAACCAACACCGGCTCGTAGGCGATTCCCAGTTCTTCAAGAACAATATGCGGCGCCAGGGAGCAGGCGCCGGGGGAGTAGTAAAGCTTGATCATGTCGATGCCCGTAACGAAGGAGCCGTCATTGTCAAATATTACAGCCTCGTAATCAAGGATGACGTGTCAAAGCGATTGTTGCCCGCCGCCTGCACTTCTCCATAAAACTGGTCGATCACCGTCGTCAAGGGCAATTTGGCGCCGTTGCGCTTGGCTTCTTCCATGCAAATCCCCAGATCCTTGCGCATCCAGTCGACCGCAAAACCGAAGTTGAATTCGCGCTTCAACATAGTTTTGCCGCGATTTTCCATCTGCCAGGACTGCGCAGCACCCTTGGAAATGACATCGAGTACCAGATTTCCGTCCAAACCGGCTTTTTCAGCAAAGGCCAGGGCTTCGGAAAGCGCTTGTACCAGCCCGGCAATACAAATCTGGTTAACCATTTTCGTGAGCTGGCCCGCGCCCGAGGGCCCCATCAGTGTGGTTGCCTTGGCAAAGCAATCAATCAGCGGCTTGGCGGCATCGAACGCGGCCTGATCGCCGCCACACATGACCGTGAGCTGCCCTTTTTCGGCCCCGGCCTGCCCCCCCGATACTGGCGCGTCGATAAATTGAATCCCCTTGCCTCTGGCACCTTCATAAAGCTGCCGCGCGACATCGGCAGACGCCGTCGTATGGTCGACAAGGATTGTGCCGGGCTGCATCGCCGCTAGTGCGGCCCCACCGACCTCAATGAGGTCTTTGTCGTTACCGACGCACATCAGGACGAGATCGGCGTTTATTACGGCATCCTCAACAGTCTTGCCGAACGCGCCGCCGTGCTGCTTCACCCATGCTTCCGCCTTGGCCGTGGTACGGTTGTAGACCGTAACGTCGTGGCCCTTGGCCTGCAAATGGCCCGCCATCGGATGGCCCATCACGCCCAGACCCAAAAATGCGATTTTCATGTTGTGCTCCAGTAAGTTAAACCTAGAATCCTCAATTGGACGGGTGTGAGTGTGCGTTTTTGCAGCTTTCTGGCAAGGCGCGACGACGAAGCAGGCTTCACCCTGCTAGGAGGAGCAACGCTGCCAGGGAGCTGCAAAAGCGTGCAATCACACCCGTA
>Ga0163144_10002467_pt1 | contig 42641 bp, 35 predicted proteins | sample OliLak19BULKMAT1_FD_123175 | JGI IMG/M metagenome (GOLD analysis project Ga0163144, IMG submission 123175) | Freshwater microbial mat bacterial communities from Lake Vanda, McMurdo Dry Valleys, Antarctica - Oligotrophic Lake LV.19.BULKMAT1 | ecosystem: Environmental > Aquatic > Freshwater >...
AAATGATCTACGGCATTTCTACTGGTGAAAATGACTGCCGTATATTCGGAAATTTCAATTTTTTGCTTTCGAAATTCCTTGTACGGAACTCCCTCGATATCAATAAATGGCCTAAAGTCTATTATTATATTATGCTTTTTTGCCAATGTGAAATAGGGGGAATTTTCATCAGAGGGTTTTGCTTGGGTTACTAATATGCTTGATACTTTTTTCTTTCTCGAATCAACCGTAATTGCTAGTTTATTGGCCTCTGTCTGCATCTAAATAAATTCTGATTGGGATAATATTTTAAGAAATATGCACGTAGGAAACAAATCGCAGATGCAAATATATGCAATAATGTAAAATTTATTAAAATTGAATATACGATAAAAATAATACAACTCTTTCAAAACAAAAATGGACAAAACAAACACCAACGGATAGATAAATTTCAGCATTGCATTGCTCTCAAACATGTGGTAAGGTGAATTTATGATGAAATACACTGGATAGATGAAAAGTAGTGCTTGAAAAATTGTTTTTGAGAATTCATTGATCAAAATCTTGGAAAATGCTGTGACACCAAAAATGAATGATACTAATCGGTAAATAATATATTTGAAAAGAAATAGTAGAAATGTACCCATCAGACCATAGGTAAAAAGTGCCGCACCATGTGTGCTATTTAAAATCTTAACCCCTGACACGTAAGTGTCCTTGTCTAAAAAAACATAAATATAAATGCCTGCTAGAATAGATATAAAAAGAAATATAAAAATGCTTTCATTTTGAAAATAGGCAAGTTTAGAGGAAGATCTATCTGTGAGTAAACTCATATCTATTTGCATTTTGAATATTCTTTCGAAGATATTGGGCACCAAAGTTTTGAGCAAAATAAATGTAAATAAGGAGAGAATAATGCCAATAATATACTTGTTTTTAGTATCGGACATCGCCCCAAACGAATTTGTGGGCTCAGGGTCTGAAACAGCTGTATGTATAATTTGGGTATTTGAAATTGAGCTCCTATATAGATCTATGTCAATACTATTGATAACATTTGGCGAGAAAAACGACAGGAAAAAATGATCGTCCTTGAATTTTTTTGAGGTAAAGTCTTTTATGTCGCACCAGCTTACGCCTTTTTTTTTACAGCAGGCAATATTATTATTTACATAAATACAATAATCGTTTTTTGCTTTGATACGAATCTTGTGATTTGCGATATCGGAGGCTGCGACACGCAAATATACCACCGATACATTTGATGGCTTTTCAGTAATAGGAACTAATGAATTATAGGTACGACTGTAAATGAGAAACTCTTGGTTTAGATTTCTGACCAAATCTGCATTAGCGCAGAATGTTTGCGTTGAAATTCCAACACAAAGAAGAAAAAAATAAAAATGAATTACTTTTTTAGCCACTCTAAAAGAAGGCACAAAAGTAACGAAATTATGGCAATTATTGCCATCACTAAATTTGTAGAAAAATCCGATAGCAAATACGCCAGACCGAAAATGCACATGTTTCCCGATGAAAGGATGGCCACAATTTGCATAGAGCTTAAACCCTTGGCTTTTAAAATATGGTGTATATGGTTTTTATCTGGCGAAAAGGGCGATTTGCCTTTCAAAATTCTGATGATAAAAACCCTAGCGGTATCTACTGTTGGTAATATAAGAATAGAAACTGCCACGGCAGGACTGCTGGGCATGTAATCGAATTGTATGAATTTGATAGCAAAAATGGACACCAGAAACCCGCAAACCAGAGAGCCTGTATCGCCCATGAAGATGATGGCTTTTCTAAAATTATACCTTAAAAAACCGATAACACCACCCATTAGCGCCAGGCCGAGATTTGCGTAAAGTGCAGAGTTGGCAGCGGGCTGGTTGTAAAAAAAACAAATAAAGATACCAGAAATAACCACAGTAATGCTTCCTGCCAACCCATCTAGACCGTCAATTAAATTGATGGCGTTGGTGATTCCGATAATAACCAAGAATGAAAATGCATAACTAATGCCATCGGGCAGTTCGTGCCAACCCAAAAATCCATGAAAGTCAGCTATTCTAATATCGCCAATAAATATGACGATACCAGCTGCGAGTACTTGAACGAAAAACTTTTTAAATGTAGACAGCGTGATAATGTCGTCTTTTAAACCTACGAAAAAAAGAATAATACAGCTTGCTATGACTTGCTGAATTTCTTTGTCGATATCGCCAAAAATCGTAATAGCCGAGGCAAACCCAGCGAAAATAGCTACGCCACCAAGTCTTGGCGTAAGCGACATGTGTACGGTACGCAAATTGGGTTCATCAAGCAATTGCTTAAGATGGGCTACATTGATGATAGAAGGTATGGCGAATACCGAAATTAGAAAAGACCATACAAAACAAAGAATTGAGCTTACCACGAAAAAAGATATTTTAATTCGGTTTTTATCATCTAGGGCAATGGAAAGTAACAAGTTTAATAAAAATATTTTGCATTGATTACTTGTAACCTGCTAATAATTTCGAAAATATAAATTTTTAGTTTTGAATCCGCTTGAGCGTTAGGAGTAGAATTACTTAAGTGGGTGTCGAGTTTTACTATTATTTGGTACCAAATTATTAAATGTTGTTAGTTTTGACCGATACTCATACCATATTTTGCACATACCGTTGGGTTTATTTATGAACTTTTCAAACCTAGTTCGTAAATTTGCGGTTTGAAATAAAGTAAATAGCTGCATTTATGTTCAAGTTTATCATTGTTTTAGTCATCATTATATTCATATTGAGCAAGCTATTTAAGTTTCTTCTTAAGTATGCTTTTATAGGAATGGCTCAAAAACACGGAACTGGTAATTTTGATCAACGTGGTTTTGCTCGTAAGCAAAACACCAATGCTGCTGACAACTCAAAAGATAAAAAGAGTCACACTGGAAGAAATGGCGGTGATTATATTGAATATGAGGTGGTAAAGTAACCCCTAAAAATTATATATATATCGTAAGATTTCATAATCTTCATTTTCCATCATTACATTTCTTCGCTCCATTACTTTGGAAGCCACTTGCATGGCCTTGTCGAAGTCGAACTTTTGGAAGCCTTCACTTCCACCCCAAGCATAAGAGGGAATAAATTTAGGAGGGAAGCCACCGCCAAAAATATTGGCATTAACACCCACTACCGTACCAGTATTAAACATCGTGTTGATGCCCGCTTTCGAGTGGTCGCCCATCATCAAACCGCAAAACTGGCGACCTGAATCAAGATAATCGAGAGCTTGATAGCTCCAAACTTTTACGTTTGAATAATTATTTTTTAGGTTTGAAGTATTGGTATCTGCACCTAAATTACACCATTCGCCAACCACAGAATTGCCTAAAAACCCATCGTGAGCTTTGTTGGAATAGCCGAAAATGACTGAATTGTTTATCTCGCCCCCTACCTTTGAATACGGCCCAATGGTAGTATCGCCACGCATTTTTGAACCCATGTTTACCACAGCACCTTCGCAAAGAGCAAATGGTCCACGCACCACACTACCTTCTTGGATTTCCGCATTTTTCCCTATGTAAATTGGGCCGGCTTCTGCGTTGAGCACTGCTGCTTTTATTTTCGCCCCCTCTTCTACAAAGACATCAATTTCGTTGTAAACTATTGTAAACCTGTCTTCTATTTTTTGAGAAAGCCTTTGCTGTATGTACTTGAAATCAGCCTTGATTTGTGAGCCATTGAAAGCAAAAATATCCCAAGTGTTCTTCAACATTATCGTTTCTTGGGTATAGTAATTGATTTGCAATGTGGTGGCCATGGTATCGAGTTCATCGAAAAAGGGCACATAGTTGACACATGCCGCCAGCAGTCTGCCATCTTTCACCAGCACTTGCCCTACTGCTAGGCTGCTGATGGCATTGAACAATGCCTTATCGGGGCATAAGCTTCCATTTACCAAAAAGTTGGTAGCAGCAATTTTGGCGGGATATTTCGGGCGTAGGTAGGCCTCGGTCAAGTACGAAACTGAAGTGCCCGCAATGTAGCTCCACTTTTCTGCTATTGTAAAGATACCTACCCGAATCTCGCTTACTGGACGGGTAAAGGTGAAGGGCAACAGGGATTTTTTGATCTTACTGTCGTCAAATAAAATGATGTTCATATTTTTACCCGATTTACTAAAGGAGCATTAGGTTATTGTTTTTTAATTGAAGGTGAGCTGTCGTTATATTCTCAACAGACAAAAATAGCTCCTGTTGCTAATAAATCATTGCTTCTGCAACGTATTCAGCAATGTCGAGCACTTTTATTTCGGCCTCTTTTTCCTTGTTTTTTATACCATCGCTCATCATTACCATACAGAAAGGGCAGGCAGTGGCTATAAAGTTTGCATTGGTGCCCAATGCTTCTTCAGTACGTTCTATGTTAATGTCTTTGCTTCCTTTCTCGGATTCTTTATACATCTGCCCTCCTCCAGCACCACAACAGAGCCCATTTTTTTTGCTTCGTTTCATCTCTACCAAATCGGCATCTAGTTGGCTCAAAATCTCTCTTGGTGCTTCGTAAATATGGTTAGCTCTTCCCAAATAGCAGGAATCGTGGTAGGTGATCTTCTTTCCTTTGAACTCTCCCCCACCCTGCAATTTGAGCTTTCCTTCTTTTATGAGTTGATTGATCAGTTCGGTATGGTGCAGTACCTCATAGGTTCCACCCAAGACAGGATATTCGTTTTTGATAGTATTGAAGCAGTGTGGACAGGCAGTTACTATTTTTTTTATTCGATATCCGTTGAGGGTTTGAATATTTTGAATAGCCTGCATTTGGAATAAAAATTCATTGCCAGCTCTACGTGCAGGGTCGCCTGTACAGCTTTCTTCGGTACCAAGCACTGCATAATTAATTTGTAGGTGGTTTAGAATCTTACAAATGGAAACTGTAACTTTTTTGTACCTTTCATCAAATGAGCCCGCACAACCCACCCAAAACAATATGTCGGGCGATTTGCCTTCAGCAACCAATTCGGAAATTAGCGGAACGTTCATAGAAGTGGTATCCTCTGCCCGGAAGGAGTATTGTTTGTTGTGATAGCTTTGGGGCTTAAGCAAGTAGTAAATGTAAGTAGGGTCTGATACGCACCAATTTGGTTTGGGTTATTATAGCAGCTTATCATCTCATTTTAAGAACTGACTAAATTTTTCAATTGGAGTTTGTGCCGTAATAGATGCCTGTACATAAAAATCAAGGTTAAATTTAAACTAAGGTAGCCCAAAATGGGGTGTTTGTAAACAACTCTACCATTAAATTTGGAGGGGAAAGTGTAGATAAAATTGCTCCACTCACTACGCAGATCGGCCCATTTCTGCATCAATGCCGTCTTTTCAAGGTATTCATTTTGCGGAAAAACGATTGGGGGCGATTTCATTTTGAACGGCAGTTTGAACATCAACTCGGTATAGTACACTTTGAAATAAGCCAGTGCCGAAACGCCAAGGAATGTATTTTTATTTTTCATTCGCCACAGGATAGCTGCTAAAGTCTGCGATTCGGCTAGGTAGATATGCTCTACAATTTGGGCTATAGACCATTGCGTATCGCTAGTTTTCCTGTTAAATTTTTCTGCTGAAACATAAAAAAGCATCGCATCTATTTCATTCTTTTCATTTTTCAAAAGTCCAAATAACTTGGAAGATTTTCTTAGCATTTTTACAATAAACAATATTTAACAAAGAACGTGATAAATTTGCTGGGGCTGCTTATCAATTTGTCGTAATCAGCAGCAGTTATTAGCAGTGCCGATTTGAATGCTCTTTTTCCATTTTATGGCATAAAAATGGCTCATATAAAGTTTGTTGGTAAAAAGATAGGAGTTTAATCTGATGGCATTCATTAATAGCCCATAATATAGAATCATGCACTACCAAGTTTCGTACCAATGGCCGCAGAGGCAGATTATTGAAATAAGAATTGAGATGGAATTCAGCGATAATTGTACCATAACACTTCAAATACCTGCATGGAGACCTGGCAGGTACGAGCTGCAGAACTATGCCAAGCACATCACACATTTCAGAGCCGTAGATGAAGGCAGTAATAATTTGCTTTGGCAAAAAACTGAGAGGAATTTATGGCAAATTGAAAAAGGGAAAGGGGCAAAAGCCATTGTAAATTATAGTTATTATGCCTCTCAAATGGATGCAGGTGGGTCGTGGCTCGATGATTCGCAATTGTATATCAATCCTATAAATTGCCTGATGTATGCTGCATGTTGGGAACACAAACCGCATAAACTTTCATTATCCTTGCCCGAGGGGTATAAAATCGCTTGTGGACTGGAGGAAATTGCTTCTCATACTTTAATTTCTGATAATTATTTCCACCTGGCAGATAGCCCCATGATGGCTTCAAAATATATTCAACATCATTTTTTTGAGGTAAAGCAGATTCCATTTTCAATTTGGATACAGGGCGATTGCAATCCTGATTGGGGAAAGATCGAATCTGATTTTAGAAAATTTATTGCTTGCCAGCTTACAGTTTTCGGCAGCTTTCCTGAGCGACAATATCATTTTTTGATTCAAATTTTGCCTTATCCGCATTTCCATGGGGTGGAGCACCGCAATTCAACGCTGATTACCCTAGGACCCGCCAAAGATTTTGCCAAAGAGGAATTCTACAACAAGCTGTTGGGAATAGCCTGCCACGAGCTATTTCACACTTGGAATATTTGCAAAATTAGGCCTGTCGAAATGTTGCCATATAATTTATCGAAAGAAACCTACTTTCCTACCGGGTTTGTAGTAGAGGGAATAACGACTTATTATGGAGATGTGCTACTGATGCGAGCCGCTGTATGGAATTTGGATACATTTTTCAAATCCTTAGATGAAAATATACAGCGGCATTTTTCAAATCCTGCAAGGCATAGGGTATCGTTGGCACAAGCGTCACTCGATTTATGGGTAGATGGTTACCAGCAAACACACCCTGACAGAAAAATTTCAATTTATGATAAGGGAGCAATTGCGGCTTTGGTACTGGATTTGGAAATAAGGAGAATGACTGAGAACCGAAAATCGCTCGATGACGTGATGCGGGCGTTGTGGAATAATTTTGGGCAGAAAAACATTGGCTATTCTATTGTAGATTTCGTACAAATTTGTGAACTTGAGGTGGGGGGGTCATTGACCGGGTATTTTGAAGACTGCATATTTGGGACAACACCTTTGGAACGCATACTGGCCAAAGGGCTCGATTACATAGGTTGTGTGTTGCATCTGCAACACCCTGCCGATATGATAGTGTGGAAGTATGGCTTAAAATTGGCCAAACAAGCAGGCAAATGGGTAATTGAGGGGCTAGAGCCAGGCTCTCCAGCAGAAAAAACACTTACGCTCCGTGATGAAATAGTTTCGATCAACGGCTACACACAGCGCGAAGATTGGCAACAATTGTACGACAAACAAATGCTTTCGGTGTCGATAATTCGGATTGGGATACCCCTCGTCAAAAACCTGCTGGCAGATGGGGGTAATTATTTCCCGAGGTATTCTGTAAGGCGAAACAAGTGTAATACCGAGGCTCAAGCTAATAACCTCAGGCTTTGGAGCGGAATGTAAGTCTAAAAAATAGGGTGGATATCACCGTCAGTAGCCATATTGGAGATTTTTTAGGATGAGATTTTCAGCCTGAAGTTGTGTTGTGAAAACGGAATCTTCCGCATCTTTTTTAAAGGTATAAGCAAAATTTACTTCCCCTTTTATTGCGCATATATCAAAAAAACAGTTGGCTTTTTATGCAAATCAGGGATTGCTTTTTTCCACTGGCTCACGTTCTTGGTTTTGATAAAATGCCTAGGTGCAGTGATATCGCAAGCGACACAAACCTGTGTGTGGGGTGAGCAGCAGGCGATAATATCGGCAAACAAGGCGGTGTTTCGATAAGGGGTTTCGATAAATATTTGGGTCTGGTGTTTGGAAACGGCCTCCTTTTCCAACCGCTTTATGGCCAACTGCCTTTCGTTTTTCTCTATAGGCAAATAGCCGTGAAACACAAAAGATTGGCCGCTAAAGCCCGAAGCCATGAGTGCCATTAAAATAGATGAAGGACCCACCAAGGGCAGCACCTCGATATCGTTGTGGTGAGCCAGAGCCACTGCCAAAGCTCCCGGATCGGCCACACCGGGGCAACCCGCCTCGGAAATAACCCCTACATCGGTGCCAGCGGCTAAAAGCTTAAATACCTCGGCCAATTCTTCGGCTTTGGTGTCCTTATCTAAGCTATGAAATCGCAGCGCTTCTATTTTTATTCCCAACCGAAGTGCGGAAATAAACCTGCGAGCAGAACGCTCATTTTCTGCTAAGAAGCATTTGATGTTTTTGATAACCTCTAGGTTGTATATAGGCAAAGTTTGGGCTTCTGTCTCAGGCCACAAGAGGGATGGGATCAGATAAAGTTTTCCTTTATTTTGCATATTTGGCTTCTTTATTTGGTGAGGTAAACTCCTTTTTCAGCCATATAATAATGGTTTTTCAGCAGCGGAATTTTCTCCATAATTGCAGGCAAAAGGCCCTCTTTATCTATGATAACTTCTGGCATATCGATGGAAAGTGTATGGTAGATATGGTTGACATTGACGTAAAATTCTGGATGAGCCAGTATCGATTTGCTCAAGTTAAAGTCAAAATATCCAGTAGCTATACTATTATTGATGTACAAAGAAAGTTCGTTTCCGATCACCCATACCCTTTTATGTTCAAACTTCTTGTTCCATGCACCTTCTACCACTATCTGATTATTGAAATTGATAAGGCTTTTGTTGAGGTATGGAATATTGGTATAGGAATACAACATTCGCAAATTATAAACCATAAAAATCAGCATTAAGTAGCCACCGAGCTGTTTTTTCTTCATCAGTTGGAAAAAATGAGTGATAAAGAAAGCCAGAAAAGGGATGAGCAAACTAAATGCTGTAGTCAGATTTTTGAAAAATATGGTAACAATCAGGATGGTCGTTAGCAGCCAAATGAACATAATTCTTTGACTAATAACCTGATAAATTATAAACCTGCTGTACGTAACGGCTCTGACAATACCTACTAAAGCTAATAAAACGGAAGGAAAGGCAATAAAAGCAAAGATTTTCCAGTCAAAACCCACTTTAAAATCGAAAACTGCTGGGAACTGAAACAGGTATTGGCTTACAAATTCAGTATAGCCATCTAAAACGTAGAAAAAAGTGAGGCAGAATAAAATGGGGAATAAAAAGCCAGTAAAAAACAACAAATAATGGCGAAGATTGGTGCGTGTGAATAATAAAAATGTGGTACAGGCTAATAATAAGTAAATAAGTGTGGGAGCAAAACTTAGATACGCCAAACCCAAATACAGGCCTGTGGCGAATATTTCACCTTCGTTATTCTGCGACTTTATCTGTTTGAACACGCTATTGAGTGCTATGAGGATGAAGGTGAGCGAAATAAATGCTGGAGAAAGGGACATGAAATCGAAACAGCTGCAGGCGACTACTACATAAACAAGTGCGGGAATATCGCCTTTGTCTGACAAAATATCGTTGCTGCTGCAGATCCACTTAAAAGCCTGGGCTTGAGCAAAAAGAAGCAGTCCCGAAACGATATACAAAGCTAGTAAGGAGTGCCCAAAAAGAATGTGCAAAAACCAATATACTGAAGCCGAAAACGGGGCCGATGAATCAATTACATCTCTGTAAAGCAGAAACCCTTCTGCCAGTTTTTCTCCTAAAGCCAGGTTTTTTACATCTTGCCACATCAGTGGGGCATCGGTAAAAAACAAGGGCAAGCGAAACAGCCAAATCAATAAAAATAAGATGCCGAATTGAAGCGGGCCGGAAAATCGAAAAAATCGAATCATTTGGGATTGAATGTGCCTATTGCAAATCTAGCTTTTTTATTGAAATCAGTCTGAACTGAAATCATGTCGAATTGAAATTTCTTCATTTCACTCATTACTGTGGTGCTTTTCTTTTCATTTATTTCAAAATATACTTTGCCTCTTGGCTTAAGATTAAGTTGAGCAAAATTTAAAATGGCTGAATAGAATATTAGGGGATCGGTACTAGGCACGAATAAGGCCAACCCGGGCTCAAAATTAAGTACATTTGGTTTCATGTCGAGCTTTTCGCTTTCCAACACATAGGGCGGATTTGAAACAATAATATCGAACTTGGCTGGGGCGAATACTTGGTGCTGTAGCTTGAGCATATCTGCTTCCACAAATTGTATTTCAACCTTATGAGCTAGGGCATTTTCATTAGCTACTTGCAGTGCCGCAGGTGAAATATCTATGGCTAAATACTCGTTTCTAGGCAATTGAAGCTTTAGGCTTATGGGAATGCAACCCGTACCAGTGCCAAGATCCACGATGCGTAGGCCTGATTTTTCTTTATTCTCAGCGATAATGAGAGCCACTAGTTCTTCGGTCTCTGGCCTAGGTATGAGGGTGTTTCTATTTACTACGAAGTCATTTCCCAAAAAATAGGCCTTGCCGACTACGTATTGAATGGGCTCGTGCTTTAGCAGGCGCTTCAGAAGCAGCTCAAATAAGTTTTCATCGAAATCGGCAACGGAATTGTCGAGCAGTATAGCCGTTTTTGAAAAACCTGTGAGGTGATTGATGAGTAAAAAAGCCATTTCTTTGGCTTCATTTTCGCTGTACAACAGCAGCAGATCAGCTATGGCTTTGTGGTAAAATGACTTTACGTACATTATTTTCTCAGATGTTTTCTGATATATTCCTCTACTGCTTCGGGTACTAAATATTTTATAGACTTGCCGTATTTGATATTTTCCCTTATATAAGTAGAAGAGATATCGAGCAGAGGGCAATTGAAAATGTGCACTCGGGGGTGGATTTTAAGCTGGGTATTGGGCGTGTAGGGGCGAGGGTAAACCAATACTTCGAAGTTTTCGAATATTTTATCGTAGTCTTTCCATTGGTCGAATTTCACCAGATTGTCTTCGCCCATTACGAGAAAAAATTTTATATCTGGATGCTGGGCTTGCAGGTACATGAGGGTATCTATGGTGTAATTGGGCTTGGGCAGCGAAAATTCAATATCATTGGCCTTGAGTTTAGGATTGTCTTTGATGGCAATTTTCACCATTTTTAATCGCTCGTCTTCGGCCAGCAAATCTGAATTTTTTTTAAATGGATTGAGTGGCGTCACCACCAGCCAAACCTCGTCCATTCCCGCCAGATCTATCATACTGTTGGCAATAATCAAATGCCCAATATGCAGGGGGTTAAAAGAGCCGAAAAGGAGTCCAATTTTCAAAGCTAGTTTTGATTTTATTTTGTTGGCGAATGATAGGTTTTAAAGAACTTAAATTGGTGGTCTGCTTCCCATTTTTCTACTACTTCGGCATGGTACTGCATATCAATGAGCTGGGAGGCAGATTTGGCATCGTTCAGTATTTCATAACTATTTATAAGTACTGTAGAGATGTAATGCACGCCATTTTTTATGGCATCGCTTATCCTTTTATGACCATCTATTACAAAATACAGGTCTTGATACACAACAATTATTACGGGCTCATTTTCATCAAACCCAATGTTTTTGATTACCCCATCGGTTATTTTGGTGGGCAACAATTGCTTTGGGGAAACCCAAAACTTGGCATAAGATTGGTTGACTACCCATTTCTGATAGTTTTTGATAATTATTTCTGCCACATCTTCGGCTGTGATGAAGGAGGTCTCAACAATAATATCAAAATTATTTACATCGTTGCCATTGGCATTGTACTTTTCTATAAATCGTTTGGTTTCGCTGGCTTTTCGTGCTTTTAAACTGTGCTTCAACACTTCGTAATCTGGGCCTGAGCACGTTTCGCTTTTCCTCATTTTATCGTGCATCACCCGTTGGGTTGTGATGTCGATATCGGCTTTCAGCATGATTTTGAACGACTGGGGCAAGAAGTGCCAAGCCATTCTGGAATCGACCACTAACATTTCGGCAGTGTGCTTAAGGTTGATAAATATGGAATCGATTTTGATATCAATAGTAGGGTCAGTTTCGGCAAGTTGATTCATTTCCAACGTGGTAATACCCAATTGTTCTGCAAGTTTTCTCTGAATGTCGCCTGTAGAGATGTAGCCAAAGCCCTGAATATGCGCACAAATCAGCTTGCCGGTTTTGCTTTTGCCGCTCCCCAAGTCTCCTGTAAGGGTAATGATATTATGTAGGTCTTTTGCCATATCTATTTACAAAAGTATTGATTTATGGCGTTAGAAACTGCTTCTGGCGAAATAATGTGGCTGCTATCGACTTTAAGCTTTCCTTATTGCGATGTTACTTAAGATTTTAGATCTGCTTTAGCACTGGTTAGAAATGACAAAGGTTGTAAAAGCGTAGATGCGTGTTGGAAACAGAAAAGCACCAACAGCTGGGGAATCTAATGCTTGAATTAAAATATTTGTAAATCAACTACCTACTTATTCTTTTTCTGGATCTCAACTTTGAAGGTTGCAAATGCACTACTTGCCTCGGGCAGTAAAGTAACTGTGTTCAATTAACCAGCACCCCATTGAACTCTCTCAAATGTGAAAGCGAAACTAGTACAGTGTAGTTAGAGAAGTTGTAACTTGCTTTTTTCCCAGATTTAAGTTGTTTAAATAATTGAATGGCAAATATGAACAACTATTCCAATCCGATATGCAAAATATTCGAGACCGCTATACCGATCGTGCAGGCGGGTATGGTTTGGTGCTCAGGTTGGGAACTGGCCTCGGCAGTAAGCAATGCTGGGGGCTTAGGTTTGATAGGTTCTGGATCCATGCATCCAGCAACCTTAAGAATGCATATTCAGAAATGTAAAAACGCCACTTCAAAACCTTTTGGAGTCAACATTCCTTTACTTTATCCCGATATTGAAAAACATATACAGATCGTAATTGAAGAAGGTGTAAAAATAGTTTTTACCTCAGCTGGTAATCCCAAAACATGGACTGCCTCGCTGCAACAACACGGTATCGTGGTAGTGCATGTAGTGTCCAGCACAAAATTTGCCATCAAAGCCCAGGAAGCTGGAGTAGACGCAGTTGTAGCCGAAGGTTTTGAGGCTGGAGGCCACAATGGCAGGGAAGAAACCACCACTTTTTGTTTGATTCCAGCGGTAGTACGGGCGGTTCAAATTCCTGTAATTGCTGCGGGGGGAATCGGTTCGGGCGATGCTATAGCTGCGGCCTTTGCACTAGGAGCCAGTGCTATACAAGTAGGAACACTATTTGCAGCCAGCAAAGAATCGTCAGCCCACGAACAATTCAAACACACAATTGTTAATGCTAAAGAAGGCGACACTGCTTTGGTGCTAAAAAAACTAGTGCCAGTTCGCCTTCTAAAAAATGAATTTTACGAGCAAATTAAGTACGCAGAAGACGAAGGAGCAGACACAGTTGTGCTACAAGAAATGCTGGGCAAAGGCCGATCAAAACTCGGCATTTTTGAAGGTAATCTGGAAGCGGGCGAATTGGAAATAGGCCAAATAGCCTCGGCAGTGGCTGAAATAAAATCGGCAAAAGCTATTTTAAACGAACTATGGAATCAATTCTTGAACCGACAGCAACATATCAAACAACATTGGGATTACACATAATACCCACAGAAGATCTTTCAGATACCCTTTATAGTGAGTTATATAATGAGACTTATCATTCAAGGCACGGTGCTGTACAAGAGGCAAGGCATGTTTTTATAAAGTACGGGCTTTTGCCACTGCTTGAAAGGAAAAATGAGATCTCCATTTTCGAAATGGGTATGGGCACTGGACTCAATGTGATGGTAACTCTCGAAAACCCGCAAGCTGCAAAAGCTGACATTCGGTACCATGGTCTAGAAAAGCACCCCTTGGAATTTGAACTTATCGACCAGCTAAATTACCGAAACAACTGGGATGATATCGAAACCAAATTGCTCTTTAGCAAGCTGCATCAGTTGCCATGGGATATTGAAGTGCAGCTCACCCCTTTATTTCATCTGAAAAAAATTAATGCCGATTTTTTTGATTTTCCAGCTATGCAGGAAAGCTATGATTTGATTTTTCAGCATGCTTTCGCTCCCGTTTGCCAGCCTGAGTTGTGGAGCGAGCCAGTAATCAGTAAATTTTACGCCATGCTGAAGCCAGGTGGAGCGATGGTTACTTATGCAGCCCAAGGCCAATTCAAACGCGATTTGAAAGCAGCCGGGTTTTTGGTAGAATCTTTGCCTGGCCCCTCTGGCAAAAGAGAAATGACACGTGCCACAAAAATGATTACTTAATGATGCTTAATTATTAAATAAAAGGCAATTTTGTGATGAGAATGCCCAAAAGTTTTAACTACGATGTACACACTGCTTATTTTGCTTACATTTTTTGACGGCACCAACGGCTTCAATAAAATTTCTAAAGAGAATACCCTCAAACAACAAGCTGAGGTCGCATACAAGGAAGGTCGATACCCAGATGCCATTACCAGTTTGAAAATACTTGTAGATGAATTGAGTATGCACGATGAAGTGGCGGTTTTAAATCTTGGCCATGCCTACTTAGGCAATAAAGATTTGGAAAATGCCTCCAAACTTTATGAAAAGGCCTTGTTAGCAACCGACAAAAAGATCAAGTCTGTAGCAGCTCAGCAGTTAGGCATTCTCTCGCTCCAAGGTGACAATGACAAAGAAAAAGCATTGGCATTTTTTAAAGAGGCCTTGAGAGCAAACCCCAACAATACTGATGCGAGGCACAACTACGAACTTTTGAAAAAAGGCAAAGAACAAGATCCCGAAAACAAAGACAAAGACAAAAACAAAGACGACAAGAATAAGGATAGTAAAAATAAAGATAAGAAAGACCAAAACAAAGACGACAAAGGCAAAGGAGACAAAGACGATAAAAATAAAGACGGGAAAGGAGATAAAAAGGAAGATAATAAGGACGGGAAAGACGGAAAGGATCGTAAAGACGGAAAGGGAGATAAGAAGGACGAAAAAGAAAACAAGGACAAAAACGGATCGGACAAGGAAGGCGGTAAAAAAGATAAAGACGAACAGACCAAAGGAGATAAAGACAAAAAGGGAGACAAAGGCCAAAGTAAGGAAGATGCCAATGAGGCCAAGCAAGATGACAACGGCCAAGCCCAAAAGGAAAAGCAAGGAGGGAAAAAGAATAAGGAGAAAATGGTAGTTAATCCGGAAGCACTGGCTCAGATGGGAATGACCGAACAAAAAGCGAAAGCATTATTGAATGCAATGAGGTCGAACGAAACCCAATATATACAGCAAGTAAAAAGAGAGCCTTCTAAGAAAAGCAAAAAAGGAAAACCCGATTGGTAAAATGGGTTGGGAAAAGTTGAACTTTACGGCCAGCCAAAACTTGCTGAATTTTTAGTTTGATAATCCACTAGCATTTTCATCCCTTTCTCAGTCAAAAAAGGAACCAACAGGCTAAATATCAGGCGGCTGTAATGGCCAATTTTTTCCTCTTTTGTACCTTCAAAATTTATTTCTGCATGAGCCATCCAGAAATCGCCAAGTATAAACCAAATGTTTATCACATTATCATATTCACCAAGTATTTGCTCGCTCCGCACAATACCATATTGTCTCAATCGGGCAAAAACATCTTTAAATTGCTTGTTTCTGTACAGCTCTAGATTCTTGTAGTGAGTCGCCATCTTTATATTTTTCCGCATTACCGATACAAAATCTAACATAAGAAAGCGATATTCATAAAACTTCTCAATGGCGTAGCGGCTACTGCTTATCAATTCTTGCATAATAACATCTTCCTCTGGAATGCTTGATATTCTCTGGTCAAGATCTGCAACTAGCTTTTGGTAAAGTGCATAAGCAATATCGTTTGTAGTAGGGTAATGGTAACACAAATTGCCATGACTAATGCCCATTTTTTTGGCAATATCCCTCACCGTTATATTTTCTATTCCCTTTTCATTGAAAAGAAGCAAGGCATACCCTAATATTTTCTGCTTTGTATCGGTCATAATCACACTATTTACAAAAATAAATCATTTTTAGAACATTTGTTCTAGGTATAAAAAATTAAGTTAGTACATTTGTACTAAATAGTAAACAAAGTACCTTATGGAAGCAATAATTCTTGTACCGCCTATACTAGTGATCTACCTAGCTTTACCGATTATGACAGCTTGGGTAGCCAAAACCACTGGAAGAAAATTTTGGTTATGGTTTTTTCTAAGTTGCGTATTTCCCTTTATCACTATACTCATACTGTGTCTACTGCCAGATGTGAACAAAAAAGATGAACTGCATAAGCCCGAATTGGTTTTCTAAAATTGCCAAATTGGTAATGAGGCGGTAAAAAATAGTTTGGCGGAGGAAAACCAATCAATGCCCAGCTTCTACAGCCGAACTAAAAAAAACGAAATTAGCCCTTGCAATTTGGAAAAAACCACTACTTTTGCACTCCCTTTTAATACAGGTTGAGGGGACTGTAGCTCAGTCGGTAGAGCAAAGGATTGAAAATCCTTGTGTCGATGGTTCGATTCCATTCGGTCCCACATTGTAAAGAGAAGCAGAGGAGCAGCAATTGTTTATCGTAAACAACTACTGCTCCTCTGCTTTTTTAGTTTACTTTAATTTAAGCCGCTGACTAATTTGATCACACTTAGTTTCAAATCAGCCAGCAGTTTTTTGTTACGTTACATGTTCGAGATACAATAAACCCTACATTTACGTGAAAAATGGTGCATCATCGAGGCGTGTGCTATTGGTAATTTTCGCCTGCATACTTTCTAAAAATTTCTTCCAATCTTCTAGATTCCTCGGTCAACCCTTCTGATTTCAGAATCATCGCCAACTGATTCAGCACGTAAAGATTAGATTGTATTTCCATCTCGTTTTTAATATTGTTTTTGATGTAATAGCCCAGCTCTTCATCAGCACGTTTTGCCATTGTGTTGCTTATTTCCATGGCTTTGGCCTTATCACCACATTTCAATAAAATAGATACAAACTGTGGGCTGGTGACATCGTAAGGAATGGTTTTGTCGGGAATTACCTCAAAACAATGGTTGATTACCTCTTTGGCTTTTTCGTTTTTGCCTTCGTAATACAGCTCTGTTGCCAATCTATAAAACGATAAGCGGGCATTGTAAGGGAATCTGCGGTAGTTTTCATCGTGGTACACACCTTCTTTGTTAAGGTTTCGCCAAAACATTCCGTTCATCATTTTATCGTACATTATACCTGTATTTACAAAGCCTTGTGTAGCTCCTTCTTCCTTGAAAGGCATAAATCGATAGGTTAGGCCCTCCATTTGCATGTATTCTCGCAATCCCAGATAATTGGAATTTGACAACGTAGATGAGAAATATATAGGGCGTTCCCAGTTGTTGTTGGCCATCATATCCAATATTATCAAGTCTTTTTTCTCCAGTGCTCCCCTGCCTTTTTTCCACACTATGGCTTCTTGAATCATGCTGGCACGGCCTTTGGGAATAAAATCCATGTGACGGACTTTAGCAGTATCAATTGGCAAAATCAACGTTTCTGATGGCAAAGTTGCCAAACTTGATCCACTTTGGGCTTGCACCATTATAGCTGGGTTTTGCTCCTTGATTAGTTTGATATAAACTGGCAAACTAATACCGTTTTTCCCTTGCGGGTTTTCCACAAAAGGAACATAATCGTTGGTACCTTCGGCATAGTCTTTATATTCCAGGGTAATAGGAAGCGGATCTGAATCGTATGCCTGCATTTTCATCTGCCCGATGTACCATTCTGTATTTAGCAAACTTAGGTTGCAAACCCGCACATCGGTTCTGAAACCTTCTACCTCCTGTACATACCATAATGGGAATGTATCATTATCGCCTCCAGTAAACAAAATACCATTTTTTGCACAAGAATTCAGTAAATTCTTGGCTGAATCTACCGAATGATAGCGCTGCGAACGGTCGTGATCGTCATAGCCATCTTTGGCCATGATTATGGGTACAGTCAGGCACAAGCCTAATGCCACAGTAGGTCTGAGCGATTCTTTTTTAATGATGAGTGCCAAATATTCCATAACTTGGAGCATACCTAGCCCTACCCAGATGGCAAAAGCGTAAAATGAACCTACAAAAATATAATCTCGCTCTCGAGGCTCGGTGGGCGTAGGGTTTAGAAATACGAGCAATAATATTCCTGTAAACAGAAATAGAAAGGTTACTACCAGAAAATCTTTTTTGCTCTTTGCATACTGGTATATCACGCCAAAAAGACCCAACATTAGCGGAAGCATAAAAAATTGATTTCTAGCCTTATTATTGGCCAATTGTTCGGGCAATCCTGCGGCAGTATCCCAGGGACGAAGCCAGCCCATGTCTTGCACATCGCCCTCACGCCCTGCAAAATTCCACAAAAAATACCGCCAGTACATGTGCCCCAATTGATAGCGGAAAAAGAAAGTGAGATTGTCGCCCATGGTGGGCTTTCTGCCTGCGGGTTTGCCTGTCCATCGGGCATACTCTTCGGCATGCCCAGGTTGCTTAGAGTGCATGCGAGGGAAAAGAATATTGTGTCGCTCGTCAAATTTATTAATTACTTTATAGTCATAGATTTCGTATTTTTTTTCCCCTTTTCTATATTTAGGGTCACCCTGTTCTTGATCTACCAACTCTGCTGTGAATGATGGGCCGTATAAAAGAGGGCGGTCTCCGTATTGCTCGCGCTTCAAATACGACACGAAGCTCATTACGTCTTCCGGATTGTTTTCATCAATTGGCGTATTGTAGTTTGAGCGAATGAGCACAATGGAGTACGAGCAGAAGCCTATCATTACAAAGGTGAAAGCCAATAGGCCTGTATTGAGCAACACATTATTTTTCTTGATAGAATAAATAATGCCAAACACCAAGCCCCCAATGAACAATGCAATGAATACTACTACCCCAGTGCCGAAGGGCAAACCTAGGTTATTGGTAAACAAGACTTCAAACTTGCCAGCAATAGTGGGCAAACCCGGGATTACAAAATTGTTGATCAAGCCCACGATCGCCATGCTTATAGCAAAGGCTATCAATCCACCTTTGAGGTTGGCTTTGTAGCGTTTGAAATAGTAAATAAAGCCCAAGGCAGGTATGGCCACCAAGTTTAGCAAATGGACTCCGATAGAAAGCCCCACCATGTAAGCGATCAGCAGTAGCCACTTATCGGCACCGTCTTGATCGGCTACAGCTTCCCACTTGAGCATGGCCCAAAACACGAAAGCAGTGAAAAAAGACGACATGGCATACACTTCTGCCTCTACAGCCGAAAACCAAAAGGTATCGGAGAAGGTGAAAACCAAGGCACCCACAGCACCTGCACCTATGATAGAAATAGTCTGCGACTGCGTAGGATTGTCTTTCGTGGGGTTTGCCAAAACCAATTTTCTAGCCAGAAGCGTGATGCTCCAAAACAAAAACAAAATGGTGGCCGAGCTGCTGAGTGCAGATGAAATATTGATCCAATAAGCCACTTTGCTCACATCGCCCAAGGCTAGGAAAGAAAATAGGCGGCCAATTAATAAAAACATGGGTGCTCCTGGTGGGTGGGGCACTTGCAGTTTGTATGCACAGGCAATAAATTCGCCACAGTCCCAAAAGCTGGCAGTAGGCTCTACGGTAAGGATGTAAACGGCAGAAGCCATAAGGAATATAACCCAACCGGTAATGTTGTTGATCTTCTTATAAGAAAGCATTGATAAAAGATGTGTAGGGATGTTTGAAAAAGTGCTTTAGCTAAAAACTTTAAAATTGAACGAGCGAAAATAGCAAAAATTATCATGTGAAAAGTTTTCGCAGGTTTGTTTCTGAAAAAATGGAGAAGGTGTTGATGGAGGAACAGAATTTATCAAAACTGTTCCGTAGCCTTATTGATCAGAAATTCTTTTATCTCTGCTAAACGAATAGGTGCAATCGTATAGATGACTTCTTCTTCAAAGTTGATAAAGTTGTGATATGCAAGCTGACTTCTAAATAATTTCTCAGAAAATAAATCTGTAAAATAGATTAAAACTCTTTCTGCTATTTCATTTACAGTAAAATGGTACTTGATTAAAAAGTAGAGATCTACATAATCTTTCCATTTGGATATTCTGCCAAGCACGAATGCTTTCATAGCTGCTAAATCAAGAAGATTGGGCATTAAAATATATTTGTCATAATTCACCGTATGTGGAATCGGAAAAGGATATTGAAAGAAAGTGAGTTTTACATTATTAACCGTCAAATTCATCTGTTGCTCAGTGGAATAATTTACTTCGTATAAAAATCCAGAATCAGCAATTAATTGAAGAATTTCCTTCTATTGAAGGGTTTTAGATTGAACAAAACCAAGTCTATCGATTGTCTATGTCCGATTTGCAATGCTATAGCAGGGCCAGCCATCAAATAAAATTCCCTTTTAAATTTGATAACTAAGGGCAGTAGCGCCTTTTGCTGGTCAGACAAGGTATGAGGGTGCATGTCGCTGTGTAAACTTTAATAGGTAATTACAAATTTCAGGAAAATAGTTGCCTTGTCTCCGATCTGAAATTGATTCTAAAATTTGCCTCACTTTTTTCAGCCCTTCAACACTAAATAGCTCTCGAATAGCTTCGCTACTGCCGTAATTTAATAGCTGCTCCACCTAGAAATCGAGACCGATTCCCTTTTTTCTATCTTCAGGTGTGTATTAAAAAAGTACACTATGCTTGCGGATAAAGGCTTTTACTTCAGGCGAATTCATTTCTTATTCTTTTATTTTTTTGGGGGCTGTAAGTTGAATTTTACCTGCCATTTGAAGGCAATGCAATACTTGCAGATACCAAAAACAACCTCTTATTTTCTACGCAATAGCCTACATTGAATGTATAATGTGAGCTAAAACTGTATATTTCATCAGTATTAAGATTTAAAAATGAAAAACCTTTCGATAGAAAAAAGACTACCTAGAAAACTTAAGCGGCTTTACATACTAGCACTTAGCTTAGTGGCTATTTTTCTGGTTGTTGGGCAGGCATTAATTCAGGTGTCTATCACCAAACAGCAGTCTGATTCTCGGGTGGTAAACATAGCCGGGCGGCAGCGAATGTTAAGTCAGCGGCTGTGCAAAACAAGCATTTTGTTGGCAAATCCGGACATTTATATGCCCGATGCCGAGATTTACATCCAAGATCTGGCTTCCATTCTTGAACTTTGGCTGAAATGTCACGAAGGGCTGAAATCAGGAATATTGCTATTAGAAACTGCTATTCCCGTTAAAAACAGCTTAAAGATCGACAGCATGTTCGCTGCCATTGATCCGATGTTTAGCATTATGTATTTCAATGCCCAAGAAATAAAAAGCCAACTGGAAAGCCCGACAAAAGCAAAAAATGAAATTATAAAAAACGCCTTGGTTAAAATGCTCCAAAACGAGCGTTCATTTCTTAAAACAATGGATGCAATCGTTTTCAGTTACGATATTGAGGCTAAACAAAGAATTGAAAACCTGAAAAAAATCGAGATATTCTTATTTGTTGTCACCCTGCTTATCTTGGTTGTGGAAGGGGTTTTTATTTTCATCCCCACTTACAAACAAATAGATATTGCACTCACCACACTTGTGGCTCGCGAAGGCGAATTGCGGACCATCAACGGAAGGCTAAAGGAGGCCAATCTGTCGGTATTAAATGCCCGATCGGCACTTTTGAAGGCTACTCAAGAAACGTATGATTTGGAAAAGCACCAAGACAAACTAAGAAATGCCTCACTCATAAAAGGGCAGGAGGAGGAAAGAAAGCGAATAGCACTCGAGCTACACGATGGCATAGGGCAAATGCTGACGGGAATAAAATTGATAAGTGAGAATATGAATGATGCAGATTTCCCTGCTGAAAAAGACCGGAAAACACTCTCCGAACTAAAGCAACTGATAGCAGATACCATTGCCGAGACAAGGGTTATATCTTTTAACCTTATGCCTTCGGTTTTAAACGATTTTGGCGTGTTTTCTGCCATCAGGATGTTATTAGAGCAAACAAAAAAAAGCTCGGAGATACATTTCTATTTCGTGGCACCCGAGGTAGAATTCAGAATAAATCGCAATTTGGAAATTACGCTCTATCGCATTTGCCAAGAAGCCATCAACAACACATTGAAACATGCCAAAGCAACCGAAGTGAATATAAACATTCAGATTAATAACGATGCCATTATATTCAAATATGCCGACAACGGCATTGGGTTTGATGTGAAAAAACTGGTTTCAAAGGCTCTGAAAAACGGAATAAATAATATCAAAGCGCGAACGGAACTCTGCGATGGCACTGTAAAAATATTATCAGCCAAAGGAAAAGGGATGAATATTTCAATTTATATACCGGTGACTTGATATAAGGCGAGTCTCTGTAGGTGCAATCATTGCTTTATAAACTACAAGAACTATTTTGCGCTTGCAGAAATGAGTTGTGAAAATGAGTTGTTAGCTCTCACAAAGTGTATCTAAACAATTATCTTTTGCTAATAGGTGGCAAACAAGAGCTAGATTTTACCCAAGCTATTGCCATTTACTCAATCATTATACCTAACAATGGTAAATACCCTGCTAAAATTAAACCCCAGGCGGATGGCTGTAGCTCCATCGAAAAAGTTGTTGGTTGTCTGCCCTATAAATTGTGATTCGATCAGCCCCTGCGAATTGGTAGCGTGAATTTGAAACACATGACCGCCAGTTTCGATTTCAAAACCAATGGCCAATGGATTGTAGAATCCAGTGCCTAAACTGTTGGGAAAGCTTGCATAATATTCACCAGTTATCGCCATTCGCTTGGTTATTTTCACTCTTGCGGCAAAGCCCATTACATATAGGTTGTTGTGCTGATCGGGCGTAAAGGTAAAATTTCTATGTATAAAAGTGGGCATCAGTTGCACTGAAAGTCTGTTTCCAAATTTGCGGGCGATCAATATTTGCGTAGTGTAGTAAAGCCGGTCTATATATCCATAGGAACTGCCGTCATTTCTTTTGAATAGCTTGTCTGTATTATAGGAAGCCGCCAGCACCAATGAAAGGCTGATGGGCACAACCCTATTTCCTTTCGCTTGACGGAGTATTTTACATTTTAAGTATCCATCGTAGGTCGGTGGCGGACTTCCTCCGCCCAACCCGCTGCTGCGTCCTATACCTACGGCCAATCTTTGGGTGAGGCCATAGTCGAGCCCAAACCGAAAGGAGGCCTGATTGAGCCCAAAGAACGTGTAAGCAGGATCGTCAAGTGGCCCAAATCGGTGAGAAAACATCAGCTGCAAAACGCCCTTACTGGGCGATTCTATTGAGTGCCCATTGATCACTCTTGTGCCCTTGAAGGTGGCTGTGATGTATTCTATTCGTTTTTCTTCTGCCTCAGTAATTAAAGAATCGAGGTTTTGAGCCACCGACATGCCTAATGAGCACACCAAAAGACAAGCTAAGACGCTATTTTTTATATGGTTCATAAATAAGATTGGCGGTTATGGCTACGGTCTCTGCAAGTTTTTCCCACACAATCTGTGGGCGATCGATATTATGGTCGGAAAGAGGAATTTGGAATTTGCTTTCGCCTACCAAAAACCCATCCTTGGGCAATATAGACACTGCTATAGTTCTTTGCTGAGCTATGCCGTGCAGGGTAAGTAACCCTGAGATGGATGTATTGAACACTTCATTAGCATTAAATAGTGCCGCATTGGCTATCTTGCCTTTGAACTCGCACTTGGGATACTTGTCAGACTCTAAGTAGTTTTCATTGAAATGTTCCTCCATGAGAGCCCTTTTAAAATGAAATGCTTTGATAGGAATACTTATGGATATTTCACCAGATTTAAGATTCAAAAAACTGATAGCCTTGGTATTGTTGGCATCGATATCTTCAATTGGTGTACCAGCAAAGAAATTGATATTACTCGATTTGAGCTTGTAAATGTCTTGCCCTTGCAAGAGGTTTGCAGCAAATAGACATAGAAATAAGTGTTTTTTCATGAGAATATCAGAGTTTACCAAGCGAGATATTTTTTATCCAAAAGTATAAAAAATTCATTGCAATGGTGAGGATTGATTTGGGAAACCAGCTTCGTTTACAATTATTTATGTCAGACTAGGCACGATCTGCACTTGGAAAACAAGCATAAGATACCGATTGTAAAAAGTCGCATTTGCGATTTCTTGGCTTTTAATGCATCTGCAAACCAAAAACTCTCTTAATTTTGAATTTGAAAAATAAATATCGTGCGCTTAACACATTTAGAACAACTAGAATCTGAAGCTATTTTTATCATGCGGGAAGTAGCAGCCCAATTTGAAAAGCCGGTTTTGCTTTTCTCGGGCGGAAAAGATTCTATAGTAATGGTAAAGCTGGCTCAAAAGGCATTTTACCCTGCTGCCATACCTTTTCCTCTACTGCATATCGATACTGGCCATAATTTTCAAGAAGCACTCGATTATAGAGATTGGCTTGCGGAAGATGTGAATGCAACATTGCTAATTCGTAACGTACAAGATTCTATCGACCAAGGACGAGCACAAGAGGAGAAAGGCCCTTATGCTACCAGAAACAGCCTTCAAACTGTCACGTTGCTCGATGCACTAGAGGAATTTAAGTTTGACGCAGCTTTTGGCGGGGGCAGAAGAGATGAAGAGAAAGCCAGAGCCAAAGAGCGTTTTTTCTCTCACAGAGATGAGTTTGGGCAATGGGATCCTAAAAATCAAAGGCCTGAATTATGGAATTTATTTAACGGCAAAAAACACCAAGGCGAGCATTTTAGGGTATTTCCTTTAAGTAATTGGACCGAAATGGACGTATGGCAATACATTGCTAAAGAAAATATTGCATTGCCTAACATTTATTTTTCGCACAAACGCGATGTTTTTCTGCGCAATGGCGTGATATATAGTGATAACACCATTATGCAAAAGCTGTCGGGGGAAATAGTGGTGCAAAAAGTAGTACGTTGCAGAACGGTGGGCGACATCACCACTACGGGTATGGTAGAAAGCCTTGCCACTTCTCTGGAAGATATTATACAAGAAGTAGCCTCTGCCCGAACTACCGAACGAGGAATGCGAGCCGATGACAAACGCTCTGAAGCAGCCATGGAAGACCGCAAAAAACAGGGATATTTCTAAAAAACCCAGTCGAACGACAAACCACCCACCTGTAGGTTAATTAAGTTTTAATTACTGGTGTCCAGGCCCAGATTTTGAGATAATCATCTTTTTTTAAAATTAAGCAATCAACTTGTGTAAAACCAAAGAGAAGTTTGCGAGAAATGTGTTTCGTGTGAATGGGTGGCAATTGCTTGTTTTTGCTGCTAAGAAGGCTTGGTCGTTACAAAATCAGGGCAATCTCCTAAACTTTTGTAAATGAAGGTTTGAAAGCACAAACAAAATATATTGCATCTCGAATTAAGAAGAGTAGACTGTGAGGGGCTTATAAAAAATTTTAGAGTAAAAATGTGCATTAATTGATAGCTTTTATTTGCATTTTGTGATTGGCTCATGCTATTGCGCCTCAGAAATTGAGTTGACGACAAGAGTAACCAATACCATCGGGCGACTTTACTGCAAATCTTGCAAAAAACACAACGCACCTTTCGCTGCTCGATATATGCTACTAATAGATACTGATATTTTCCCAACAAGCACATCATTCCATGTCAACTCCTATTGATGCCAAATACATTCATTCGGCAGCCTTCATCAACAGGCTTTCGGCTGCACTAAAAACAAGACTGAATGACCACTCAATTGCCGTCTGCTTTTCGCAAAATAAAGATGAACTGGTATTGGGTTTGACAACTATTACGTCCGATTTCTACATAATAGCTGACCTGCAGACCGATACTGGCTTCCTTTCGTTTCCCGCAGAATTTCACCGAGCCAGAAAAAACTCTGCAGATATTTTCCCCGAATTGATCGGCAAGCATATTTTGGATGTGGTGTCGCACCCGGGCGAACGGAGCTTTCATTTTGAGTTAGAAGCAGAGATGCAACTGGTATTCAAAATGCATGGTCGCAATGCCAATCTGCTATTGGTGAAGCATAATGTCGTGCTTTCGGTTTTTAAAAACAGCCTCGAAAGCGATTTTGACTTCAAAATTCCCCCGCTTAATGCATCTGATTTGACAGATGTAAACAGCATTAAAGCCATTGACGAAGCCAATGCCTATTTTGCTAATTTCTCAAAAACCTATTACCTACAAAAAGAGAAGGAGCAAATCAGGAAATATCTGGCCGAAAAGGTGAAGAAGGCTTCAAATTACTTAGCCAAAACCGAACTAGAACTTGAATTATTTAACCAAAGGAGCGATTTCGATAAAATGGCTAATATTCTGATGGCCAACGTCCATTTGAAAATAGAAAATCAAAATGCACATCCATTCTTCGATTTTTACACAAATGAAGAGATAATTATAAAATTAAAACCTGAAATTTCCCTCCAGAAAAATGCCGAAAACTATTACCGTAAGGCCAAAAACAGGAAAATAGAGCTTACTAAATTGCAGGAGAATATTGACAAGAAAAAGTTGGATTTTGAAAACTACAACCAGCTAATTGCCTACATCCATACAATAGAAGATGTGAAGCAACTTCGTTTATTTGCCAAAACACAGAAGATAAATGTAGAAGCCTCACCTCAAGCGCAACCCGCATTTCCATTCCGTACATTTGAAAACCATGGTTTTCAAATATGGATGGGTCGCAATGCCGAAAACAACGATTTGCTCACGCTCAAATACGCTTCAAAGGACGATTTGTGGCTACACGCCAAAGATGTAAGCGGTTCGCATGTGGTGATAAAGCACCAATCGGGCAAGTCATTTCCCAAAAATGTCATAGAAACGGCTGCTGAAATTGCCGCTTTTTATTCCAAACGAAAGCAAGACTCGCTTGTTCCTGTCACTGTTACTCCCAAAAAGTATGTTCGCAAGCCCAAAGGCTTTGCTGCGGGCAAAGTGATTGTAGAGCGAGAAGATGTGGTATTGGTGCAGCCCAAAGAACACAAAAATTAGCTTTCCTGAGGAATGAATATTTATATTTGACTATCGCAATCAAATAAACAAATTTAGTGTTTTAACTTAAAACCAAGCATTCATCAAAACCATTCAATCATATGTGGAAATTCCTTAGCACCGTTTTGGCAATGTTTTTTGCCCTTATTTTATTTTTCATCATCGCCATTTTCGTGTTTGCAGGCATTGGAGCGGCCGTGTCTTCGGGCAAAGAAGTAGTAGCCGTAAAAGACAACTCGGTTCTCACCCTCGACTTAGACAAGAAAATACTTGAAAAAGAAGTAGAAAATCCTTTTGATGGTCTCAATATCCCATTTGCTCCAGATAACGGAGGCTTAGGCCTGATTGAGCTTCGCGAAGCCATTGCAGTAGCTAAGGAAGATGACCAGATTAAAGGCATTTACCTTTCTGTAAGTGCCTTTCAGGGTGGCCTAGCCACCATAGAAGAGCTTAGAAACGCCTTGATCGACTTCAAATCATCGGGCAAATTCATCTATACTTATTCCGAAACCTTTACCGAGGGCGCTTATTACTTGGCATCGGTTTCTGATAAAATATTTTTAAATCCTGCTGGTCTGCTCGAATTGAACGGATTTGGCTCTCGTTATTTGTTTTTCAAGGGCATGTTTGAAAAACTGGATGTGAAGCCTGAAATATTTAAAGTGGGCGACTATAAAAGCGCAATCGAGCCTTTTGTGCTTGATAAAATGAGCGACTACAACAAAGAACAGACTTTATCATATCTGGGGTCGATGAATAATTTTATGTTGCAAAACATAGCCAAAGAAAGGGAGCTAGACTTCAAAACTGTGAAATTGATTTCCGATTCTATGCTGATTCGCAACCCTAGCGATGCCTTGAATTATAAAATTATAACCAATGTGGGCTACTATGATGAGTTTTTAGATGCTATAAAGGCTAAATTGGGTATTGAAGCTAAAGAAAAAATCAACTTCATTTCTTATGGAAAATATAAACATAGTTTCAAACCATCGGAAAATACATCTAAAAACAAAATAGCAGTAATAGTTGCGCAAGGTGATATCGAGTCTGGCAAAAATAACGATGACAGGATCGGCTCAGACGATCTGGCTGAAGAACTTCGCAAAGCAAGGCTTGACACCAATATCAAAGCAGTAGTACTTAGAATTAATTCGCCCGGTGGCAGTGCTATGGCCTCCGATGTGATGTGGAGAGAAGTAGTGCTGACTGCAAAGAAAAAGCCAATAGTGGCTTCTATGTCGGATGTGGCTGCATCGGGGGGCTACTATTTGGCCATGGGCTGCACTAAGATCGTGGCTCAACCCAATTCCATTACAGGCTCAATTGGCGTGTTTGGCTTGCTGTTCAATATCAAAGATTTCCTTAAAAATAAATTAGGGATTACTACCGATGGTGTAAAAACAGGCCTGTTTTCAGATATAGGCACACCGACACGCGACATTACCCCATACGAACGCAAAGCGATACAACAAGAAGTCAATATGATTTATGAAGATTTCACCACCAAAGCATCGCAAGGAAGAAAGATGAGTGTGGCAGCATTGAAAAAAGTGGCTTCTGGAAGGGTTTGGAGTGGAATTGAAGGCAAACAAGTGGGGCTTGTAGATGAATTGGGTGGGCTTGACAAAGCCATAAGCCTAGCTACACTTGAAGCAGGCATAGACAGCAGCTATAAGGTGATCTACCTGCCTGAGAGCAAAAATTTCCTAGAAAAAATCATGGATGATTTCCAAAAAGATGCTTCGCTGAAACAATTGAAAGCCGAGCTCGGCCCCTATTACAGTACTTACAAAAGTATTGCTGATCTGAAAAAGCTGCAAGGCATCCAAGCCCGATTGCCTTACAGTTTGATCTATGAATAGGGTGTCATTTTACGCGTGCAGATCGCGCAGATTATGTAAAAGATTTAGAAATGAATCTTTTACATAAAATTAAGTGGCAACTGCTAATCGGAATATCTGTTTTGCTGATTGCCATTTCTTATTTTATTGTTCCCGATTATCAACAAAATACGAGCTATGCTACAGTAATACTCGATGTTAAAGGAGGGCTGCTGGGCGCAAAAGTGGCCGATGACGGGCAATGGCGATTCCCTCCCGACAGTGCCATTGCTAAAAAATTTGAAGTCTGCATTACACTTTATGAAGACAAACGATTCTTTTCACACTGGGGAATCGACCCTATGGCCATAGGAAGGGCTATGCTACAAAATATTAGATCGGGCAGAATAGTAAGTGGTGGTAGCACCATTACCATGCAACTAGCTAGGCTGCAAACCCACAGAAAGGGCAAATCTTTTGTTTCTAAAATAGGGGAAAGTTTGGTTGCCTTGCGAACTGAGGTGCGCTATTCAAAACATGAAATACTTCGATTTTATGCAGCCAAAGCCCCTTTTGGCGGCAATATTGTTGGCTTGGAGGCTGCATCATGGCGGTATTTTGGCAGGCAACCTATTGAGCTTTCTTGGGCAGAAACGGCACTGTTGGCAGTATTGCCCAACGATCCGTCCAGAATATTCCCTGGGCACAATGAAGTGCTTTTAAAAAGGAAAAGAGACAATCTTTTGAAAAAATTGTGGAATCAAAAGCAGATAGATGAATCTACTTATCAACTTTCACTGATTGAACCTATTCCAAACAAACCACTTTTAATGCCTAGAGACGCTCCTCATTTGCTTGAAAAAGTCATAAAAGACGGGCATAAAAATGAACGGGTTAGCACTACTATCGACCCAAATATTCAAAATCGGGCAGATGAAATTTTGCGAAAATTCCATGAATTGTTTGCCGCAAACGGTATTTTCAATGGCGCAGTATTGGTCTTAGAAGTAGAAACAGGCAAAACATTAGCTTATGTAGGCAATGTAGAAACCCAAAATAATGCTGATAACGCCTACGATGTGGACTTGATACAAAGCCAGAGAAGCACAGGGAGCATATTGAAGCCCTTTCTTTTTGCTATGAATTTGAATGAAGGCAGGCTGCTGAGCGCCTCGATAGTACCCGACATCCCCACTATTATTGGCGGATATGCTCCCAAAAACCATGATTATGGATACGATGGTGCGGTTATGTTCAAAACTTCTCTGTCTCGGTCGTTGAATGTGCCCTCTGTGCGTGTGCTGCAAGAATATGGTATCGAGAAGTTCAAAAACAACCTGAATCTACTGGGAATTACTACCTTGTCGAAGCCTGCCTCGCACTATGGTTTGTCCATCATTCTTGGCGGGGGCGAGGCTACCCTGTGGGACTTATGTAGCACCTATGCAAGTATGGCCAGAAGCTTGGGGCATTTCAACAAATTTGGCTCTTATTTCGATTTTGACTACAGAAAGGCAATCTACGCTAGCAAACAGTTGAATGACGGGCAGTATTTCAAATATTTGCTCAATCCCAAGGCAACCTCAGTTTTAAGTGCATCTTGCATTTGGTTTACATTCGAAGCCATGAACGAAGTGTCGCGACCTGACCTAGAAAAGGGATGGAAAAACTTTTCTTCTTCGGTGAAATTGGCTTGGAAAACAGGCACTAGCTTTGGCAACCGCGATGCGTGGGCCATAGGTTGCAATCCTGACTTTGTAGTTGGGGTATGGATAGGCAATGCCGATGGTGAAGGCCGGCACCAACTTACGGGAATCAATTGTGCTGCACCCGTTATGTTTGAGGTTTTTAGGCAATTGGGTTCGCGCAAATGGTTTGAAAAGCCTGTATATGAAATGATCAGCATGCCAGTTTGCAAAAATAGTGGCTTCAAAGCGGGTGATAATTGTGAATCGCTAGACACCATTTTGATACAGAAAAATGGAGCAAATGTAGCCTCATGTGGCTATTGCAAAACAATATTTTTAGATAAGTCGCACACGCTGAGGGTAAATAGTTCGTGCGAACCGATAGAAAATATGTTAGCAGTGAAATGGTTTTGCTTGCCACCAACGATGGAATTGTACTACAATCTCAAAAGCCTAACGCACAAAAAATTGCCTCAATTAAGGCATGATTGCACAATTGATCTACAAACACAACGATCTTTTGAAATTATGTACCCCCTAGACAACAGCAAAATATTTGTACCCAAAGTTCTGGAAGGCAATCAAGGTAGCAGCATATTTCAGGTAGCGAATCAAAATGTAAAGACTAAATTGTTCTGGCATTTGGACAACAACTATGTAGGCAGCACCTTGCGCTTCCATCAAATGGCTTTTAGCCCCTCTATTGGCAAACACATATTAAATATTGTAAACGAATTGGGTGAAAATGAAACTGTTCGTTTTGAAGTGGTAGGCAAATGAAGCAGTTGGGGGCAAGAACTAAGCGCTTTTCGAGTCTATAATGGCATTGAAGTTGCAAGCCCGACTTAGAACCAACCTGCACCGAACTATTTGCCACCGAAATATCGCTTGTAAATAGGCACGCGATATAGAAACTGCAAATACAAGATAGGATAAAAAAGAAAATCGGCCAGTAAAGTTCCGGTGGCGAAGTCGATGTCGTCTATTATGTAGGTGTTGGCATCATCAGCCTTTACTAGAGCATGCCTGTGGTGCCATTTGCTTAGAAAAAACGGCAACCTCGTGCCTTTGTCAATAAAATATATTTCGTGCTTAGTTTGGGAATTTTCTATGATTTCGGCAAACCAATATTGAGGAAAAAACGGTATTAATAGTTTCAAATGAACCTTATCTCCTTTCAGGCATCCATCGAACTTCAACAATTCTACTTTGGGAAAAGGTGGGCTGAGTTTCAAGAACAAATCTCTATCGAAACCCTTCCATACTTGCTGCAAAGGTGCATTTACCAAGGTTTTGATTCTGATTTTCAATTGAACTGAGTTTAAATGAATAGGCTATTGGTCAAAAACATCTTAAAACCTGATTGCAAAATCTACTAACACTTGCCCACCTGTAAGGCTATCATTAAAAGGTATACATCCCATCTTCTAAAAATTATTTGAAGCCAAGGGACAGTAAAATAGTAGGAAATAAAATGTCTCCGCTTTAGTAGTTACGATTAAAAGGAATCTTTGAACCTCCAGCTAAGGGGATTATCGATTTGTCATTTTAAATCTTCCTTTCCATATCAAAATTTTCAATCAGGTCCGATACTTTTTTCACAAAAGAGCCGCCCAAAGCCCCATCGATTATCCTATGATCGTAGGAATGCGAAAGGAACATAAAATGTCGAATGCCAATAGTGTCGCCATATTCGGTTTCAATCACTGCAGGCTTTTTCTTGATAGCACCAGCTGCCATTATGGCCACCTGTGGTTGCACAATTACCGGAGTACCCATCACATTACCAAAGCCGCCAATATTCGATAAAGTGTATGTGCCGTCAGCCAGATCTTCAGCTTTGAGTTTGTTGTTTCTGGCTTTTTTTATCAGTTCGTTTACGTACTTGGTGAGGCCCACTAAGTTGTATCTGTCCGCATTTTTTACCACAGGTACTATCAAATTGCCATCTTGCAAGGCCACGGCCATGCCAATGTTGATGTCTTTCTTAAGTATAATTTTATCGCCTTCTATCGATGAATTCACCAAAGGAAATTCCTTCAAAGCTTTGGCAATGGCTTCAATTATCAGGGGAGTATAAGTAATCCCTTCCCCCTCCTGCTTCATAAATTCATGCTTGATTTTGTTGCGCCAATACACCATATTGGTCACATCCGCTTCCACAAACGAGGTTACGGTGGCAGAAATGTTTTTCGATTCGATCATGCGCTGGGCTATAATTTTGCGCATCCAATCCATTTCTATTACCTCATGCTCACCAGTGTATGATACTGTAGGTTTTACAGCTGCTTCCGTGGGTTCGTTTTTGGTCTCTTGATGCGTATCAAGTAATTTGGCTTCTTGAAATGTTGTTTTTTCCCCCTCCTTGTTTTGTGCCAATTTTTCAGGCTCAGGCTGGCTATTTCTTTTTTTCAAGTAATCCAAGATGTCGTTTTTGGTCACTCTTCGCTCTTTGCCTGTGCCAGGTACACGCTCCAATTCCTGCATTCCTATGCCTTCTTCTTTGGCAATATTCAGTACCAAAGGCGAATAAAATCTGCCCGGCTGCACTGCCTCCGTCTGTTTTGTGTAGGTTTTGGCAATTTGATCCATATCTGCTATTATACGTTCAGCAGATTTGGATGCAGAGGAGCCACCATCTTTTCCCTGGTTGGTCTGTGACAATATTTCGGTAGAAATTATGGCAATGGGAGCTCCTACTTTTGCTATTTCACCTGCTTTCACCAATATCTCTTTCAGTATTCCGCCTTCTACGGCAGGTACTTCAGTATCTACTTTATCGGTTGCCACTTCTAGCACCGATTCGTCTCTTTCTATTTTATCTCCTACTTTTTTCAGCCAGCGAATTACGCTTGCCTCTATGATACTCTCGCCCATTTTGGGCATTACCATTTCTACCAACGACATAGGAATAAATAGTTTGTTTTAATTAATAATTCGAAAACGGGAAGTATATTCGTCAGCAAAAATAGGCTTAAATTAACTAATTCAGCACCCAAAATTCACAATTCCTTGAAGCTTCCTATTACGGCTATCGTGCTTACTTTTAATGAAGAAAAAAATATTGAGGCTTGTCTAAATAGCATTATTAATCATGTAGAGAAGGTGGTAATTGTGGACTCCGGTTCCTCAGATGCCACACTACAGATTTTGGCCAGTTACAAAGTAAAATTATATACGCATCAGTTTGAGAACTATGCGCTGCAACGCAATTGGGCATTTTCAAACACTGAAATAGATACTGAATGGATACTAAATATGGATGCTGACCATAGGGCAACACCACAACTGATAGCTGAGCTGAGGGAAAAATTTGACAACAAGATTTTAGCAGAAACGAACGGCTTTATGGTCTCACGCAAAACCATTTTCATGGATAAATGGATCAAACACGGTGGACATTATCCTACCTATCATGCCGTGATGTTTAGAAAAGACAAAGGCCATTGCGAACAAAAAAACTATGACCAGCACTTTGTAATTGAGGGGAAAACAGAGATTTTAAAAGGCGATATTATCGATATTATAACTGATTCGCTTTTAAATTTCACAATTAGGCACAATAAATGGTCCGCTTTGGAAGCTGAAGAAGCTGTAAACGAAACTAAATTTGATGGTAATTTTATCAACCCAAATAAAAATGGAAACCCAATGGAAAGACGCAGATACATGAAGCTCAAATACTATTCATATCCCATATTTCTCAGGGTTTTTATCTATTTTTTTGTCAGATATATCTTGAAAAAGGGTTTTCTAGATGGCAAAGAAGGACTTATATTTCACTTTTTACAAGGGTTCTGGTTTAGGTTTTTGGTAGATGCTAAAATCTACGAACTTCAAAAAAATAACGCTACCAAATGAATAAAGTCGATTTGTCGCGCTACAACAATTCATGGTATCATCCTAGATCGGGGCCTATCAAAAGGCTGTTTTGGTATTATGTAAACGCCCTGTTTTTCTGTTCTCCATTATTTCCTATTAATAAACTCAAAATCTTTTTATTAAGACTTTTCGGAGCAAAAATCGGCAGAGGTGTAACCATAAAGCCTGCAGTAAATATTAAATATCCTTGGTTTTTAGAAATAGGAAACTATGTATGGATTGGTGAAAACGTATGGATAGATAATTTGGCAATGGTTAATATTGGCGACAATTGTTGCCTTTCGCAAGGTGCAATGCTGCTCACTGGCAACCATGATTACAGCAAGGCCCATTTTGATTTGATCGTGAAGCCCATAACACTCGAAAGTGGTGTTTGGATCGGTGCTAAAGCAACAGTTTGCCCGGGAGTTATTTGTCGTTCCCACGCTATTCTAGCAGTCAATTCTGTGGCCTCTTCTCAGCTTGAAGCTTATAAAATATATCGAGGCAACCCCGCTATGGAGGTAAAAGACCGGAAAATAAGCTGAATTGCCATACAGACCCATTTGCCATTTTCCAAAAATATGAAACCTGCCAGTACCTAGCCATCAAACGTTTTTACCATATTTGCCTCATTATTAAGCAACAGAAATGTATTTATTAGGATTCGACCTCGGCAGCTCTTCAGTGAAAGCGGCTATCATAAAGGCAGATACAGGCCAATGCATGGCTTCGGCAACCTATCCCAAAACCGAAATGGACATGATTGCTCACCAGCCGGGCTGGGCTGAGCAAGACCCACAATTGTGGTGGGACAATGCAAAAAAAGCGTTGGCGGAGGCTCTTACCAATGCAAACATCAAAGGAAATGAAATCGAAGCCATCGGTATTTCATATCAGATGCACGGCTTAGTGGTGGTAGATAAAAACCTGGAAGTACTGAGGCCTTCGATCATATGGTGCGATAGCCGTGCGGTAGAGATCGGCAAGAAAGCTTTCGAAGATATTGGAGAAAAAAAAGCATTGGAAAATCTGCTTAATTCACCTGGCAATTTCACGGCCTCGAAACTGAAATGGGTTAAAATCAATGAGAGAGATATTTACGACCAAGTATATAAATTCATGTTGCCAGGCGACTACCTTGCCATGAAGCTGAGTGGTGAGGTACAAACTACTGCCTCTGGACTTTCCGAGGGCATATTGTGGGATTTTGTGCAAGGCGATGTGGCCGACATGGTGCTCTCAAACTACAAATTTGATAAAAGTTTAGTGCCCGACAGAGTAGAAACCTTTGCCGTGCAAGCAGAACTAAGCCCATTGGCCGCCCAAGAACTGGGCTTGAAAACAGGCACCAAAATAAGCTATCGTGCAGGCGACCAGCCCAATAATGCCTTTTCGCTCAATGTGCTAAACCCAGGCGAGGTGGCAGCAACTGCAGGCACTTCGGGGGTGGTGTATGGCATAGTAAATACGCCAACCTACGACAAAAAATCGAGGGTAAATACCTTTGTCCATGTAAACCATGCAAAGAATGCGGAAAGATATGGTGTGCTCTTGTGCATAAATGGCACTGGAATTCAAAACAGCTGGCTGAAAAATACCTTGTTTGGACATCAATACAGCTATGACCAAATGAATGCCAAAGCGGCCCAAATTAAAGCCGGAAGCGATGGTGTGCGCATATATCCGTTCGGAAACGGAACAGAGCGGGTATTTGAAAATCAGAAACTAGGTGGCAGCATCTGTGGCTTGGGCTTCAACACCCATTCGGAGGCTCACATCATGCGGGCTGCACAAGAGGGCATAGCCTTTGGCCTCCACTACGGCATGAACATCATGCGGAAACTGGGCATACAGAGCCATACGGTGAGGGCGGGCGAGGCCAATATGTTTTTGAGTCCGGTATTTAGAGAGGCATTTGTAAATACCACTGGCACAGTTGTAGAGCTTTTTAATACCGATGGTGCCCAAGGTGCAGCTCGAGGAGCGGGCATAGGAGCCGGCATTTATAAAGATTTTAAAGAGGCCTTTCATGGGTTGAAAAAAATAAAAACACTAGAACCCGACAAAGTACTGATGCAAGTGTACCAAGATGCCTATCAAGCTTGGGCCGAGGCATTGCAGTAAGAAGCAGCTAATCTCCAATACCTACGGCTTAGCACTCTTTTATTCAAAAATATTTCAATCTGAAGGAAGCCTATCCAGTTTTCTACTAGCCCCGAATCAATCTGAATGGTTGACCAATGGATTCTGCGGAGTCGGGGCACGTAGCGCTAGGGGTAGCGTTCTAATAGCACACAACAGCATCGTGGGCTAGTCGATATGATTTTGTTAATGAACCACCCCTAGGTTTTGCACCAAATAGCTGCGAAAAGCAGTGCAATCTGCCATTCAATTAAATGAGATGGGTATCAAAACGCTCGTCAAATCCCAAGCTATGATTAAGCCCATTGTATTGAAATTCAATGTCAAACTTTCTACCGGTTCCTTCAGCGTAATTGTATTCACATCTTCCTTTAAAATGTCCTTATCCTTTATTTTATCGTAGTTGAATGCCCCCCATTCTCCAAGTTTTGAATTTAGAATAATAGTCCATTTGTCTTTCTGGGGAATTGTAAATAAAGTGTAAATACCAGCCTTCACAACTTTGCCCGCAAATACGGCATCTTTTGTAAATGTAATCTCCGTAGCTTCATTGGCACCTGTGCGCCAAACTTGTCCAAAAGGCACTAATTCTCCGAAAATAGCCCTACCCCGCTTTGAGGGTTGACTATAATTTACTTTTACATTAATTCCTTCAGCTTTGGCTTTAGGGCTTTTTTGAGCACACGCTGCAAAAAAGGCGAACAGAACTAGCGCTGTTGCAAAGGCAATTGATTTTTTCATAATTGTTTCTGAATTTAGACTGTGAAATTACTGTTTAGAGTAATTGTAAACTCAATCCAAATTAATCTCTGAAAGTTCAAAAAATTTGTAGTTTTTAGATGTCAATTTATCATTGCAAAAGATCATGTCATTAGCTTGTAAAATAGATACTGTCAATATCAGTAACCCCGCATTGCATACGGGGTTACTGATATTGAATCCCTACGAGATTTACAAACTGCGAGCATGCAATAGCCAAGCCCAAAGGGCTTTAACATTAATAACCACAGGTGCAGCCTGTGGATTGGCAATAATGCCAGATAACAAAGGATTGTGATTGCTGTATTACTTGCAGATAGGCCATGCATCATGTAGATAGGCCCCGCATTGCATACGGGGTTACTGATATTGAATTCCTTCGGGATTTTGGAATAGATTGGGTTAAATCCCTCCTCGCTTCTTATTTTCTGCCTCTATTAAATATACGTTTTCATAAATAATCTTGGCATTGGCAGGTATTTTTTCGGTGAAATCTATTTCGGTAAATACATCGTCATTTTCAACTGGCGTCACTTTCAGTTTGTGAAATTCATAGATTGAATCTTTCTTCACCGCATAGTAAATATAGTACAACTCGCCTTCCTGCAATAGTGCCGACATAGGAACGGTATTTTTCCGTGCTTTGCCTTTGTCGGAAGTGATTTTTACTTTTATGGCCATTTCAGGAAAAACCTGTTTGCCTTTTGGAGGGGTAAAATTTACATACACTGGTACGGAATGGCTTTCAGGATCAATAGATTCGATAATCTGGGCAATATGGCCTATTACTTTTGGAATGCTTTGGTTAAGAAATTCGATCTCGACTTCTTGACCTTCTCTCACTAAATCAATGTCTTTCTCGTACAAATCTATATCAGCGCGTAGACGGGTGAGGTTTAGCAATTTCACCAATTCGGTATTGGGATCTATACTCATTCCTTTCACGGCAGGAAGCTTGAACACTGCACCTTCTATCGGAGAAACAATATTTAGCCGATTTACCACATTCGACATTTCCTTATTTTTCAATTGATTGAGGTCGATACCCAACAGCTTTAACTTTTCCCCTATACTTTCTTCCGAGTTTTTAGCTGTCAAATATTTCGATGCTACCGTCTGAAACTCTGACAGGGCACCGATATTGTTTTTTCTCAGCTCATTCTGCCTTGCATACTCCAGCTGCATAAAATCAGCATCGTTTCTGGCTGCCAAGTATGTTTGTTGCAATTCTATCAACTGCATACTACTTACTACCAGTAGCGGCTGCCCTTTCTTCACATCTTCGCCTTCTACAACAAGTATATTCTCTATTTTCCCTGAAACATTGCTGCTCACAATAGCTTCGCTGTTTGGCAGCAATATCACTTTGCCTGTGGCGTAAACGACTGGTTTTATACTTTGCGACTTCAAATCCCCAAGCGGAATAGCCATGCTTTTGAGTTGGTTTTCCGAAAGCTCCAAGTATTTCATTTCCAGTTTTTCATCTTGCCTTGGTTGTTTCGAACAAGCGATCAACAACAGTATCGTGGCCGGAAATATGGCAATTGAATTGAATTTCATATTTTTCATTTGATTTGTAAATTTTGAAGCAACTTCTTTGACTGAATACTTTGTTCCCTTCTTCGTTATCCTATTTGCTATAGATAGAGAATATAAAGGTAAGAATAATTCATAATTGATTAAGTCAATAACATTAAATTTATACAGTCGATTTTTTACCTATTTTCCCGAACAATACATATAGCAGTGGCAACACGATAAGGGTCAATAATGTGGATACCAGCAACCCGCCTATCACTACTGTTGCCAAAGGTTTTTGCACTTCAGCACCCGACCCAGTGGCCAAAGCCATAGGCAAGAAGCCCAATGCAGCTACGGCAGAAGTCATAAGCACTGGTCTGAATTTATCTTTTACCCCAGTTATCACTATTTTGTGCAGGTCTTTCATGCCCAGTTTTTCCAACAATTTGAAATGGCTCACCAGCATTATGCCATTCAGAACAGCTATTCCAAACAAGCAAATAAAACCTACACCTGCCGAAATACTGAAATTAATGCCCGTGATATACAGGGCGAAAATACCCCCGATGGCCGACATAGGCACAGCAGTAAAGACCAGAACGCTTTCTTTGAATGTGCGAAATGACGCAAAAAGCAAAGCAAAAATCACGATCAACGCTATTGGCACTACGATCATGAGCCTCTCTTTGGCCTTTTTCAGGTTTTCAAATTGCCCCCCAGATTCCAACACGTAGCCATAAGGCATAGATATACTTTGTTTAATTTTTTGCTGGGCCTCTAAAACCAAACTTTCCATGTCTCTGCCGCGCACGTTCGTCCCGATTTGTACGCATCTTGATTTATTGATATGCCTAATCTCCGAAGGCCCTATATTGAGGCTGATACTCGCCAACTGCTTCAATGGAATCAGGTTGCCTTTGTAATCTTTAATGAGTAGGTTTTCCAGCGTTTCTACCTTATTTCTATCGCTGCTTTCCAGCCTTACCACCAAATCGTACCTTCTGTCGCCTTCATAAATTGTTCCTGCAGTTTTGCCTGCAAAAGCAGTCTGAATGGCATCATTTAGGTTTTCCACAGAAATGCCGTAAAGGGCAATGTCTTTTCTGTTATAAATGATTTCTACCTGCGGCAAGCCATCTACCAATTGCATTTGCACATCTTTTGCCCCCTCAATGGTACTCAACAAAGCCATCAGCTGTTTGCCGATCTCGGTCATTTTGGCCAAATCAGCCCCATATAGTTTAAAAACAACATCGGTTTTTGCTCCACTTAGCAAATCATTAAACCTGGCTTCAATCGGCTGCTGCACCGATGGAAGAATTCCTGGCAACTGATCGTATTCCTTCATAATCAAATCAATCAACTCCTCTTTGGTGTGGGCTTTTTTCCAATTGCTTTTATCTTTTGTAGAAATAATAATGTCGGCAGATTCCATTGGCACAGGGTCAATAGGAATTTCCGAAGTCCCTATTTTGCCAACCACACTTTCTATTTCATCAGGAAATTTTTCGAGTAGTGTTTTTTCTATTTTCAATGATGTTTCAATACTTTGACTGAGCGATGAGCCAATGGGCAAACGGGTTTCTATTTGTATTATACCTTCATCGAGTCGTGGAATAAATTCTCCTCCGATTTGAGTAAAAGTGAAGCCTGCCAGCATAAGCAAGAAAAGCAGAATGCCAATAATGATCGGTTTTATCCGCAATGCTTTTGAAAACACAGGAGCATAAATTTTTCGATACAAAAAATTCACCATCCTGTCTGAGAAATTGCCTTCTTTATGGGGTTTGCTCATCAACCAAGCACTTACCATTGGCACGTAAGTAAATGAGAGTAACAAAGCTCCCGATATGGCAAAGCTCACTGTCATGGCCATGGGGCGAAACATTTTTCCCTCCACGCCACTCAAAAACAAAATAGGGGTGTAAACAATTAGGATAATTAAACTGCCAAAAAACACAGATTCTTTGATGTCTTTCGCTCCCGCTATCACCAAATCTTGCCTTTCGCTGTAGTTGAGCACTTTGCGTGTTTTATGAAAATGATGCGCTAAAGTCAGCACTATGCCTTCTACCACAATTACCGACCCATCTACGATGAGGCCGAAATCTAATGCTCCCAGGCTCATCAGATTGCCGATTACGCCAAAACTTTGCATCATGCCAAAAGTAAAAAGCATGGCTAGCGGAATCACTGAAGCCGCTATTAGGCTTGCTCGCAAATCGCCAAGAAATATGAAAAGCACCACCAAAACCACCACAGCACCTTCCAATAGATTTTTTGAAACAGTGTGAATGGTTTTAGCAACCAATTCTTCGCGATTGATAAATGGTTTGATTTCTAAGCCTTCGGGCAGCAATTTTGAAACTTCTTCCAGTCGCACCTCTAGTTTTTTAATTACATCCGAAGCATTCTCGCCCATTTGCAACAGCACTACTGCCCCCACTACTTCGCCCTCCCCATTCATCGTCATGGCTCCGTAGCGGGTACTGTTGCCCAACTCCACATCAGCTACGTCTTTCACCAGCACCGGTACATTGTTGTTGAGCTTTATATAAGTATTCTTAATGTCTTCAATATTCTTGGCAAGCCCAACACCTCGAATAATATAAGCCCTTTTGTCTTTTTCAATGTAAGCACCACCTGTGTTATTATTCCCCTCTTTCAGGGCATTGTACATTTCTTCAATAGTGACATTGAAAGCCCGCAGTCTTTCGGGTCGAATTCGGGCATGATATTCCTTTTTATACCCTCCAAAACTGCTGATATCTGCCACTCCGGGCGAACCCAGCAGGTTTTTCCTGATTACCCAATCCTGTATCGTGCGGATTTCCATCAGGCTGAAAGATTTGTTTTCTATATCTTTCGGCTTTAATACATATTGGTATATTTCCCCAATCCCTGTTGTAATGGGAGCCAATTGCGGTTTGCCCGAATTAGAAGGCAAACTTTCCTGCACGGTGCTGAGCCGCTCAAAAACCTGCTGCCTCGCCCAATACAGATCGGTATTGTCGTCAAACACGACCGTAACTGACGATAAACCAAATTTCGAAATAGACCTCAGCTGGTCTAGTCCTTTGATGTTTGACATCTCTATCTCGATAGGAGAAGTCACAAATTGCTCTACCTCTACTGGCCCTAAATTGGGGCAAAGGGTAATGATAGTTACTTGTTTGTTGGTAATATCGGGTATGGCATCTATTGGCAATTTAGAGAGCGAATAACTGCCCCATAATGTCAAAATGAGTACCAATATCATAACGGTCAGCCGATTGCGCGTGCTGAACTCAATGAGTTTATCAATCATTTATATGTGTTAGTAAAAATTGATTTGGAGAATAAAATAGAGAAGCCCAACCCTGCCTCCCCGATTGAGGGCCAACATAGATTTTCATTCAATTTTATAAATACAACTGAATTTGGGGTTTGGATACGAACCCTTCTCGACAATTGAAGGGCTATGCTTCTGGAGGCGGATTTAAAATTTCAGTCCAAATCGAGACTGTGGCTGAGGGTTGGTAGAAAAATAAAATTGATTTTTCAGAAAAATGAATATTGAATTGCACCACAAAACACTTTTCAATAGAAGAAAAAATTTCGGCTTTTTTCACAAAGTTATCGCTGTCAGGGTCGTCTGTTTCTGGTACCGCATTTTCCATATCCAAGCCTTTTTCTAGCAATAATTCGGAAATGCTTTCAATTTCATTCACAGAAAGATCCTCTTCCATTTCAGGATCCGCATCTAGATTTCGAAGCATATCTGGTGGGTCAATACTTAAATTGAATACTACCAGTGCGAGAACAATGCAAAAAAATCTTTGAAATGGTTTTACTCTTAAGTACTTCAT
>Ga0163144_10002468_pt1 | contig 42639 bp, 38 predicted proteins | sample OliLak19BULKMAT1_FD_123175 | JGI IMG/M metagenome (GOLD analysis project Ga0163144, IMG submission 123175) | Freshwater microbial mat bacterial communities from Lake Vanda, McMurdo Dry Valleys, Antarctica - Oligotrophic Lake LV.19.BULKMAT1 | ecosystem: Environmental > Aquatic > Freshwater >...
ATGTAAGCAATGGATGGCTCGCACAGGCCCTCGGCATGTCCTCCGCAGCATTCGTCAGCAAACAGGCCGGCCTCGCTCGACGAGGCTCGCTCTCCCAACGAGCCCGGTCTCGAGCGAAGAAGTAGAAATGTGAGGCCTGACCCTCTCGCCTCTCGTCGGTTGAGGAACCGACATGAGCTACTGGAGGACGGTTTTTTCACGATTGGGTGTCGGAGTGGAGTTCATCCCGAGATACGCGAGGAGCATTTGAGCGTAAAACAGGTTGACTCACAACCACGCCCTGATCCGGACGGCGGCGGGTTTCAGTTCGAATGTTTCGCGTAGGTGGATTCGAATTCGTCGACAAAGCTGGCGAACAGCCGGGAACGTTCCTGATCCCCGGCTTGGGCGTAGTGGACGACGAGATTACGGCAGCTGCGGCAAAGCACCTCGCGGATCGGGGCTGGAGCCAGGTCGGCGATCCTCACCGGGACTTGTTGGGCGATCAGCCGCAGGCACAGGTCCTCTGCGCTCCGGAGCACACCGCCCTCGAAGGCGTCGATGTAGAAGGGCTCGTCATCGAGAAAACACCCGACAACAAAGTGTCCGGGCGGGGCCACGGGCTCGAGCGTGAAACCGAGCCGCTGAGCGACCAGCAGGTAGACGGTGCAGAGCGAGATGGGGATGCCTTTGTGACGCTGGAGGACCCGGTGGAGGAAACTGTTCTCGGGGTCATTGTAACTCTCGATGTTTCCGCGAAATCCATGGTCATGAAACAGAACCCGGTTGATCACCCGACACTTTTCCCGCGCGCTTGATGGCTCCGCGATGAGCTCACGGCATCGTGAAGCAATCCGGTCCAATTGGTCACAGCAAGCGGCGATGTCGATCTCCGGGTAGACTGTTCTCGCGAGCAACAGCGCGCCGGTTTCGAGCTCATAACTCAGCGAACGGATGAAGACGCGAAACTCTTCCACGGGGTTCGTGAGCTTCAACTCATCGAGGTACCAGCGGGCGTGCCAAGCGAGCAGGCGGTTGGCACCTCGAGCGACCGACTGGAGGAGCGCCGCCGATCCCGTGGCATCCATCGCGAAATGCGCCAGCAGGGCTTTGCGCACCGCCGGCGCTGGATCATCCAACAACGTCAGCAACGCGTCCCGTAACTTCGGATCAAGGGGCGGTGGGTTCACGCCTTCAGCGAAGGTTCTTTTGTGGAGCCTGCAAACAGGAAAACCGATGATCGCGGCGATGCTGCGCCGAAGCGACGAGAGACTGACGAAGGCGCCGGATCGGCGGAGGATGGGGCTGTGGGGCGAGGAATTTTCGGCCTCAAAAGGTTTGCTGAGGGCGGGTGCCGAAGAGGGCGGTGCCCACGCGCACCTGAGTGCTGCCTTCGGCGATCGCGGGTGCCAAGTCGCCGCTCATGCCCATCGACAGTTCCTTGAGCGGAAGACCGGATTCCCGGGAAAGCTGATCGCGGAGAAGTCGCAGGTTTGCGAAGGTTCGCCGCGCGACATCGGGGTCGTCGCTCAAGGGCGCGACGGTCATCAAGCCGTCCACCTGAAGGTGCGATTGCGCGCAGGCGAGGGTCAGGAGTCGTGGGGCGTCGGCGAGGTCGACCCCAAATTTCGCCGGATCATTGCCCGCGTTGACCTGCAGCAAGATCGACTGGGTCCGGCCCTGCGCGACCGCCGCTTTGCCGAGGACCAGAATCAGTTTTTCGCTATCAACGCTTTGGATGCGATCGAACAGCTCGGTGGCCAGACGGGCCTTGTTCGATTGCAGGTGTCCGATCAACTCCCATCGCAGACGGGCTTCGACCAAGGGTTTCTTCTCGGCGGCCTCCTGGACGCGATTCTCGCCGACGCCGCTGAGCCCTCCGTGACGGGCGACGTAGTCGACGGCGGCCGCCGGGTGCGTCTTGGTCACCACGAGCAGTCCGACCTCGCTGGCGGCCCGGCCGGCACGGGCGCAGGCCTCAGCGATTCGCGCCTGCACGGCGGTCACGTTTTCGCAAAACTCTTCAAAGGTCGGGAGCATTAAAATCGGCGGTTTAATAGGTTGCCCTACGATAAGAAATGATTATACGTAAACCAATCTCGGAGGACTTATGCAGATCGATAATTTCAAGATCTTCGCCGACTTGGTGGAAACCAAGAGTTTTTCCAAATCGGCTAAAATCAATGGTATCACGCAGTCGGCAGTGAGCCAGCAGGCACGCGCGATGGAGCGTCATTTTAAGGCCCTGCTGATCGACCGGAGTCAAAAGCAATTTCAACTCACTCGCGAAGGTCAACGGGTGTACGAGTCGTCCAAGGAGATCCTTCACACCTACGACAAACTCGCATCGGAGCTGCAGGAGATGAAAAAGGTCATTAGCGGGATGATTCGGATTTCGACGATTTACTCGATCGGACTTCATGAGTTGCCGCCGTACATCAAGCGTTTCCTCAACGACTTTCCCTCGGTGAATGTCCGGGTTGAATACCGACGCTCGAATCTGGTTTACGAGGACATTTTGCACAATTCAGTCGACTTCGGTTTGGTGGCTTTCCCCGTCAAGCAACGGCAGATTGAGGCTTTGCCGTTTCGCAACGATAAGCTGGTCTTGATTACCCATCCGAATCACCCCCTCGCAAAGCAGGGCACGGAGGTCGAACTGCGCGAGCTGGCGGCGCAACGGTTCATCGGCTTTGATCCTGACATCCCCACTCGCAAGGCGGTGGATCAGATTTTTCGCGACAACCGTCTTGAAATCGAACCGGTGATGGAATTCGACAATATCGAGACCGTCAAACGGGCGGTGGAAATCGACCACGGAATTGCCATTGTTCCTCAAGCCACCGTGCTTCAAGAGGTTAAGCAGGGCACCTTGACGATGTTACGGTTCAAGGGCCGTGAATTCACCCGGCCTCTGGCAATCCTCCATCGCAAGGGGCGGGTTTTGACGCCCGCGATGAAGAAGTTCGTGGAGACCCTCGGAATGGATTTGCCGGAAGCACGGGAAGCGTGAGCGCCGACCGCGGTTTGATGGACCTCCGGCCGCTCGATTCCATGGTTTGACCTTGGGAAGAGAGTGGTTCTGTTGAGACTCTTATGGTGATGCCTACACGTCGTTTTCCGGTTCTGGCCTTGCTCGGGGTTTTTCTGGCGATGGGACTCTGGTCCTGTTCCAAGCACGATCCGTCCGCCACGGGTTCGGATCCAACTCAATCAACGCCAGGGGGTTTACCGATTCTTGGAGTCGCCCCTGCGTGGCGACTCGCGGATTTGGAGGGGAAGGATGTAACCCTTTCGCAGTTTCGAGGCAAAGTGGTGGTGGTCGATTTCTGGGCCACGTGGTGCCCTCCCTGCCGCAAGGAAATACCCGACTATATCGCCCTGCAGAAAAAATACGGGGATCAGGGGCTCGTGATCGTGGGGCTTTCGCTCGACGCCCAAGGACCGGGGGTCGTCAAGACCTTCACCGAAAAGCTCGGAGTGAATTACCAGATCGTGATGGGCGACGAAAAGGTGGCGGAAGCCTACGAGGTCGAGGTGATGCCAACGACCTTCTTGGTCGATCGGGAAGGTCGGATCCGGCACCGCAAGATCGGCGCGATTCAGGATTTGGCCGAATACGAGGCCTTGGTCGCGTCCTTGCTTTAACCGGTTGACCGTCTCGGCGACGCCCGATTCGACGACTCTGGAAAGGGGAAGGGCCCGGCGAAACCCCTTACGCCGGGCCCTCCATTTTCTGACCGACCGAGGTCGGTTTATCCATGTAACCCCAAGTCCCCGCTTAAAGCAGGGCATTGATGGCGTGAGACAGCACTCGCTGTGCCAACGGTCGAGGGGATTGGAAAGAGGCTGTTTTTTGCCAGAAGCGCGTTGGCGCGGTCAGGCGTCGTTGGAAAAGCGGGCGAGCTTGGCCAACTCATCGGCGATGTGACGGTCGCTTCGACAGCGCGGCATCTTGCCTTGCCCCCCCCACTTGCCGGCGGCGCGCATCCATTGCTCGAAAAGCCCGGGCATGACGAGGCGGACCACTGGAGCCTCCAATCCCTGGCCCTTTCGTTTGGCATCATAATCGTCGTTCAAATGCTGGAGCTCCGTGTCCAGGGCTGCGGCGATCATCGGACCGGTCGGCGTCACGGCGGAGGGCGTTTTCAGTTCGATCCACCATTCATGACGGCCGCGTTGTTGGCCGGCCGCGCTGTCGACGAAGAGAGGGGCGACGTGAAAATTGCAGATGCTCCAACCGTGGCTCTGGCACACCGTGAGCAGAGCGTCGGTCAGTTCTTTTTCGATCACGTGCTCGCCGAACGCGCTCAACTGGAGCCGGGTCCGTCCAACGTAGAGCAGTCGTGGCACATCGGTGGAGACGAACCGAACGACATCGCCAATGAGGTAGCGGCAGAGACCTGCCGGAGTGGTCATGATCAGCGCATAGTCGACCCCGACCTTGACCTCGGCCAGGGGCAAGGCGCGGGTGCCGAGTTGTTCGAGGCGTCCTTCCGACCATTCCTTTAACGGGAGGAATTCAAAAAAGAGTCCGGTGTCCGCCATCAGTCGCAGTCCGAATGTGGAGTCGGCGTCCTGGGTGGCGATGAACCCTTCGGATGCCGGGTAAACTTCGTGAAAATTGACCTTGGGACCGACGATTGCGCGCAGTTCATCGGCGAACGGCCCGATCGGCACGCCCCCGTGAATGAGACACTCCAGGTTGGGCCAGACCGCTTTGAGGTAAGTGGGTCGAATCTTCCCGCTGGCGCTCTTGGCGAGCACCGCTTGAGCGAGAATCAGCAACCAACTTGGGATCCCAGCCAGCAATGAGATGTCGCGCCGAACGGTGCGCTCGGCGATGGCGTGGATCTTCGCCGGCCAGTCGCTCATCTGCGCGATTGCCGCACCGGGTTCGTAAAGATGGGTGTCGGCCCAGCCCGGCAGGTTGAGGGCGGTGATTCCACTGAGATCGCCCGCAAAAGCCGGATGGGTTGGGGAGGACTCGATCTGGGTGAGGGTTGTCGATCCACCGAGGAACAAATGCCGGCCATGAAACACGCCCGCGTGTCCGACCCGCGCCGTGTAGTAGAAAAGTGAATCGAGACCCGCGCGACGGAAGTGATTCAACATCGCCTCGGTGACGGGAAGGTACTTGGTCCGTCCTGCGGTCGTGCCCGACGAGATTGCAAAAAACGAGCACCGACCCGGCCAGAGAACGTCGGCTTCACCGGCTTTGATTCGCTCGATGTAGGGGATGAACTCCTCGTAAACCCGCAGGGGGACCCTCGCGCGAAACTGATCATAACCCATTTTGGCCTCGATTCCGGACTCGCGGCCGTAGACCGTCGCGGCGAGCGACCGCACGAGGGAGGCGTAGGTTTTCTCCTGCGCCGGCACGGCCGAGCCCTCCCGTTGCAGGCGCCGGTGCGTGCGTGCGGTGATCAGGTTGGCACCGAAGTGCACCAAACTGCGTGGAAGGGCCGACATGGCGGAGGAGAGTGGCGGGCCCGCTGGTCGCGAGACCCGACTCCGAGGCAGTGTCCGTGGAGGCCTTGTCGCAAGTCCTTTCATGCGGCTTTCAACGCATTACGCTTTTTTAGCCCGCGGTAGAACGCGGAGATCGGTGGCAGGAAGTTGGAGCAATGGAAGATTAGGGACGCGTGTTGCACGGGGCTTCCCCTCGGGTTGGAAATGGTTTTGCAGGCGCTCTGTGGAAAATAGGCACAGTGGGCCGTCTGCAGGGCGAAACGACTAGGGGCAAGGTGGGTGAGTACGGATTCCTCCTTCTCCGCATAGAGAATCAAGGTCGGCGCCTCTGTGAGGGGCAGCAGCGTCGGGCAGAAATAGGCGCTGGGAAACTCGAGTTGGAGCAGAGCCTGCACGCGGGCCGAGGCACCGGTTGAAGTGATCCGCTGGAGGGTCCCGATGACCGTGGTCCGGAGCAGGCGGAGCTCCTGGCGCGTCAGCAGGCCACGCAGAGCCTCTTTGTTCTGGGCCCCTGCCTCGAACATCTTCGTGAAGATGGCCCGGGATTTCTCCGTCACCCCTCGTTCAGTTCGATCGTTTGAACCCAGATAAGGTTTGATCGCCCGACCCAGCAGAGTGGTCGGTTTCGGTTCGCCCGGCACCAGCAGATCGGCGGCGCAGGCAACCGGACTCACCAGAATGATGCCACGGACCGCGGGGGTTCGACCGGCAAGTCGCATGCGCCTAAGCCATTCCAGCAACAGACCCGCTCCGAAGCTGACCGCGAAAATGACTGGAGGTTGGCCATGGACCGTGGCCAGTTCGGTGACCAAGTCATCCAACTGGGCGAAGATCAAATCGGAGGAAAAGCCGTCGTCGGGATAATGCGCATAGTAGAGACTGCCTTGTTTGATCAAAAAACTACGCAGGAGGTAGACCTGCTCGGGTCCGTCGGGCACGAAACCGCCGAGGACCAGCGTCGGGGTGCCCCCGCGATGCTGCTCCCGAGTGAGCGTCACGCCCTCGGCTGGCTGGATCTCACCTCCGGCAAGAACCGCATCTTGGGCTCGGCGGATGCGTGGGATAAAGGGAGTGACTTGCGGTGGACGAAACCGATGGCCCGTGGTTCTCCAGAGCGTCTGGAAGGGGAGGGCTGGGGTGCGGCCGAAAGCGGCCAGGAGCGAAAGCGTTGGAGCAAGACTCAACTCGGGCATACCGGTCCATCCTTCCTCCCTCATCGTCAGGCAAAGCGAAACGCTTCGCGTTTCCCGAAGTTTACGTGTGTGACCAGGCCGTAACCGGGGGTGATCTGGTCCTATCCGGCACTCGAGGGAGGCACGTCCTTGTCATTCGGAGCGTCTCGGCCTTGGATGGGCGGGATGTCCCTCCCAACGATCGTCCATCAAGACGAGGTCATGATTGCCTTCGACAAGCCGAGCGGGTTGCTCGTCGCGCCCGACCGCTGGGACAAAGCGCGCGCGAACCTCATGGGGAGCGTACACGCGCAGATGGGGAAAACCGTGGCGAACGTGCATCGCCTCGACGCGGACACCAGTGGCGTGTTGTTGTGCGCCAAGACCAAGGCCGCGTTGGACTTTCTCAGTGGCCAGTTCCAATCAAAGGCGGTCGGCAAGGTTTATCATGCCTTGGTGGCGGTCCTGCCGGTGGAGGAAGCGATGAAGGTGGTGGCGCCCATCCGCGACGAGTCCGGCCTGTTGCCGGAGCGTTTTACGGTCGACCTGGCTTTGGACGAGGACGAAGAGAACCCGGGGCGCATGCGGGTGTTCCGCAAACGCGGGGGCAAGGCCAGTCTGACCGAGTTTCATACCTTGGAACGTTTCCGCACGCCGCTGGGGGCGAGCTTCGCGTGGATCGAATGCCGACCGCTCACCGGCCGCACCCATCAATTGCGGGTGCACCTGGCGGCCGCGGGTTGTCCGATCCTCTGCGACCGGTTTTACGGTGTTCCCGAGCTGACGCTCAAGCTCTCGGATTTGAAGCGTGGTTACAAAGGACGTGACGACGAAAAACCGTTGATCAACCGCCTCGCCTTGCACGCCAGCGAACTGACCGTTTCCCATCCGACTTCCCGGGAGCCTGTGACGCTTCGCGCCGAATGCCCGCACGAATTCGTCGTCGCGCTCAAGTACCTGCGAAAGTTCGCGGATGCCTCGCAGAGACAGAGACGAATCGGATAGAGCCGCCCCGTCCGACGTCCAACGCCGCCCGGGTCAGTCCCGTCTCCGCGCCGCTGCTTTGCGGCCCCAAGCACGCGTACATGCCACCGCGTCGTCCCAGCCTCGACGGAGTTCGCGCATGACCGCGGGTTTCGCCTTGGGTTTGAACGTGTGATCGGCGGACCAGAGGGAAGCGATCTCGCGCTGGTCCTTCCAGAATCCAACCGCGAGCCCGGCGAGAAACGCCGCGCCCAAGGCGGTGGTTTCCGTGGTCCGGGGTCGAACGACGGGTACGCGGAGCAAATCGCTCTGGAATTGGAGCAGGGCATCGTTGCGCGTCGCACCGCCGTCGACCCTGAGTTCGCGCAGGCGCCGGCCTGCGTCCGCTTGCATCGCCGACAACAGGTCGTTCACCTGATAGGCAATGCTCTCGACCGCCGCGCGGGCGAGGTGGGAGCCACGGGTGCCGCGGGTCAGTCCGAAGATTGCGCCCCGGGCATCGGTGTCCCAGTGGGGCGCTCCAAGTCCGGTGAAGGCTGGCACGAAGTACACCCCGCCGTTGTCGGCCACCCCCGCGACCAATGCCTCGATTTCGCTCGACTGCTCAATCAATCCAAGTCCGTCGCGCAACCACTGCACGACCGCCCCTCCGATGAAGACGCTGCCTTCGAGGGCGTACTCCAAGGGACCGTTCTCGCCGAGCTTCCAGGCGAGCGTCGTAAGGAGCCGGTTCTTTGAGAGCACCGGTTCGGTGCCGGTGTGGAGCAGGAGGAAACATCCGGTGCCGTACGTGTTCTTGGCCATTCCCGCCTTGAAGCAGGCTTGGCCAAAGAGAGCCGCATGCTGATCTCCGGCCACCCCGGTGATCGGCACACCGCGCAGACTTGGAATCGCGGTCACTTCACCAAACGGACCGCTGCTGGCTTTGACCTCGGGCAGCACCTCGCGCGGGATGCGGAAGAGGCGGAGCAAATGGTCGTCCCACTGTCCGGTGCGCAAATCGAGCAACAGGGTGCGCGAGGCGTTGGTGACATCGGTCGCATGGACCGTTCCGCCGGTGAGCTTCCAGAGGAGCCAAGTATCGACAGTGCCAAAGGCCAATTCCCCCTGCTCGGCACGGCGTCGCGCTCCGGGGATGTGATCAAGCAGCCAAACCAGCTTGGTGCCGCTGAAGTAGGGGTCGAGCCGCAGCCCGGTCTTTCGACGGATCGAGGGCTCGAGTCCCTTTTGTTTCAGCGCCCGGCACATTGGCGCTGTCCGCCGGTCTTGCCATACGATGGCCGGAGCGAGAGGCCTTCCGGTGCTGCGCTCCCAAAGCAACGTGGTTTCCCGCTGGTTGGTCAGGCCGACTGCAGCCAAGTCAGAAACCGCCAGATTGGCCTCCGCGACGGCGGCGGTGGCCACCCGGCGGGTGGTCTCCCAGAGATCCTCGGGCGAGTGCTCGACCCAGCCTGACTGGGGGAAGTGCTGGTCAAACTCCTGCTGGGCGGTGCCGAGGGCGGTGCCTTCCCGGTTGAAGACGAAGGCTCGGGACGAAGTTGTCCCTTGGTCGATGGCGAGGATGGCCGACATGGGGCGGGGGATGGAGCCGATCCTGATTGAGTGGACGCCCGCGGCAAACCCCTTTCGAACAAGAACGCGCTGTGACTAGATTAGCATGGCCGCCACGCACGCGGTGAGGAAGCAGGCAAGACTGCCACCGAGCAGGGCCCGCCAACCGAGCTTGGCGAGTTCGCTGCGCTTCTCCGGGGCCAGAGCCCCGATGCCGCCGATCTGGATCCCGATCGAAACGATGTTCGAAAAACCGCAGAGAGCGTAGGTCATGATGATCCGGGTCCGGTCATCGGTCAGCGCTCCACTCGCCTGCATCTTGTTCATCGTGAAGTAAGCGTAGAATTCATTCAACACCGTCTTTTCGCCCAAAAGCTGGCCGGCGAGCATAAGATTACCTGATTCCACCCCCATCAACCAGGCAATCGGGGCACCGATCATGCCGAAGAAAAACTGCAGGGAGAGACTCGTGTAGCGTCCGTCGGTTGCCTGTGCGACCCACGTGTTCAAGCCCGTCCAATCACCGACCCAATTGGCCATCATCCAATTCACCATCGCGACAAGTGCGGTAAAAACGATCAGCATGCCACCGACGTTGACCGCCAGCTTCAGACCGTCGGTCGTACCGAGGCAGATGGCGTCGAGGACATTTTCGCCCGGCCGCTCCGCGCTCATCTGGATGCTGGCGTCGACCACCTCTTCCTGCGGGAGGAGGATCTTGGCCACGATCAGCGCCGCGGGTGCGGACAGGACCGACGCGGTCAGAAGGTGCGTGGCCCAGCGTACTTGTTCCGCGGGGTCACTGCCGCCGAGCAGAGTGATGTAAACGGCCATGACTCCACCGGCGATTGTGGCCATGCCGCCGACCATGATCGCGAGCAGTTCGGAGCGCGTCATCTTGGCGATGAACGGTTTGATCAGGAGCGGAGCCTCGGTCTGTCCCACAAAGATGTTCCCCGATGCCGAGAGGGTTTCGGGACCGGAGAGTTTGAGCGTCTTCGACATGATCCACGCAAAGCCATAGACGATGAACTGGAGAATACCGAGGCGGTAGAGCAGCGAAGTCAGGGCTGCGAAGAAGATGATCGTCGGCAGAATGCTGATCGCGAAAATCGGAGGAAAGGTGTTGAATGTGGTGGCCGTTCCCCCGCCGGTGGCGGCGGAAACGATCAGCCCTTTGTCGCCCGTCGGAATATTGAAAAGCCAGCCGAATACCAGACTGCTGCCTTCGTTGGTAAAGCTGAGCAACTTGACAAAAAAGGTGCCGATCGCGTCGAAGATCAACCGGATGAATCCGATCTTGAGGATCAGGAGGGCGAGGATCATTTGCAGCGCGAGGCCCGTACCGACGACCGCCCACGGGATGCGCTTGCGATTGGTCGAGAAGAGGGCGGCGATGCCAATGAAGGCCGCGATGCCGAGCAGGCCGCGGCCGATGTGGAGACTGGTTTCCATACGATAGACGTTGGGGAGGCGACGTAGCGAGTCGTGTGCCGAAGCAGGGATCTTGGCCAAGAAATGCGTGTGCCGGGAGCTTGCGATGCGCGGTGTTTGGGGCGAGAACCAAGTGATCAGACTCCGCTCTGCCTATGACCACCGAAGACCGTCTCAACCGGCACCTGACCCGGACCCCGGACACTCAACACGCCAATTGGGTCGCCGCCAACGCGACTGTGGTCGGTGACGTCACGCTTGGCCCCCGCAGCAGCGTCTTTTACGGTGCGGTGCTGCGAGGGGACATCGCGCGGATCGTGGTCGGGGAAGGGTCCAATCTGCAAGACAATGTCGTTGTCCATCTGGCCGATGATCTCGATGCGGTCATCGGCTCGTGGTGCACGATAGGCCATGGCGCGATCATCCACGCCTGCACGATTGAGGATGAGTGCCTCATCGGCATGGGGGCGACGGTGCTGGACGGTGCGCGGGTGGGCGCGCGCAGCATTGTCGGAGCCGGCGCGGTGGTGACGCCGCGCACGGTCATCCCGCCGGGCTCGATGGTGTTGGGCACGCCGGCCAAGGTGGTCCGGGCCCTTTCGCCGGAGGAACAGGCCGCATTGCGCGGATGGGCGGAGAAGTATCTTCTGGTGTCCGCCGCGCATGCGGCATTGGGTGCCGCGGCGGTGGCTTCCAAGTCGGCTCCGCCTGCCTCCGCCTGACCAGACCGTGATTCTCCGGAGTAGTGACCGTAGTATTTCTATCAGCACATCAATGTTCGGGGGATGGTCATTCCCTGCGAACCCGAGGCGCCGGAACCCGAAGAAAACCCCGATGGTTTCCCGGAAACGACGAGTCTCGCGGGGCTTGGCGGTCGGTGTTTCGTCACCGAGGGGAGCTTTTTCACCTTTTCGCTTTCCGTTGTGCGTTCCTGCAGGAAAGCTGGGGACGTGAAACCCTTCAATCGTCGTGAGTTCCTCGGTGCGATGGCGGTCGGTGCCGTCGCTGTCTCTCCCTTGGGCGCGCAAGCGCCCGCCGCGGTTGCCGCCTCTGGCCCCCGCAAGGTTCGCCTCGGCCTGATCGGTTGTGGCTGGTACGGATTGGTCGATGTCAAAGCGGCCTTCCGGGCCGGAGGCGCCGAAGTGATCGCCTTGTGCGATGTCGACGACGACATGCTGGCGAAAGCCGTCGCTGAAGTGGAGGCGCTCCAGGGGAGCAAACCGCAGCCGTTCAAGCGTTATGCCGACCTTCTGGCCGTGCCCGGGCTCGATGCGGTGATCATCGCCACGCCGCCCCAGTGGCATGCGCTGCCCTTCATCGCCGCGCTTGAACGCGGACTTGACATCTATTGCGAGAAGCCGCTGGCCTACGATGTCCGGGAGGGTCGCGCGATGGCTGACGCCGCCAGCCGGAGCGACCGGGTTGTCCAGATTGGGTTCCAGCGCCGGCAAAGCGCCGCCTTCCAAGCGGTCCGGCAGTTCATCAACGCGGGCGAGTTGGGGCGGGTCGTCCAGGTTGACGCTCAGATTCACTACACCGCCGGAACGCTCAGCGCGGTCCCGGTGGCCCCTCCGGCCTCGCTCGACTGGGATCTTTGGTGCGGCCCAGCCCCGTTGATTCCTTACAGTCCGCAGGTCGGCCACAAGAACTGGCGGCTTGAGGCAACCACCGGCCATGGACATTTGGTCGATTGGGGCATCCACCTGATCGATGCCACCCGCATGATTCTTGGGCTGGGCGCGCCCATGACGGTGTCCGCTTCCGGAGGGCTCTATGAACTGAAGGGCAAGATCACCACGCCCGACACGATGACGGCCCACTTCGAGTTCGATCGCTGCCCGGTCACGTGGCGCCATCGTCTCTGGGGCTCCGAGGAGTTTACTCCGGAAACCAACAATGGACTCACGATTTTCGGTGAGAAGGGCACGGTTTTTGTCAGCGACAACAAATGGACCTTCATTCCGCGTGGCAAGAGCGCGGAACGCCGTGTGACTGAAGTCAAGGCGGATACAGGCTTGCTGCACATGGCCGAGTTCCTTTCCGCGGTGCGCGAGAGGCGTGCGCCCAGTTGCACCACGGCGGACGCGCATCTCTCCACGACGGCGGTCCAGTTGGCGATGATCGCGCTCGAAACGGGGACCCGTCTCAATTGGGTGGCAGCTGCAGAGCAGGTCACCGGGAATGCTGCGGCCAATCTGTTGCTGAAACGCGAATACCGCGCGCCTTGGAAACACCCTTACTCGAAGGTATCGAATGCCTGAGAACCGGGGGCAATTTCTCCGGGTTGCACCTTCGTTTTTTTCTCCAAAAAAGTGAGCTTACGGTCGCTTGGTGGGTTGATTTTTTGATCAAACGACCCGATATTAGTCGCGTGGTCACAGGGCCACATCGGTTAAGTGAAAGTCCACGATTGAAAGTCAAAAGACTCCGCCAAAACCAAAGACGAAGATAAGCGCCATAGCCGCGCTAGCGGGCTCGACCCGCATTACAATGAGCCGCCCCGACTTCGGTCGAGGCGGCTCGAAGTTTTTAGGAGAATACTCCAGGGGTTTCCTTGGCCAGTGCTTCTGAGAGCGTTCAGTGGACCAAAAGCGAGTTCTTGACGAACTCCACGAGGATGCGTTCGACGATCGCCCTCAATTCCGGATCGGCCGCGGACGGCAGATCGGGAATGTGAGCCTCTCCCGGTTCGTTGGCCTTCTGCAGGAATTCCCGCAGTTCGTCGACAGTTGCGTCGAGCGTACGGGTCCCGTCGAGGATCAGCAGGAGAAAACGTTCCAGCTGCGCTGGCAGGGCAACGGGCTGTCCGGCAAGGTTGATCACGGTTTCATCCCCGGCCCTCACTTGGCAGGCTGCGAGCGATGATGCCAAGGGGCGTTCACCGACGTGGGCAGCATAGGGAAGCGGGCCGGTGTGAAGTTCGATCAGTGACGGCGCATAGAGCTTGGTCAAAAGCGCGCGGAATGTTTCCGCGTCTGCCGCTGATATGGGGAACGTCCGACCGATTCGTTCGGCACCCCGGCGCAGCGCCTCTTCGTAGGAGAGGCGCTGCGGATAGATCCGCGCCAGCTCGCAGAACACCGCTTTGCTGAGCGGGTGTTCCGTGCGGAATGTCGAACGTTTGCGGCCTTGGAAGCCGAGTGGCTCGGGGCCGGAGAGATCCTCCGGCGCATCCACGGGGTGCGCGGCGCAGGCGAGAAAGAAGGTTTCCAACACGGCCCGATCAATCTTCAGCTCCGCCCGCGGCCGGCAGAGCAGGGTCTGGCGGAATCGCCGGCCGTGCACGAAGTCGAGGTACTGTTCGTAGAGGAGACGGTTCGACCGCAACGGCTTTAACATCTCGATCGCTTCCTCGGTCAACGCGAAGGCGGGCGACTCGACGTACTCGGCGTCGGTGAGGAACTGCAGTCCGAAGCGATCCGCCTCGGCGCAAAAATCACGGAAGAAGAGTGGCGTGCTGATGTCCGAGAGTTCGTCGTGAAAGAGATTGCCGTGATCCCGGTTGCGCAGGGATTCAAACTCGTTCTGAAGAAGCTGGTGATAGAGGCTGTTTTCCTTGCTGGCGCGCCCGAGGAAGCCGATCACCGAGATCGCGTTTTGGACTTTCTGCTCCGGGTCGGGGGTCGCCGCGGTATGGAATCGGGTGATGGAACGGACCATCTCGCGCAGATGGGCCCCGGGCAGGGCGAGGTAACTGACGAAGGCCACGCCTTCGGGGGCGAGCAACGACCCAGCCACCCGGAGGACCGCGTCGCGGACCGCGGCGGGAACCCAGGAGTAAACTCCATGCGCCAGAATGTAGTCGAATTTGTCCCACGACGCATCGATGTCCGTCAGGCTGGCCTCGACCAGGCGCACCGAGGTTACACCCGACTCCGCCACCAGCGCCCGCCCGCGGGCAATTGCGGCACCGGAGAGGTCCACCCCCACATACGAACTGTTCGGATGGGCCAGCGCCATCGCCACCAGGTTGGTGCCATCGCCACAACCGAGTTCGAGTACGCGACACCTCTCCGGCAGTGCGGGGTGCAGGCCAAACAGCCTGGCCTTGGGGGCCAGTTGAGCGGGATGCGTTTTGGGGTGGACGAGGCCGGGGTAGGCGACGGAATCGTAGGCGAAGGGCTCGTCGGGGTGCGACATCGGGAACGTTTTCGCGATCGTTTCGGATGCGGGCGAATCAATTCCGATTCCGTCCAGACGCTGGAGGATCTCAGGCGGCGGTGGACTGGTGTGCCCGCCGGGCCCGCCAGAACTCGATCACCGCAGGCAGGATCGAGAGCAGAATGATCACCACAATCACGAGCTTGAAGTTCTTCTGTACCAAGGGGTGATTGCCGAAGAGGTAACCCGCGTAGATGAAGAAGTAGATCCAGGCGAACCCGCCGACGACGTTGTAGGCAAGGAACCGGGGGTAACTCATTTGTCCAACCCCGGCGACAAACGGAACGAACGTGCGTACGATCGGGACGAATCGCGCGAGAATCAGGGCCCGGCCGCCGAATTTCTCAAAGAAGGCGTGCGCCCGGTCGAGGTGCTTCTTTCGCAGGAAGATCGAGTCCTCCCGCTTGAAGACCGCAGGTCCGAATTTGGCGCCAATCCAATAGTTGACCGTGTCACCCAAAACCGCGGCACCAAACAGCAGCAGCGCCAGCAGGTGCACACTCAGCTGGCTTTCGGCCGGCGCACAAAGCGCTCCGGCCGCGAAGAGCAACGAATCGCCCGGCAGGAAAGGGGTCACGACCAGTCCCGTTTCCGCGAAGATGATCAGGAAGAGAACAACGTACGTCCACAGACCATAGTTGGCGACGAGCTCCTTGAGATGCGCGTCGATATGGATGATGAAGTCGATGAGTTTGCCAACGAGGTCGATCATGGAAGTGGGCGGGAGGCGAACGAGGCCGAAAACGTGACGGGGTTCTGATGGTGCGGCGGTGAGCGGGTTCTGGCCGGTGGCTCACGTCGCGGCCGGGGCAGGCTTCAAAGGACAAAGGACTCGGGCGCGATCACGACGACGAACTCACCCTTCAGGCTGGTTTTGGCGAGCCGATCGCGGACGTCGGCGGCGCGGCCGACCAGAAACGTCTCGTGGAGCTTGGTCAGTTCCTTGGCAATGCAGACGACGCGGTCGGGCCCGAGCACGGCGACGATCTCGTCGGCGAACTTGTCGATGCGGTGGCAGCTCTCGTAAAGGGTGAGCGTGAATTCGAAAGACCGGTACTTTTCGAGAAAGGCGGTTCGGACCGCAGTTTTGGCCGGAAGGAAACCGACAAAGAGATAGCCGTTGGTGGGCAGGCCGGAGGCGCTCAGAGCGGTAGTGACCGCGCAAGGACCCGGCACCGGGACCACGGGCAGACGGCGACGCCGGCAGGCGCGTACGAGACGGAACCCGGGATCACTCAAGCCGGGTGTGCCGGCATCGCTGACCAACGCGATCGAACGCCCGGCCGCGATCTGATCGGCCAGACGCTCGGCGGCTGCGATTTCATTGTGCTCATGGTAGGAGACCAGTTCGCGGCGGATGCCGAACCGGGTGAGCATCGAACCCGTCGTGCGAGTGTCCTCGCAGGCGATCAGGTCCACTCCGCCGAGCAGCGCGCGGGCACGTTCGCTGATGTCCGCAAGATTGCCGATGGGAGTGGCCACCACATAGAGGTGGCCGGCAGCCGCCACGCAGGAGGGCTCGACCCCGGTTTCAGTCATGCACAAAAAATCCGGCGGATGACGCCGGATGAAGCAACGCTCAGGAGAGCCGCGGCCTTACCGTCCACTGCCCGGGGTGGCACCCATGCCAGGGACTTGGCCTTCCCAGGTGGCGGGGCGACTCCACGGAATGGAGGTGTCGCGCTGGCTGGTGCAGCCCGACGCGGCCAGAAGGCCGCCGAGGCTCAACACGACGAGAAGAATGCGGGCGGAGATTTTCATGACGATCGATCAGGGTGTTAGGGAATCGGACGGGGGGCAAGCGAGGTTGACAACAATTGTGAATCGCTCGGTCGAACCAAGATGTGAAACCGTCCGCGGCGGGTGGTTCCCTCTGGAGGCTCGCACCGGACGAATTTCAACAAGATCTCAGGCGTGGTAAACGCTTTCAAACCATGGGCTTTTGGCTGACTTGCGAACGGTGCCGTTGGCCGTGAGATGTTCCAGGATCTTGTAGGCGAGTTCCGTTTGTTCGCCCGCGCCCACCTCGGTGGCGAGGGCGTCGGCGGTGAAGGACTTGTCCGGGTTCGCGGCCAGCGTTGCGGCCAGTTTCAGTTTCAGGGCGATGACGCCACCCGCCGCCTTCTTGCCGGCTTCGACTCCGGGCTGGTGGTAGGCGTTGATCCCAACGAGGGAGGCGTAGAGACCGACCACGCGTTCGTAGAGGGCGATCAACAGACCGAGAGTCTTCGGGGATACGTCGTTGACTGTCAATGTGATCGACGATCGATCCTTCTCGCTCAGAGCGTCGCGGGTGCCGAGGTAAAATCCGTGGAGATAATCGCCGGTGGTCACGCCTGGATCGACCTCCGCGGACGCACCTTCGCGGTCCTTGAGCACCTCGATGAAGGTGACGAAGAAGTTGTTCACGCCTTCGCGCAGCTGCTGCACATACGCATGCTGATCGGTTGAGCCCTTGTTGCCGTAAACGGCAATACCCTGGTTGACGATTCGTCCCCGCAGATCGAGCTCCTTGCCGAGCGACTCCATCACCAGTTGCTGGAGATAGCGCGAGAAGAGCAGCAGACGGTCCTTGTAGGGCAGGACGACCATGTCTTTGGAGCCGCGGCCTTCGGTGACGAAGTACCACATCAAAGCGAGCAGGGCGGCTGGATTCTCCGGGGTGACGGTGTTGCGGGTGACGGCGTCCACGGCGGCCGCTCCGGCGAGCATTTCGTCGATGTCAATCCCCTGAAGAGCGGCCGGGAGCAGGCCGACGGCGCTGAGTTCTGAGGTCCGGCCCCCGACCCAGTCCCACATGGGAAAACGGGCGAGCCAGTTTTCCTTGATCGCGGTCTGTTCGAGTTTGGAGCCGGCACCGGTCACCGCGACATAGTGCCGTCGGTAGTCCAAGCCGGCGGCTTTGAAGGCCGCGGCGGTTTCCAGCTGGCCATTGCGGGTTTCCGCCGTGCCGCCGGATTTGGAGATCACGACGACCAGGGTTTGGGCAAGTTTTCCCGTCAGACCGGCGAGCACGTAGTCCATGCCATCCGGATCGGTGTTGTCGAAGAATGAAACGGTGAGTTTGTCTGTGGCCGGACGACCGAGGGCGTGGCTGACGAACTGGGGGCCGAGGGCGGAGCCGCCGATGCCGATCACCAGCAGGTGCGCGAACCGCCCCTGTGGACCCTCGATTTCGCCGCGGTGAACGCTGGCGGCGAAAGCCTTGATCGAGGCAAGCGTGGCCGAAATCTCCTGCGTCAGGGCGGCCGTGGGTGCGAGTTCGGGTGAACGCAGCCAGTAGTGGCCGACCATCCGGTTTTCGTCCGGATTGGCCACCGCGCCCTTTTCCAGAGCCGCCATTTCGGTGAACGCCTGCTGGATCGGCCGCTCCATGGACGCGAGAAAGCTGTCCGGAAACGGGACCCGACTGATGTCGAGTGCGAGCCCGAGGGCGGAGTCTTGGTAGTGGTACTTCTTAAAGCGCGACCAGTTCATCAGGAAAGGGCAAGGTTGCCAGAGGACGCGGTCAGAGGTTCTTGTCAGTCACGGCACCTTCGGATGCGGAGGTGACGAGCTTCGCGTACTTGGCGAGGACCCCGCGCGTCTCCTTGGGCTTCTTCGGTTTCCAAGCATTGAGGCGGGCTTTGATCTCCTTGGGGGAGAGATCGAGGGTGAGCTCGTTCTTGACGGCGTCGATTGTGATGGGATCGCCGTTGCGCACAATGGCCAGCGGACCGCCGGCGGCGGATTCGGGTGTGATATGACCAACGACGAATCCATGACTGCCGCCGGAGAAACGTCCATCGGTGATCAAGGCGACCTCCTTACCGAGACCCTTGCCCATGACGGCGCTGGTCGGGGCGAGCATTTCCCGCATTCCGGGACCCCCGCGCGGACCCTCGTTGCGGATCACGATGACGTGACCGGCCTTGACCTTGCCATCGAGGATGCCACGGAGGGCCGCCTCTTCGGACTCATAGACGATCGCTTTGCCGGCGAAACTCAGGCCTTCCTTGCCCGAGATCTTGGCGACGGAGCCGTCTGGAGCGAGATTGCCGTAGAGAATCCGGAGATGGCTGTCGCGCTTGATCGGATTCGAGAGCGGCCGGATGACATCCTGATCCGCCGGGTAGGGAGCGATCCCCTTGAGGTTTTCGGCGAGGGTCTTGCCGGTGACGGTGAGCGTATCCCCGTGGAGGAGGCCGGCATCGAGCAGCATCTTCATCAAGGGTGGCAGACCCCCGATGCGGACGAGATGGGACATGCCGTACTTGCCGGACGGCTTCAGGTCGGCGAGCACGGGAACGCGTTTCCCGACGCGGGTGAAATCGTCGATGCTGAGTTTGACGCCGCTGCAGTGGGCCATGGCGATGAGATGGAGCACGGCATTGGTCGAACCGCCGAGGGCGATGACCACGGTGATCGCGTTTTCGAAGGCCTTGCGCGTCAGGATATCTCTCGGACGGATACCGGCTTTGAGCAGGGCCAGGGCGGCTTCCCCCGCACGGCGGCAGTCGTCCTTCTTTTCGGCGCCGATCGCGAGCTGCGCCGAGCTGTTGGGCAGGCTCAGACCGAGCGCCTCGATGGCCGAGGCCATAGTATTGGCGGTGTACATACCTCCGCAGGAACCGGGACCGGGGATGGAGCAGGCTTCGATCGCATTCAGTCCGGCCTGATCAAGCTTGTTGGCGGCGAACTGACCGACCGCCTCGAAGACGGAGACGATGTCGCATTCCTTCTTTGTTTCCGGATGGATGCCCGGAAGGATGGTGCCGCCATAGACAAAGACGCTGGGGCGGTTCAACCGCGCCATGGCCATGACGCAGGCCGGCATGTTCTTGTCGCATCCGCCGATCGTCACCAAGGCGTCAAACCCCTCGGCGCCGGCGACGGTTTCGATGGAGTCCGCGATGACCTCGCGCGAGACCAGGGAGTACCGCATGCCCGGCGTGCCCATGGAAATGCCGTCGGAGACCGTGATCGTGCCAAAGATGATCGCCTTGCCACCGGCCGCATTGGCTCCCGCCTCGGCTTCCCGGGCGAGCTGGTCGATGTGCATGTTGCATGGCGTGACCATGCTCCAGGTGGAGGCGATGCCGACGATGGGCTTCTTGAAGTCTGAATCGCCGAAGCCTACGGCCCTCAGCATTGAGCGATTGGGTGCGCGGTCGGGACCGTCGAGCACAATGGAAGAATGGGGGCGGAGTTCGTTTGGTGCGGAGCTCATGGGCAATTCGAGCAGGATTGAACCAAAGTGGTCCAACCCCGGCAAGCGGTGTTTTCCAGAACTCGTGAGGGCCTTCGCCAGGCAGGTTCTGCTTTCAAGGTTGCTTCGACCGATGCGGCCCGCATCACTGCGGCCTTTCGTTGCATGGCGTTCAACCTCCAGAAAGTTCTCAAAGCCCTGCTCTTCTCGTCGAGTCAGCCCCTCTCGATCCGGGACGTTCAGGCTGTTTTTGCCCGCTTCCATGAGCAGGCGGTTCTTCCCATCCAAATTTCCGATGGCGAGGAACTTGCGGCATCAGACGCTCCCGTATCGCCGGGTGCGCCAGGACCCGGGGAAAGTGGGGCAGGAGAGGCGGCGATCCCGCCCGGTTCGGGTGGCGCTCGAACCGGGTCCGATCTGCCAGCGGGCGAGCAAGCGGCCGAAGCGGTGGTTGAGGCGGCTTTGCCCAACGATGCCGATCTTTACCAAGACGTGCCTTCGCTGATCACCGCCGCTCAGATTCGTGAGGCCATGCACGCGATCGCGAATGAGTTGCGGGCGGCTGACGACGTTTCCTTTCTGATCGAGGGGCCCACGGGTTTCCGTCTCGTGACACATCCTCGCTTTGCTCGCTGGATTCGAATCCTGCGAGACGAGCCGGCACCAGTGAAATTGACCCAATCCGCGCTGGAGACTCTCGCGATCGTGGCTTATCGGCAACCCGTCACTCGCACGGAGATCGAAACCATCCGCGGCGTCTCTGCGGAAGCGGGAATCAACAAGCTGCTCGAACGAGAGTTGGTCTACATTGTCGGACGTGCGGATTTGCCCGGCCGTCCGCTCCAGTACGGCAGCACCGACAAGTTTCTCGATTTCGTCGGAGTGAAGTCCCTCGTCGAGCTGCCTTCATCCGATGTGCTCTCGCCCCGGCAAATTGACGAATGGCTGAAGTCGGCGATCAATCCGAAGCCGATCACCGACGCGGAGATGGGCCTGCCGCTGGAGGAAGGGGAGGGAGACTCGCCGAATTTCGAACCCGTCACCCTTGATCATTCGGTGTCACGCGCTCAGGAAGCTCCGAACGTTGCAGAGCCGGATGTGTCCGCCACGCCGGTGGCGTCTGACCCGGTCGATGGGTTGTCCGAACCCGACGCCAAAGTCTCCTCCTCCACCTGATGGACCTTCCTACAATCCGCTCCCAGATCGACACGCTGGATCGCCAGATCGTCGATCTGCTCAACCAGCGGCTCGCCTTGGCTGCGGAGATCGGCAAGGTCAAACGCAGACAAGGCGGCCAGATCTATGTCGCCGAGCGCGAGGACGCCGTTTTGCGCAAGGTGTGTGAGCTCAATGGCGGACCGATCAAGAACGATGCGCTCAAGGCGATTTACCGCGAGATCATGTCGGCGGCCATCGCGCTCGAGAAGCCGCTGTTGATCTGCTACCTCGGCCCCGAGGCGACCAATACGCACGCGGCGGCGATGAAGAAGTTTGGCGCCAGCGTCGACTACCATGCGATGCCGACGGTTGCCGACCTGTTCACCGCGGTTGAGAAGGGTGAGGCGGACTATGCGGTGATTCCGATCGAGAATTCCACTGAAGGCAGTGTGCGCGAAGCACTCGACTGCTTCGTCGAGAGCGATCTCAAGATCGTCGCCCAGATCTACCTCGAAATCACCCATGCGCTGATTTCCAATTCGCCGCTGGAGCGGATCGAGAAGGTCTACTCAAAAGACCAGGCGATCGCCCAGTGCCGCCATTGGCTGCAGCGTCATCTTCCGCACGCCCAGTTGATCGATGCCCCGAGCACCTCGCGTGCGGTGCAGATCGCCAAGGAGACCGAGGGTGTGGCCGCGATCGCGAGCGAACTGGCCGCTCAGTTTTACGCGGTTCCGGTTGTGACCCGCAACATTCAGGACAAGGCAGACAATACCACCCGTTTCTTTGTGGTCGGCAAACGGCCTTCAGGTCCGGTGGGGCATGGACGCGATATGAGCAGCTTCCTCATCTCTTTGGGTGACGAGGCAGCCGCCCACTCCGGAGCGTTGCTCAAGATGCTCATGCCTCTGGCCGAGCGAGGCATCAATCTGTCGAAGATCGAGTCCCGCCCGAGCAAGAAACGGCCTTGGGACTACTACTTCTTCATCGATGTCACCGGACATTTTGATGACTCCAAGATGAAGCAGGCACTCGCTGAATTGAAGGCCTTCTGCCCGATGGTAAAGTGGTTGGGGAGTTATCCGTCCGTCAGCTGATGGACAGGGTTCTTTGAGTCCGCCGGGCTGAGGTCAGCCGAGCAGGACTTGCCATTGATTTTCCCGGGCGGAACGCGCCGCCTTGAGCGCGCCGATTGCGACGTAGCGTTTGTAGTCTTGGCCGGCGAGTTTGATCTTGGGGGTTTCGAATCCATCCGCCGCGAGGCGCTGTTGCAGCACGGTGTCGATGCCTTTGATCTGTGAGCCGCCACCCGTGATCATGATGTTTTGGAGCATCGTTACGACGCTGTCCGAGGACGCCCGCGCGATCAGCGTGGTCAGCGCGGGGTAAATGCGGTCGATCAGGGTGTTGGTCGCGTGACCGAGCACCTCCCCGAGTTCGAGCGTGTGGGCCTTGCCTCCGATGACTACGCGCACGTCGATCGGCTTGCGGATGGGTCCGACGTAGGCGTGGGCTTCCTTGATCTCGCGGATTCGGGTCCGGCTTAGCCCGTTGTTGGGATACGTCCGGTTGAGTTCGGCGAGGATCAGCGAATCAATCGCGTCGCCGGCGAAGGGTACACTGATTTGATCGTCCGGGCCGGGGAAGTAACCCTGGACCAGGCAGAGATCACTCGTCCCTCCGCCGATGTCGATGAACAGGGAGTTGGTCACCGGATCGACGTAACCTGGCTGCGCGACGCGTCCGTCGTCGCGAAAGCCGAGTGCGGAGAGGAAGGGCTCTGGAATCAGCAGGATGCGTTCGAACGAGCCCATGGCGGACTGACGGATGCTCTCGCGGGCCGCTTCGCCGGCGTTGGCGGGAATGCCGACCACGGCGCGGATCTCTGCCTGTCCGGTGGGGTCGACAAGGGCGCGCACATGGTGAAAGAAATCCCGCGCGGCTTCGGGTCGGCTGATGATTCCCTCGGCCAACGGTGCAACCAGGTCCGCGTGGAGGGCGTTCTGCAACGCCTGGTCACCGAACAGGAGCCGGCTGTTTCCGGCGATGATCCCGTCGACAATGCCTTCCTTGGCATAGCCGACGACGCTCGGGATCACCTTGCTGACCGAAAAATCGATGGAGCCGGCCGCACCGGCGAGAATGCAGGACTTATTGGTTCCGAGGTCGAACCCGAGGAGCACGACCTTGCGACGCGTCGGGGATGAGTGGGTTGGCGTGGACAAGGATGCGGAGGTGCCGGTTCCGTTGGCGGGCACGTGGGCCGGGAGCGAGACGGAGGGCCTATCGGGTGTGGCAGTGGACATAGAGTGATTGGAATCTGGCGTTGGAACGTCGCCATCAGCGCGGCCAGAGCCGCCCGGAAGGCACGTCCATGGTGGTCGAGGCGAGGTCGAGGATCATCGATCTGCGGGGCTAGACCCGCACGCGGAGATTCGGTTCACGAAAACTTCGCTTGCGGCGCGCATCCGGACGCGGACGCTGGGGGGCATGGCATCCTCCAGACTTCGAATCGGATTTGTGGGCGCGGGTGAGAACACTCGAAAGCGTCATCTTCCGGGATTTCAGGCGATCCCAGGGGTCGAGCTCACGGTCGTGGCCAATCGGACGTCCACATCCTCGGAGAAGGTGGCGCGTGACTTTGGCATTGCGCGGATCGCATCAGACTGGCGCGAGGTGGTTTCAGCTCCGGACGTCGATGCGGTCTGTATCGGCACCTGGCCCTACCTCCATGCGGAGATAACGATTGCGGCGCTCCGGGCGGGGAAGCATGTGCTCACGGAAGCCCGAATGGCGCGAACCGTCGTGGAGGCGGAGGCAATGCTGGCTGAATCACGGCGATCTCCGCAGTGGGTTGCCCAAATTGTGCCAGCTCCGATGTCGCTGGCATTCGATGCCCTCGTTCAGTCGCTGATCAGGAACGGCGAGCTTGGCGAGTTGCGGGAAGTGTGTGTCACGCACACCGGCGGACAGTTTTGCAGCGCCTCGGCACCGATATCCTGGCGTCAGGATGCCGGGCTCAGCGGAGTCAATCAGCTGACGCTTGGGATCTATTACGAAATGCTGCTGCGCTGGTGGGATGAAGATGCGCGGGTGGTGGCGGCGGATGCGGGAATTTTCACGGCGGAGCGCATCGATTCGTCAGGTAAGGGGATGAGGAAGGTGACGGTTCCCGACAGCGTCTCCGTCCTCGGACGCTATGCCTCGGGAGCGCGGCTGATTTTCCACTGCAGCGGGGTGGAGGGTGGTGTGCCGCGGAACGAGATCCGACTCAACGGGAGCAAAGCGTCACTCAGGATGGATTTCTCCGCCCAAGTTTTGACGCTGGCTCCGGTGGGGGGGAGCGCCCGGCATTTGGAGGTGCCCGCAATCGCCGACGGCGGATGGCGGGTGGAGGCAGATTTCGTTGACAGCGTCCGCACCGGAGCACCGGTCCGATTGACCGATTTTGCCACCGGGGTCCGTTACATGCGCTTCAGCGAGGACGTCTGGTCGGCCTGGCACGCGTCGGCGGAGGCGTCGCGTTGAGCATTGGCGATGGACGCAAAAAAACGCAGCTCGGGAAGAGCTGCGTTGGAAAGTGAACGAAAGGATCGTGGCTTAGATGACCGAGACGAGCCGGTGGGGCTTGTCGAAGGAAACCACTCCATCCTTGAGGGCGAAGAGCGTCCAGTCGCGACCTACGCCGACATTCTTGCCGGGATGGAGCTTGGTGCCGCACTGACGGACGAGAATGTTTCCGGCGATCACCGCTTCACCGCCGAATTTCTTTACGCCCAGACGCTGCGAGTGACTGTCGCGTCCGTTGCTGGATGTACCCTGACCTTTTTTATGCGCCATGAGAGTGTTCTCCTTTAGAGTGTGATTGACTCGATCTTGATGACCGAAAGTTCCTGGCGGTGCCCTTGCTTCCGCTCGTAGCCTTTGCGCTTCTTCTTCTTGAACACGACAATCTTCTTGCCGCGTTTGTTTTCGAGGATCTTCGCCGTGACCGAAGCACCCGCGAGGAGCGGTGTGCCGACTTTGAAAAATTCGCCTTCACCGGTGGCCAGCACGTCGGTGATGGTGACCGTGGCGCCTTTTTCCGTGTTGGGGAAACGGTTCACGATCAGGACATCGCCTTCTGTGACGACGAACTGCTGACCTTGGGTTTTAATCGTGGCTTTCATAAAATGAAACCGCGGAATAAGTGGTTTTTAACCCGGGCTAGCAAGGAGATATTTCGCGAATCTCCGATTCCATCGCGCCGGCTTCCTTCAGCGCCGGGGCTCGACGTCGGCGGAAGTCCTTCGCCCGTGTGGGAATGGTCCGCTTCCGCGCGCTTGCCCCCGGCTTCAGTCTCTGGCCTTCCGCCTGTTAGGGATTGGGCGGAGTGGAGGGAGCGGTCTTTGGACGGAGGTTTGCATTTTCCGCGGCAATGCCAGAGTTTTGCATTTCAACGACCTGGTAATAGTGCTGCCGGCGTTTGTAATCGGCAGGAAGGATGCCACGGGTCAGCAAGGAACGTTCGGCTTCGAGTTCGAGCTCCTGCTGCTGTTTGAGGGATGCCAGCCGTGCGGCTTCGCGGTCGGCGCGTTCTCGGCTGAGCCGCTCGACGTCGGCGAGTTTGCGCAGGGCTTCATCCCGGGCGCGCTCGGCATCCACCGCTTCCTTTTCGCGGAGTTCGGCCAGGCGACGGGCCTCGCCCACGGCCCGTTCCTTCTCCCGCGTGAGGCGCTCCCGGATGGCGGCGGCTTCACGGGCGGCGGTTTCCGCGGCGACACGCGCCGCCTCGGCGTTGGCTTGAGCAGCGCGGAGTCGGGCAAGTTCCACGGCGGCGGTTTCGCCGTCTTGCTCGGCTTTCAGTGCTGCCAGCCGGTGGGCCTCGGCTTCCGCTTTGGCCTTTCGGCGAACGTCCGCTTCACGTTCCAGGGCAGCCGCCTGTTCGGCTGCAGTTGCTCGGGCAGCCATGTCACGATCCACCCCGAAGCGGTAAGAGTGATATCCGAAGTAAATCGAGGCGAGCGCGAGGACGGCAATCAGGACGAGGGTAATGGATTTCTTCATCGCGATGAGAGGAATGGGTTAACGATTTTCGGGTTAAACCCCCGATCCCTTCAAAGGTTGGGCAAAAAGGGACGATGGCAAGGAACGTCGTCATTCGTAATCTGCGCCGCCGATGCCACCCCCTGTTCCTTTTGGTCGCCCTCAGCGTTTTTGTGGGCGGTAAAAAACGTAGTTTACCAGAAAGCTCAGTCCGAAAATCCCGCTCAAGGTCCGAACATTCCGCATCGCGCCCACCACATTGGTCAGCGAGCTTGCGGAGGGCTCTTGCACCCGCAGCAGCCAGAATGCGCCGCCGCACGCGAGGACTGGCTGGACAATGAAGCAGAGATGGTAAACGAGCAAGGGTTCGGAGGGCCACCGCCCAAGGCCCCACTCCAAGGACAACCCTCCAAGTACGGGGGCCGCGGCCGCGACCAACGAGGTCGTCGCGAGGTACACCCCTATCGCGAGATTCTTTGCAGGAATGGGGATGAGTTTGAGCAGCAGGGTGAACTGTCCGAGGATGAAGCCCGCGCTGGTCATTCCGCCCCAGATCCAAAGCGGATAGAGCAGATTGCGATTCCCGGGTTCCAGAAAACACCAGACCACGTTGCCGAGCTGCCACAGGACCAGCGACAGGGTCATCACGGACTTGTTGCCGTAGCGATCCAACAGCTGTCCCCACGCAGGCAGCGAGAGGGCTCCCCCCAGGGCCGCGAGCGTGGAAAGCATCCCGACGTTGAAGGCGGACATGTTCAACTGCTCGAACATGAAGACGTGATAGAACGCACCGTAAGAGTTGGCCGCAAACGACCAGACCGCACCGAAACCGATGAACGCGATGAGCGAGCGGGACTCTCCGATCATGGACAGTTGCCGGCGGAAAGGCAGCGCGGCTTTTTGGGAGTCGCCATGCGGGGTTCCGGCCGGTGTCTCCCAGATCCATTTGAGCGAAAAAATTCGCAGAAGCACGGCGCCAACGATCACAATCTGAAAGACCGGCAGGGTGTAGTTCCAATGTTCCAGCGACCAACCCGTGACAATCAGAAAGGTCAGGGTCGAGAGTGAGAGCAACCGGTTGCGCTGGCCGAAATACTTGCCCCGAAGGCGGGAGGGCACCCACTCTTGGATCCAAGAGTTCCAGCCGACGCCTGCCAATGAGGCTGCGAAACTGGAAACAAAGAACCAGATGGCCAGCCAGCGACCCGCCGTGATCGGATCGTCCAAGGGGATGAAATGGAGCACGACCGCGAGCACTGCCCACGTCACCATGTGAATTGCCGCTGGGAAGAAGGCTTGGGCTTTGGTTGACAGATGTTTCGCCAGAAACGGGGAAACGAAGATCTGCAGGAAATTGCAGATAAACGGCAGGGAGGCGATCAGCCCGATCGTTCCTTTCGGGAGGTGGAGTGTTTTGGTGAACAGTGCCGCCAGGAACACGTTGACGGGCAGCGACATGGTCACGATCGGCATCGCCACGAGTCCGTCGGCAGTGCAAAGGCGGAGTGAGCGCCGGATGATCGCTTTGCGTTGGGCGACAAAGTCGCGCGTGGAAGTTGCTTTCACGTGTACGTGGTCATGCACGCTGCCGGGAACAGGTTCCGGGTAGAAGCAAAACTATCGGATCCGCAAAATAGGGTTGCTTTCCTCGTCCGCCGTCATGTTGCCACGCTCCACTTCGCGGTCCGCGTCAGGCTTGGTTCACCGTAGCCGGTCCGTCGTTCCCGTGCTCTCGCATCACCCTTTCGACCTCCGCCATAACGTCTTCGAGTTCGAGTTCCACCACCCGGTCATTTCGCCGGAGCACGCGCATCCGGCCTCCGGGCGGGGCCCACACCGCTGGATCGGTCGGTCCAAACAACAGCACTCCCCGGGTGCCCACAGCTGCGGCGAGGTGGCTCACGCCGGTGTCGTGGCCGACGTAGGCCGTGCAGGCGAAGAGCGCCGCCGCCAACACCGGCAGCGGCCATTGATCGGCAATCTGGATACGATGGCTTTCCCGTTCCCGGAAGAGCGGCGCCAGCAACTGGTCCGCCTCGCCCAGAACGAGCAGCACCGGGTGCGGCGCGAGCCGCTCCAGCAGTTTCAGCCAGCAGTGGGCCGGGGCGTTCTTCAGCCGGGATCCACTGCCGGGATGGAGCGCAATGCGGGGAGCAGGGATCGTCAGGCGGCGTTCAGCCTCCTCGCGGTCAGGCCTCGGGACCGCCAGTGTCGCCCGTTCCTCACCGGCTCCGAACGTCGCTTTTCCAAGCATTCGCAAGGGGGCCGCGAGCTGGGACCAGACGGGCCCGGCGTCATCCCGGATACCGAGGTGAATCACCTGTTGCATCGCGCGGAGGGGGAAAACTCGTCGGATGTCGCCTTCCGGATCCGGCCAGAGGTTGATCACGAGGTCGAATCCGGACAGCCATCCGCGGAGTGTGTCCGGGAGGGGGGCGGCGGCGTACAGCGACGACCATCGTGACTCGTGTTGGGAGTGGGCCGCGTCGATGATCCCGGCTTGCACCGCCAGGTCGGCCGCGGCGGCATTTCCCACCAGCTCAATCCGTGCGAGGGGCCATCGGTCGCGCAGACCGCGCAACAGCGGCAGTGTCAGTAGAAAGTCCCCCAAGGCTCCCCCGCGAAGGACGAGGATCGCTCTCATGGAAGAGGCTTGTGCTCCTCTCAGGGAGCCGGTGCGCCAGGAACCGCGGCTCCCGGGGTCACCGTATGCTCGACCAGGGTGAGCAGCGCCGTGCCAAGGTTCAATTTGAGCTGCATCTGCACGGGCAGACGCGGCGACGACTCGGAAACCCAGACCTTGATCTCTCCCCCGCGCTTGAAGACTCCCCGCGGCTCCTCCGCTTCCATCCGTGGAATCAGTCGCAAGGTGGGTACCTGACCTTTCGGCGTTCGCACGGTTTCGAGGCCATCGGCCGTGATCACGATCGGATAAACGTCCCGCCCAAAATAGACGAGGGCTTTGCGGCTTTGGCCAAGCTCCAGTTTCCATTCCCGGGTCTGGATCAAGGCCGAGATCAGATCGATCGGGTCCCCCTCCGGAATGGCGAACTCGCGATTTCGATCAGGTCTCGCGTGGTCCGTGTGCCGGGCCACGTGGCGTTCGTAATCGAAGACCGTTTCGCTGTGCAATTTCTTGGATCCGCTCCGGCCCTCGTCCTTGGCCTGCAGGATCCGTCCTGTGGCCTCGTCGATCAGCAGCTCTCCCCGGTCGTCAAAGGTGTAGAATCCGCGAATGATCCCGCGCGATGAAATTTGGGTGGTCAGGCGAAAGACGCTTCGCCCGTCCATCTGCACCCGGTGGGCTTCGATCACCACCTCGCCGGCCTGGGAAAAGATCCCCCAGCTCGTGCGATAACGGAATTTCTCACCGTCCTGCAGGGCGGTAAACGGAGCGGCCGGGAGGAGCGATGACATGGACAACGCGAGGAGACAGAGCCGGAAAATGTTCATGGAGAAGAAATGAAATCACAGGGATTCAAGGGAGGTGGGACCGCAAATTATCTTCGAGGTGCGATCGTGCGGCGATTTTCCTTCGGAGTTCTCCGCCTCCAGGTGCTGGCTGAGGTCGGGGGAGCCGGGGTTGTGAGGAGTGAAGGTGCCGTCGGCGGCGAGCTTTCTGCAGGTATCGAGGGTGTCGATCTCGGCCACCGTCTTGTCTTCGCGAATCCGCACGATCCTCGGAAATCGGAGCGCGAACCCGCTGGGGTGGCGCTCGCTTGGCTGGATCAGGTCAAAGGCGACCTCCAGGACCACGTCGGGCACGACCGAACGCCGCCGGCCTTTCACCTCCAGGGTGCGGTCCAGAAAGTGTTCGGTGAAGCGGGCGATCTCCGCATCGGTGAGCCCCGAATAGGCTTTCCCGACGGTCAGCAGCCGGCCCGTTGCTTCCTCTCGAACGGCAAAGGTGTAGTCGCTGAGCACCCCCCGACGCTTGCCGTGTCCGTACTCAACTGCAACCACGACGACGTCGAGCGTGGCGTACGCCTTCTTGAGCTTGAGCCAGGCAAGCCCGCGGCGACCGGGTGTGTAAGGGCTCTTCGGATCCTTGGCCATCAGGCCTTCGTTGCCCCGGGCCCGGGCTGCAAGGAAAGCCGCCTCGATCGCCTCCACCGTGTTCGCCGGCCGCACGGGTGCCGTAAGGAAGGGGAGCGCGCGGCGGCCGGTTCGGGGGGCAAGCAGTGCCTCAAGCCGCGCGCGGCGATCCTCTAGGGGGAGCTTGAGCAGCGATTCTCCGCGGTGATAGAGCAGATCGTAGCAGGACACCGACACCGGGATCTCCGCGCCGAGGAAAAAGTCGTCGCCTTTTCGCCCGAGCCGTCGCTGCAGTTCTGCAAAGGGAAGCGCGCGGCCGTCGCTCCACGCGAGCAGTTCACCGTCAATCACCGCGTCCTCTCCAAGCTCGCGCGCGGCGGCCGCCAGTTCCGGAAACTGCCCGGTGATGCAGTGGAGGTCGCGCGAGAAGAGCTCCGCCCGGTCCGGGCTGGTGTGAACCTGGCAGCGGATGCCGTCGTACTTTTCCTCCAGCCAGACGGGTGGAGTCAGACGCTCAAGCAGTGCGGCGGCCGTGGGTTCCGGGCTCGCGAGCATGAAGGCGATCGGATGGAAGATGCGGAACTCGATTCCGGCGAGGGCTCCCTCGCGGGCGGCACGCATCACGGCGCCCACGTCTCCGGACAGCATCACCGCTTCACGGATCGCTTCTGCCGTCTGCCCGCTCGCCGCCGCCATTGCCTCCTCCACCAGCCCTTCCTTCAAGCCGATCCGCAGGTCTCCCGTGATGATCTTCACCAGGTACTTCGCTTCGACCGGCGTCAACCGCCGCAGGCTCTCCTCCAGTCGGGACAGTTTCTGCACGGCACCGCGAAGTCCCGCCAGCTCCGCGAGCAGGTTGGCGATGGCCGCCAGGCTGCAGGGGGCGGGTTGCGTGCGCCCGGTGAGCAGGACCTCCGCGGTCTCGCCGCTGTCACTGGTTTGGAGATACGTGCGCCGGAAATCATCAGTGTTCAGACCCGTGACTTCGAGCACGGCGCGACGGATCACCGCCCAGCCGAGGTTGAGCGTCCGGTCGTCGGCGCGGGCAAACGGTTTTCCGGTGAAGAAAAGCGCTGCGTGCGCCGCATCTTCCGTTGGGAGCGAGGCGAGGTACGCGGACAGTCGCGCGACCTTGTCGCTCTTCCCCGTCATTCCCCGGACCTGCTCGGCCACGGCCGCGAAAAGAGCAAACGCATCACTCCTGGATGGCGCCGGCTCAGGTGACACCGGAGTCGGCCCGGCTTTGGCGGGCGGTGCCGAGGGTTTGGCGACACTGCCGCCCGAGAGGGGCATCTCGAGCTGGTTGTCCTGATTGATCGCCCAGGCTTCGACGCCGCGCTCACGCAGCGTGCGTGCAAAATCGCTGGCAAATCCGTGGAGGGTGAGCACCCGTTGTGGCTGGACGAGTTCGACCATGCGCAGCAGATCGTTGAAATCAGCGTGATCGGACAGCGGAAAAGCGGCGTCACAGCGGGACCGGAACGTCGTGCCCGGATCGAGGGCCCAACCGGTGATGGTGGCGGTGCGGTGCCGCGGGATTTTTCGGAGAAAGGGCGATTGCGGGGCTTGGGGGGGGCAAATGACGACATGGCCGGCCAGTTCGGTCTCGGAGAACTCCCGATGCGGAGGGAAGGCGATCCCGAGCTCTTCGTAGACCTGGGTCATTTTCAAGGTCTGGGGATGAAGCATGACCGGCAACCGGGCTTCGGCCATGCTGGAGAGGAGCTCCTGGCTCTTGCCCAGACTGTATCCGAAGAGCACGGGAGTCTCGTTGTCCTCGAGGGTTTGGACGCAGAAGCGTGTGATCTCTGCGAGGACCTTTTCCGTCGGAGGCAGCACATAGTGGGAGCGGCCGTAGGTCGTTTCCATGATCAGCACGTCCGCCTTGGGAGTCTCGCAGCGCTCGGCGGATCGCCCGGCACGCAACTTGAAATCCCCGGTGTAGAGCAGGCGACCGTGTTCGGAGTGTTCGATCAGGCACTGCGCGGAACCAAAGATGTGGCCGGCGGGATAGAGCGTCACGCTGGCGTCGGCGGTGAGCGCCTCGGTCCGGCCGAACGGCAGCGTGTGATGCTGCCGGACCGAGGGCATCCGTGCGCGCATCAGCCGGGCCGTGCCTTCCGAGCAGAGCACTTCGGCATGAGGAGCCAGATGATCAAAGTGGGCGTGGGAAACGAACGAGCGCGGAGCCGGAAAGTGGGCGTCGAGCCACCATCCGAGTTGGGGAAGCCAGACCCCGTTTTTGTACTGAATTTCCCAAGCCATCCGAAAGTGACAAATGTCTGCGGTTTCCTTCCCTCCACCCCGTTGAAGTGATGGTGTCTCGTCCCGGTCAGCGGAGGAACACCCAGGCCAGCACGCCGGCAAGGAGCAAACGGTAAAGGGCGAAGACCCCGAGGCCGTGGCGCGTCAGGTAACGGACGAGAAAACGGACGGCCACCGCTGCGGAGACCGCGGCCACGGCCGTGCCGAGGAGCACGTGCGGCCAGCCGAAGACCGCGATCATCGCCGGTCCGGCCTTGGCTCCCTTGTAAACCGCGGCGCCGGCAAGTGTGGGCAGGCCCACGAGGAAACTGAATTCGGCGGCGCGGGCCGGGCTCAGTCCGCAGAAGTAGCCGCCGACCATGGTCACCATCGATCGGCTCATTCCCGGCCAGAGCGCAAGGCACTGCATCAGCCCGATCGTCAACGCCTCCTTCGATGTCAGGTCTGCCGGCTCCTTGCGCGAGGAGCCGATGGGTCGCTGCTGACTGCGCCAACGTTCCGCGGCGAGCATCAGCACGGCACCGCTGACCAAGGCGGCCACGACCGCCCCGATCGAGAAGAGGTGGGCGTCGATCCACGCGTTGAGCGAAAGCCCGGCGATCACGACGGGAAAGAAGGCGAGGAGGATGTTGCGGAGCAACCTGACGCCGGCGGCGTTCTGGCCGAGCAGGCCGCGCAGCATGCCGAGCAACTGGGAACCGTAAAGCAGCGCCACCGCGAGGATTGCGCCGGCTTGGATGACCACGATGTAGGTGTCGGCTGCCAGCTTCAGCGTCAGCGGAACGCCGCCCGGATGTTTCGGGGAAGGCACCTTGTACCAGAGCGGTGACCCCTGGGCGTCGACCAAGGGGGTCTCGGCCTCGAGCTTGAGTGCGTGGGTCGCGATGATCAGGTGCCCGGTGGAGGAGATGGGAAGGAACTCGGTGATACCCTCGACCAGTCCAAGAACGATCGCGTCCCTCACGCTCAGCTCCGCGGCGGGTCCGGCGACTTCGATGGACGGTACCGGCTGCGGCGTGGCCGGGATCAGCGGGCCTGACGCGGAGGCGGGCGGCATGGTCGGCGTATCCGTTTGGGCGCGGGCGCAAATGCCCAACAGCAGGAGAACAGCGAGAAGACGACGCACGAGGTCTTGGTTTTCAGCTTTCGGACGACTGAGCAAATTTATTTGCCGCCCTCGACCCGGCCCGCCTTTCTCCCAAGCGATGCCGCTCGCTGAATTTACCCGGAAACTGGTCGCCCAGCAGGATCTCCTGCCCAATGAGGTGGAGCCCGCTGCGGCGGCGTTGGCCGGCACCGCCCACTCGGACGACGTGAAGGCCGATTTTCTCACGGCGCTGGCGAAGAAGGGGGAAACCCCGGTGGAGGTGGCGGGCTTTGCGCAAGCGTTTCGCAGTCGCTCGATCGACCCCGGAGTGGGAGCCTGGTCGGATCGGGCGATCGACATTGTCGGCACCGGCGGGGATCATGCGGGCGGATTCAACATTTCCAGCCTGGTGGTCCTGACGCTCGCCAGTGCGGGCGAGGTGGTGATGAAACATGGCAACCGGGGAATCACCTCAAAATGTGGCAGCGCCGACTTGCTCGCCGCGCTCGGCGTGCGGCTTGATGCGTCACCGGAACTTCTGCGCAGGGCCCTCGACGAACTGGGGTACGTTTTTTTCTTTGCGCCGAACTACCATCCGGCCTTCCGGCAGATCGCCCCGGTGCGCAAGCTGCTCGCCGCCCGGGGACAACGCAGCGTGTTCAACATCATCGGTCCGCTGATCAATCCGGGACGCCCCGCGCACGTGCTCATGGGCGTTTTTGCGGAGGCGTGGGTGGCCAAGCTGGCCGACGTGCTCGATCTGCTCGGAGTCCGTGCGGGCCTGGCGGCGTTCGGAGACCTCGGCGAGGGACGGGGCATCGATGAACTGACCACGGCCACTCCCAACCGGGTCCGTGGCGTGGGCCGCCTGCGCTCGATCGATGGCTGGTGGCAACCCGAGGAACATGGGTTCGCCCGCGTGTCCTTCGAGGGTCTGAAGGGTGGGGATGTGACGGAGAATGTCGCGATTGTGCAGGCGATCCTCGATGGGAAAGGACCTGCGGGCCTGGTGGATACCATCGCCTACAATACCGCGGTTGCACTCTGGGTCGTCGGTCGTACGTCCACGGTCCGGGAAGGCACGGAGCGAGCGCGAGACCTGCTGCTTGGAGGGGCGGTCCGGCGGAAGATCGAGGCGACGCGCGAGTTCTACCTTTCCCGATGAAGCGACGCTATTTTGGCACCGACGGTGTCCGCGGCCCATTCGGCGGGCCCGTGATCAACGAGGCCTTTGCCGCTCGTTTGGGGCTCGCGGTGGGACGCTGGATCGGCGGGTCCGGACGGGCGTTCGTCGGCCGGGACACCCGTGCGTCGGGGCCGGCTTTGCAGGCGGCGGTCGCGCGGGGACTGAGCGCGGCGGGGCTTGACGTGCGAGACCTCGGGGTGGTGGCGACCCCGATCGTGGCCCGGCGCGTTCGGTCCGACCGCGCCGAACTCGGCGTGGTCATCACCGCCTCGCACAACCCGGCAGAGGATAACGGCATCAAGTTTTTCGCTCGTGGTGGATTGAAGCTGAGCGATGCGGACGAGCTCGCGGTCGAGGAGCACCTGCCGCCCCTCGATCGCGTGCTGGCCGACGTGGTTTCCGAGCGCGAGACGGACGCAATCAAGAACTATGTGGAGTCGGTGAGGACGCTGCTGCCCGAACAGTCGCTGAACGGCTGGCGCATCGTGCTCGACACGGCCAACGGTGCGACCGTGGCGTCCAGCCCCGCGGTGTTGCGTGCGCTCGGTGCCGAGGTGGTCGGTTTGGGCGACCAGCCGGATGGATTCAACATCAACGTCGGCGTCGGCAGCGAGCACCCGGAGGCGATGATGGCCCGCGTTCGGGAAACCGGGGCGCGACTGGGCATTGCCCATGACGGCGACGGAGATCGTTGTGTGGTCTGCGACGAGGAGGGGAGGCTGCTCGGCGGGGACGAACTACTCACCATTCTCGCGACTCACGCGTTGGCCAAGGGGCGCCTTACAGGTCGAGAGTTGGTGGTGACGGTGCAGAGCAACCTCGGGGTGGATGCGGCGATTCAAGCCGCAGGCGGCCGGGTCGTGCGGACCCAGGTGGGAGACCGCTACGTCATGGAACGTATGCTCGCTGACGGAGCCGTGCTCGGTGGAGAGTCGAGCGGTCACGTCGTTTGCGCGGACGTTTCCCCGACCGGGGATGGACTCGTGGCGGCGCTCCGGTTGCTCGACGTCATGCGCGAAACCGGCCAGCCACTCTCCGTCCTGCGGCGTGTGCTGCGCAATTTCCCCCAAGGCACGCGCAACCTCAAGGTGGAGGTAAAACCTCCCATCGAGGGCTGTCCGGCGTTGATCGGAGCGATTGCGGCGCTGGAGTTGGAAATGGGATCGCAGGGCCGGGTCCTCGTACGGTATTCAGGCACGGAGCCGAAGCTTCGTCTCCTGGTCGAGGCCGAGGACGAGGCGCGGGTCGCGCAGGGGCTGGATCGGCTCGAAGCGGCCGCCCGCAGCGACCTGCGGGTGCTTTGAACGGGAATCTTGACGATCGATCTCCCGTGAGCTCCTTGACGATCACCAGCGTTGAATTGCCTTCGAGGCGTTTTCGGGAGAAGGATTTGTCATGATCGATGGAATACGACTGAAGGTCTGTGGACTCACGTCCTTGGTCGATGCCGACTTCGCCGACCAGTCGGGGGCAGATTACCTGGGATTCATCCTCTATCCGAAGTCTCCGCGCTTTGTGCCGTTGAGCCAGTACACGGGCATGGCCAAGCGCCTGCCGGAAGGCCGGCGCACAGTCGCTGTGATGGTCGAACCGACATCGGACGAGCTCGAAGCCGCGGTTCAGGCGGGCTTTTCGTTTTTCCAGATTCATTTTCGCCCGGAGCTGCCCGAAGACCGGCTGGCGGAGTGGAGCCGTCGCGTCGGACCCGACCAACTCTGGCTGGCTCCGCGCCTGCCGCTGGCGCAGGACGTCTCTCCGGTCTGGCTGGCACTGGCGCGAACCGTTCTGCTCGACACCTTTCACACCGAAGGCTTTGGGGGGTCCGGCCGCACGGGAGACTGGGGCAAATTCGACCGCCACCGGCAGGGCCATCCCGGTCATCACTGGGTCCTGGCCGGAGGCTTGAACCCGGAGAATATCGGCGAGGCGCTCCTGCGATCGGGCGCGCGATGGGTCGATGTGAACAGCGGCGTCGAGGTGTCCCCGGGGATCAAGGATCCTGCCAGGCTGCGGTCCTTGATCGACGGGATTCGCCGGACGGCAGCGGGACCCGAATCCGTTTCATGAAAATCACGCTCGTCCTGCTCGCATTCGCGATGGTGGCGCCGGCACTTCTGGCCAAGAGGCCGCATCGTTCCGTCCGGCTTGCTGAATTCATCTACGACCAGGCACCGTATCCGGAATGTCATGCCTCCACGGTCGTGGAGACGGGGCCTGGCCAGCTCGTTGCCGCCTGGTTTGGCGGCACCAAGGAAAAGGCTCCGGATGTCGGCATCTGGGTCTCCCGCCGTCAGAACGGACTGTGGAGCGAGCCGGTCGAAGTGGCGGACGGTCGCCAACCGGACGGCACCCGTTTTCCTTCGTGGAATCCAGTGCTCTTCCAAGCCCCCGCTGGGCCGCTGGTCCTATTTTTCAAAGTCGGTCCGTCCCCGAGTACTTGGTGGGGACTCATGATGACGTCAACCGACGGGGGGGCTTCCTGGAGTGCAGCGCAACGGTTACCCGATGGGGTTCTCGGGCCGATCAAGAACAAGCCGATTGTGCTCGCGGACGGTGCCTGGCTGTCGGGTACCAGCACCGAAGATGAAGTCCTCGGATGGAGGGTGCATTTCGAACGGTCCAGCGATCAGGGAGCCACCTGGGACAGAACTGCCCCGGTGGACCGCGGGCCCGGTTTGGATGCGATCCAGCCGAGTTTGTTGCAGCATAAGGACGGTTCCCTGCAGGCGCTTTGCCGCACCAAGCAGGGCAATGTGGCGATGACGTGGTCGTCGGACGGCGGCAAGACGTGGAGCCCGCTCGCTGCGACGGAGTTACCCAATCCGAATTCCGGCATCGACGCCGTGACCCTTGCAGATGGGCGCCATCTGGTGGTGTACAACCACACGGCTCACCGGCCGGACAACGCGTGGGGCAATCGGTGGCCCTTGGACGTGGCGGTTTCAACGGACGGGTTGGCTTGGACGAGGGTCGTGACTCTTGAATCGGAACCGCTGGTTCACGGTTATGCCTATCCCGCGGTCATCCAAACGAGCGATGGTCGGGTCCACGTGACCTACACCTGGGGACGAAAACGGATCCGACACCTTGCGTTGGATCCCCTCCGCTTCTGATTCACGCCTGGGTCAGCGGTGTTTAGATTGCTCCTTCGGAGGGTCAGCTGGACCTGATGCCGATATCGGGAAGTGGCCCGATAGCCGGACAATGGGCGACTTGTTACAGTTTGGGCGGGGCACTCGTGCTCGTGGCGTGTCAGCAAGGCGGTACGGATCGCTTTTATCGCGACGCCCACCGCCCGTCCCTTACTTCCAATGGTCAGCCCACTTCTTCCGTTCACTTCCACCTCTGGCTCGGCGCGGTCGCGTACGATGCTGTCGCCTTCGGGACGTCCTGGCTCTTGGAATACCGCTTCCCATCAGGTTCTTCTGATTGATGATGAGGAGATGTTGCTTACGGTCTCGTCGATCCTCCTGACGCGTGCGGGCATGAGCGTGAGCACCGCCAGAGACGGCGAAGCCGGATGGGATGCGACGGTGCGACAGACTTTCGATTTGATCGTAACCGACAATGACATGCCCAAGCTGCGAGGGCTCGATTTGATCCGACGTCTGCGTGCAGCCGACTTTTGTGCTCCGATTGTGCTGATCTCAGGTGGGGTGCTGCCCGACGACAGGCTTTTGATGCCTTTGCTTGGGCGGGGAGCGATCCTGCCCAAACCTTTTAACGGCAAGGAGCTGGTCGACGTGGTCCAGCGTCTCTTGATCGAGCCTCCGGCGCGCCTTGCGGCGCAGGCACGCGTGGGTTGAAATCAGGTTCTTCGCTGTTTTCAATGGATCGGAGCGTATGGACTGCGTGGCCGACAACCCGGAATCCCACGACTGCACGCCGGCTCCGTTGTAGGTGGCCTCGCCGAGGCCGCGACGGGACCGCACGGTCCCGCCTCCGCTCAGGTTGGACCCGGACAGTCGTTGACGCCAGAACGCAAAAACCGCGACGCGAGGTCCGTGGGTTGCGGCTTCGAGTTGGCAATTCTCGACCAAGGCAACGATCCAGCCAACAAGGCGCCTCCACCCCCAGACCTCGCATCGCTACGCCAATAGTGAGGCTGATCCGGACCAATCCCGGGTCAACCGTGGGAGTTGCTTGGAGCGCGAGCCACGGCCGTGGTGGGCGCTCGACAACAAGGTGTTTCGTCAGCCTGGCACCACGCGCGTGGAGGCGCCGCAACCCCCGGGGTTCGTGGAGCGGTCATGGTGGCTTCCACCCCGATCAGACGTTGCACACCAGTCCCGGGATCAACGCCCACCCTGCGTGGGGTCTTACGGTGACGCGTATGCGCCGCTGCGGGATGGCCCTCCATCCAGACTCCAACCACCGCGAGGCGGTGCCGCCTTTGTTATCCACTGAAAACAGCGAGGAGCCTGAAATCATCGCCCACGTGTCCGCTTGAGGATTCTCCAGGGGAGCGATGGTGTCTTTCGCGGGGTGTCTTTCGCCTCATTTGCGGAGGTTTGCCCTATTGTCGGGGGTTTGAGGCCCGGGCATACTGATGGTTTCCTATGCCGTTTGACCCACGTGGTGCAGTCGAGCCCCGCGCTCATGCGGAAACCTTGCCTCTGGGCCCGGTTGTTCCACCGACGTTGAACGCCTATTCCCCGCGAACCGCGACCGTGCAAGCGTTGCTCGCCTCGTTTTTGAGTGAGCATGGTTTGATCGGGCTCCCCGATCCGCCGCCACCCGGAAGCGTGGCCCCGGCTGCCGGCCCCCAAGTGGGGGACTTGGTCACGCTGGAGGCGCTCGCTGAGGCCCACGTCGAGAGGGTGGTGTCGCGCACCTCAAGTCTGGGGCAGGCCGCCCGCATCCTCGGCATCGACAAGACGACCTTGTACCGGCGGCGCAAACGCCGCGAATCGACGGGAGCGGCTGGCATGAAGATTGGATAAGCGGATACGGGATTCGTTGGTCCGGCAGGCGACTCCGCCTCCTTGGCAGCCTTCAGGCTTTCATCACGACGGACTGGGGCAGCGCGGAGTTGCGGCCGATCGCCACCACCCTGGAGACCGCACCTTCCCGTCGGGCTCGGGCGATCACCCTGTTTGCAGCCCGAATGCGTGGAGGAATTCCTGGGCTATGATCATGTGGCCGGCGGGACTGGGATGGACCCGGTCCCAAGCGAGGTTCATCGGATGCAGGTGGGCGAGCACACGGTCGAAGGCGGCTTGGAGATCAATGAAATCGGTGTGCTCCTCCCGGGCGATTTCCCGGACGATATTCCCGTACGTGTCCATGCTTGCCCGCATCGGATCCGACCGCGATGGCTCGATGAAGAACGGAGTCGCAAGGATCACCCTCGGGACGCTGACCTTGGCCTGCCTGACCAAGTCGGCCAGCGTCGTCCGGTACTCTCCGGATGGCACGGCCAGGTCCGGCCGGTGGGGGGTGTCAAATTGCCGCCAGACGTCATTGATTCCGATCATGATCGCAAGGGTTTGTGGCGGTTGCGCGAGGACATCCGAGGACCAGCGCCGGGCGAGATCGCGTACCGTGTTTCCCGAAATGCCACGATTGACCACGCGGATACCCGCCTCCGGATGGATCGCCTGCAACCAGGAATGCACCAGGGTGACAAATCCGTTCCCCAGACCATAGGACGGAAGCCAGGGGGATGATTCGCCCTCGGGCGAACGGCCGGCGTCGGTGATCGAGTCACCCATGAAGAGCAGAGTGGAATGAGACGGAAGGTTGATCATCGAGGTGTTTCAGGAGGCGACCGTCCAGCATTACCCTCGCCCTGGGGACCTCAAGCGTTCCTCTCGGAGGGGATCGGGCCGGAGTTGGTTGCGGACATGGTGGTTGCCGGGTGGACTGACGGGACTGGGATGTGACGAAAAAAAACCGCGGCACCCCTGAGAGGGGACCGCGGTTTAGGCTGACAGCGAGTCGCGGGGGAGATCAGACCATCGCGGTGGTGCCCGGGATGGGAACGGGTCCGAAAATTCCAGGGCCTGGCGCCGGATTTTTCGGGAAGATGTCGAGCTTCGAACCATTCATCAGCCAGCTCCAGGAAATCTCCCGACCGGTGTAGGCGGCGATGCGTCCACCGATGGCGGTCAGCGTGCTTTCAGCGACGCGGATGCCATCGTTGATCGGATCGTTGGCCCGGATGCTCTTGATCAGATCGGTGTGCTCCTGGACCATCGGATTGATCTGCGGCCCGGCGTAGGTGTAGGGCTTTTCACCCTTGATCGATTCGCTCGGATCGGACACGCCCTTGGTTCCCACGACGCGTTCGCCGATGCGGGTCATCGTCTTGGGGGCATGGCGGCAGAAGCTCGAGACCCGCGCCCCGTTGGCATATTCCATCTCCACGGCGAAGTGATCCCAGATGTTGCCGGGGATGTCGCCGCGATTCTGGCGGCCGCCCATACCGGCGAATTTCACCGGAGGACCACCGTAGGCCCAGTTCATCACGTCAATGTTGTGGATATGCTGCTCGACGATTTGGTCGCCGCTCAACCAATCCCAGTGATACCAGTTCCAGCATTGCCACTCAAAGTCGGTCATTCCGGCGAGCCAGTCTTTCTTTTCGCGGAACCAGATGTTCTCGCCATTCCAGTAGCATTGACCGCCCACCAGCTCGCCGATATCGCCATCATGAATTCTCTTCATGACTTCCTGGTAGCTGGCTTGATGCCGGCGCTGGGTGCCGACTCCCACGCCCAACCGCTTTTGCTTCGCCAATTTGGCCGATTCGATGACGGACCGAACTCCGACTGGATCCACCGCCACCGGTTTCTCCATGAAGATATGTTTTCCTGCGGCGACGGCGGCGGCGAAGTGACTCGGACGGAAGCCCGGAGGGGCGGTCAGGATCACCATGTCCACATCCGTTGCGAGAAGCTTCTCGTGACAGTCGAAACCCGTAAAACAACGATCGGGTGAGACCTTGAATTTTTCACAGGCACGATCCGTCTGGCGCTGGAAGAGGTCCGCCAGCGCGACGATCTCCACCCCAGGGGAGGAATCGAGACAGTTTTGGGCGGCACCCGTGCCCCGGCCGCCGCAGCCGATGACGCCGACGCGGATCCGATCGGAACCGGAGGTCGCTCCGAAAGCGCGCGGGGTCGAACCGGGTGCGAGCATGGTCGCGCCAGCAGTGATGGCGGAAAGCCGGACAAAGTCTCGGCGGGAGAGGGGAGGGAGTTGAGGCGATTGCATATGATTTCGAGGTTGTTGGGCGACGAGGGCAGTCGGAGCGGGGTCGGCTACCCTGACCCGGGGACGAGTGATATAGACAAAACCGGGCCGTTGGCAAAGCGAACTTCTGGCTTGGAGACGATCGTTCGACCTGGAGCGGGCGCCGACGTCGTATACCGGGAGGCCGATTTCGCCGGGAGTCGGCAATTGGGTTGAGTTTGTGCCGGTAACCCGGCGGGCAGGAGAAATCCCTCGCCGCAGGGATTATTGAATCTTTCGGCAAAAGGGAGATATTTATCCGGTCCGATGTGTATCTCAGGAACCCCGGTACCCGATGAATACCATCGTCTTAGGCGCATCCGAGTCGGTCTTACTTCACTTGCTCGATCAGATATTCGCCAATTTGGTGGTGAACGCCCGCGAAGCCGTTCGCCGAGATCTCGACAATGGAACGTGTCACGTGCCGCGATCTGACGTTCTGGCAGCCGTCGCGCAAAAAAAGCGCTTGCACTTCGGGCCCCGTCCTTCCTTGTTTCCCCTCCCGCTACGCAGCCGTAGCTCAATTGGATAGAGCATCTGACTACGGATCAGAAGGTTTGGGGTTCGACTCCCTACGGCTGCGCCACTTACAATGAAGGACTTACACAAGTTCTCACGAAACAGAAAAAGGAGTGTGTCCGGTTTGTGTCCGGTTTCCCCGGTTCACCATAAGGCGCCTTGGGTGCCAATGCGGTGCAGCAGTGCG